>WNGI01007209.1_pt1 | contig 10161 bp, 9 predicted proteins | sample 5400621 | NCBI WGS metagenome assembly WNGI01 (sample SAMN13153374, study PRJNA577476) | soil metagenome | isolation source: 20 cm soil or saprolite under Garry oak tree replicate 1 | place: USA:California | collected 2016-06-15 | reverse complement strand
GGATCCGAAGGCGGCGTCGAAGAAATTCGAGGAAGTCGACCGCCAGCATCCTTACTCCGAATGGGCGCGCAAATCGCTGCTGATGTCGGCCTACGCCTTTTACAATGCCGGCGATTACGACAGCTGCATCGGCGCCGCCTCGCGTTACGTTACCTTGCATCCCGGCAGCCCCGACGCGGCTTACGCCCAATATCTGATCGCAGCCTCGCACTACGATCAGATTCCGGACGTCACGCGCGATCAGAGCCGCACCGAAAAGGCTATCGCCGCGCTGGAAGAGGTGATCCGCAAATATCCGACCTCGGAATATGCCGTCAGCGCCAAGGCCAAGCTCGAAGGCGCGCGCGATCAGCTGGCCGGCAAGGAAATGGATATCGGACGCTATTACATGGAAAAGCGCGACTACACCGCCGCCATCAACCGTTTCAAGACCGTGGTCACCCGGTATCAGACCACGCGGCATGTCGAGGAAGCGCTGGCCCGGCTGACCGAAGCCTATATGGCGATCGGCATCGTCGGCGAGGCGCAAACCGCCGCTGCGGTGCTGGGACACAATTTTCCCGATAGCCGCTGGTACAAGGACGCCTATAATCTTGTAAAGTCCGGCGGTCTCGAGCCGAGCGAGAACAAGGGTTCCTACATCTCCAGGGCCTTCAAGAAACTGGGTCTCGGGTAGGAACAGATCTCGCATGCTGGCGCGTCTTTCGATCCGTGACATCGTCCTGATCGAACGGCTCGATATCGAGTTTTCCCGTGGCCTCGCGGTGCTGACCGGCGAAACCGGCGCCGGCAAATCCATCCTGCTCGACGCATTCGCGCTGGCGCTCGGCGGCCGCGGCGACGCCGGCCTGGTCCGTCACGGCGTCGAACAAGGGCAGGTTACCGCAGTGTTCGATGTCCCGAAGGGCCATCCGGCCTCGGTGATCCTCAGCGATAACGGGCTCGACGGTACGAGCTCTGAAGATTCCTGCGAGATGATCCTGCGCCGGGTGCAGCTCGCCGATGGCCGTACCCGCGCCTTCATCAACGACCAGGCGATCAGCGTGCAGACCTTGAAGGCTGTCGGCTCCGCGCTGGTGGAAATTCACGGCCAGCATGACGAACGCGCGCTGGTCGATGCCTCGACGCACCGGCGCCTGCTCGATGCATTTGCCGGCCTCGAGCAGGACGTAGCGGCCCTGGAACAACTCTGGGACGCAAGGCGCGCCGCCAACGCCTTACTCGACGAGCATCGCGCCGGCATGGAACGCGCCGCCCGCGAGGCGGACTATTTGCGCCATGCCAGCGATGAATTGAAGATGCTTGCGCCCAGGGATGGCGAGGAGACCGCGCTCGCCGAACGCCGCACCACGATGATGCAGGGCGAGAAGATCGCCGCCGATCTGCGCGAGGCGCAGGATGCCGTCGGCGGCGATCATTCGCCGGTCCCGGCGCTGTCGGCGGCGGTGCGCCGGCTGGAGCGCCGGGCGGCAAATTCGCCGGCGCTGGTCGAGCCCGCGGTGAAGGCGATCGACGCCGCGATCAACGCGCTGGAGGAGGCCGACCAGCACCTGAACGCGGCGCTGGTCGCGGCGGATTTCGATCCGGCCGAGCTCGAGCGCATCGAGGAGCGGCTTTTTGCTTTGCGCGCGGCGTCGCGCAAATATTCGACGCCGGTCGACGGTCTGGCGGCGCTGGCCGCGCAATACGCCGCCGACGTCGCCTTGATCGATGCTGGCGCCGACCAGTTGAAAAAGCTGGAAGCGGCTGCCGCCGAGGCCGACAAACGCTTTAGCGCCGCGGCGGCAAAGCTGTCCGCCGCGCGGTCAAAAGCCGCGGAAAAACTCGACAGGACGGTCAATGCCGAGCTTGCGCCGCTAAAGCTCGAACGCGCCACGTTCACGACCCAGGTCGAATCCGATCCCGAATCGCCGGGCCCGCAGGGCATCGACCGCATCGAGTTCTGGGTCCAGACCAATCCCGGCACCCGGCCGGGGCCCTTGATGAGGGTCGCGTCCGGCGGCGAGCTGTCGCGGTTCCTGCTGGCGCTCAAGGTGGTGCTGTCCGATCGCGGCTCGGCGCCTACTCTGGTCTTCGACGAAATCGACACCGGCGTTGGCGGCGCGGTGGCCGACGCCATCGGTGCCCGGCTGGCGCGACTCGCCCGCAAGGTGCAGGTGATGGCGGTGACCCATGCGCCGCAGGTCGCGGCGCGCGCCAACCAGCATTTGCTGATTTCGAAGGACGCGCTCGACAAGGGCAAGCGGGTCGCCACCCGCGTCAACGCGCTTGCCGCCGATCACCGCCGCGAGGAAATCGCCCGCATGCTCGCCGGCGCCGAGATCACCGCCGAAGCCCGCGCCGCCGCCGAACGCCTGCTGCGCGCCGCGGGTTAGGTCTACTCCCTCGCCCCGCGCTGGCGGGGAGAGGGTTGGGGTGAGGGGCCTCCATCCATTCGCGAAACCTTTATAGATCGAGCGTGGGGCCTCGCCCCTCACCCGGAGTCGCCGCTTCGCGCCGACTCCGACCTCTCCCCGCAAAGAGCGGGGAGAGGTTAGAAGCCGCGTCGCTATCTTTTCTCCCATTGGAGTTCGTCGTATTCAAACCCATGGCTAAAACAGCAAAGACCAAAAATCTCCCCTCCGCCGACACCCTCACCAAGGCGCAAGCCAGGGTCGAGCTGAAACGGCTCGCGCTGGAAATCGAGAGCCACGATAAAGCTTACTATCAGCAGGACGCGCCAAAAATTTCCGATGCCGAATACGACGCGTTGCGCCAGCGCTTCAACGCGATCGAGGCCCGATTTCCCGAACTCGTCACCAGCTCGTCGCCGTCGCAAAAAATCGGGGCGCAGCCTTCCGGGCGCTTCGCCAAGATCCGCCACGCGGTGCCGATGCTGTCGCTCGACAATGCCTTTGCGGAAGAAGACGTCGTCGATTTCGTCGCCCGCATCAGGCGCTTCCTGAGGCTGGGCGATGACGACAAGATCGCGTTCAGCGCCGAGCCGAAGATCGACGGGCTCTCGATGTCGCTGCGTTACGAAGGCGGCGAACTGGTCACCGCCGCGACCCGCGGCGACGGCGCGGTGGGCGAAGACGTCACCGCCAACATCCGAACGCTCGAGGACGTACCGAAAAAACTGAAAGGGCGGAACGTGCCTGAGATCTGCGAGGTGCGCGGCGAGGTCTACATGACCAAGCAAGCCTTTCTCGCGCTCAACGAGCGGCAGAAGGCCGCCGGCGATACCATCTTCGCCAATCCGCGCAATTCGGCGGCAGGCTCGTTGCGCCAAAAGGATTCCAGGATCACCGCCTCGCGGCCGCTCGGCTTCTTTGCCTATAGCTGGGGGCAGATCAGCGAGATGCCGGAAGATACCCAGTCCAAAATGATCAAATGGTTCGAGCGCTGCGGCTTCAGGACCAATCCGCTCACCGAGCTTTGCAATTCGGTCGAGCAATTGCTCGCTTTTCATCGCGAGATCGAAACCCAGAGGTCGCATCTCGACTACGACATCGACGGCGTCGTCTACAAGGTCGATCGCATCGACTGGCAGGAGCGGCTCGGCTTTGTGTCGCGCACGCCGCGGTGGGCGATCGCGCACAAGTTTCCGGCCGAGCGCGCCATGACCGTTCTCAGGGATATCGAGATCCAGGTCGGGCGCACCGGCTCGTTCACGCCGGTCGGCAAGCTCGAGCCGGTCGGCGTCGGCGGCGTCATCGTGCAGAACGTCACGCTGCACAATGAGGATTACATCCGGGGCATCGGCGGCCATGGCGAGCAATTGCGCGAAGGCCGCGATATCCGGATCGGCGACACCGTGATCGTCCAGCGCGCCGGCGACGTGATTCCGCAGGTGGTGGACGTGGTGCTCGACAAGCGGCCGCGGAATGCCAGGTCCTATCAGTTTCCGAAGCAATGCCCGTGCCCGCTGCATACCGATGTGGTGCGCGAGGAGACCGCGACCGGCGAGGAGGGCGCCCGCGCCCGCTGCGCCGGCGAGTTCGCCTGTCCCTACCAGAAGATCGAGCACTTAAAGCTGTTCGCTTCGCGCCGCGCCTTCGACATCGACGGTCTCGGCGAAAAGCAGATCGAGTTCTTTTTCGAGAACGGCTGGGTGAAGGAGCCGGCCGACATCTTCACGCTGGAAGCGCGCAACATAAAGCTCAGGCTCGAGGAGATCGAAGGCTACGGCCAGACCTCGGTGCGCAACCTGTTCGAGGCGATCAGGCGGCGGCGCGAGATTACGCTCGAGCGTTTCATCTATGCGCTCGGCATGCGCCATGTCGGGGAGACCACGGCGTTGGCGCTGGCGCGCGGCTACGGCGCGTGGCAGGCCTTTCACGACGCCTGCCTCAGGATCGCCAAGGGCGACGAGGAGGCGATAGCCGAGATGGATGCGCTCGACCAGATCGGCGAGACCGTGATCGAGAGCATCAAGGCCTATTTCGGCGAGAGCCATAATCGCGGCATCGTCGAGCGGCTGACCAGAGAGGTCACCATTGTCGATGCCGAGCGGCCGAAGAGCAATTCGGCGATTGCCGGCAAGACCGTGGTCTTTACCGGCGCGCTGGAGAAGATGACGCGCGACGAGGCCAAGGCCAGGGCCGAGCGGTTAGGCGCCAAGGTTTCAGGCTCGGTGTCGAAAAAGACGGATTACGTGGTCGCCGGTCCCGGCGCCGGCTCGAAACTCGCGGAGGCCAAGAAACACGGCGTGGCCGTGCTCACCGAAGACGAATGGCTGAAGCTGATCGGGGAGTGAGGCCGGGCATACCACACGCGGCTTGAGCTCCCTCTCCCCGCTCTGCGCGGGGAGAGGGTTGGGGTGAGGGGCAGGGCACGGCGCTGATTACACGGGAAGTATCTTCAGCCCGAAGATTGCTCGTGGTTGCCGTCGTGCCTCGCCCCTCACCCGGAGTCGACGCTTCGCGCCGACTCCGACCTCTCCCCGCAAAGAGGGGGGAGAGGTTGAAGGGAAGCGCGGGACATGACGGTCACCGTGGAGCGGCTCGTCATTCCGGGGCGCGTCGAAGGCGCGAACCCGGAATCCAAGGATTCCCCGATGTGCAATTGCACATCTGAGGTTCGGGCGAAAACGCGTGCCCCGGAATGACGGGTACTACAACGACAGCGGCGCCGTCGCCTCGTCGAGCCACACTTTGGTGGCCTCGTCGACATGCGGACGGACCGCGTGGCGCACGCTTGCATGATAGTCGTTGACCCAGTCCAGCTCGTCCCCGCTCAGCATGTTCAGATTGATCAGGCGGCGATCGATCGGCGCCAGCGTCAGCGTCTCGAACGCGTTGACCGGTTTTTCCGCGCCCGCGATCTCGGTGCCGACCACCAGTTCCAGATTCTCGATCCGGATGCCGTAGGCATCGGTCTTGTAGTAGCCGGGCTCGTTCGACAGGATCATGCCGCGCTTCAGCGGCGTGGTGCCGAGCTTTGATATTCGCGCCGGCCCTTCATGCACCGAAAGATAGCTGCCGACGCCGTGGCCGGTGCCGTGCTCGAAGTCGATCCCGGCCTGCCACAAGAATTGCCGCGCCAGCGTGTCGAGCTGCGCGCCGGTGGTGCCGTCCGGAAATACCGCGCGCGCGATCGCGATATGGCCGCGCAGCACGCGGGTGAAGCGGTCGCGCATTTCCGCTGATGGTTCGCCGATCGCGATGGTGCGGGTGACGTCGGTGGTGCCGTCTTCATATTGCGCGCCGGAATCGATCAGCAGCAGGTCGCCGGGCGAAATCCGCCGGTTGCTCTTGCGGGTGACGCGGTAATGCACGATGGCGCCGTTCGGCCCGGTGCCGGCGATGGTCGGAAACGACACGTCCTTCAACGCGCCGGTCTCGCGCCGGAAGGTCTCCAGCGCCTCGACCGCGTCGATCTCGGTCAGCGCGCCCGATGGTGCCTCGCGGTCGATCCAGGCAAGGAATCGCGTCAGCGCCACCGCGTCGCGCCGATGCGCCCGGCGCGTCCCTTCGATCTCGGTGGCGTTCTTGACGGCCTTGAGCAGACTGACCGGATCGTTGCCGCGCGCCGGCTTGCCGCCGGCCGCAACAATCATCCGGCTCAGCGCGTCGGCGGCGGTGGCACTATCGAGCGCGATCGATGCGCCGCCTTGCGCCAGCGCGGTGAGTTTCGGCGCCAGCGCCTCGGGCTCCGCGACATCGGCGGTCGCTTCGAGATGGTCGCGCACGCTGTTCGACAGCTTGCGGTGATCGATGAAGATGGTGGGGCGGCCGTCCTTCGGCACCAGCGCATAGGACAGCGGCAGCGGCGTATGCGAGACATCGGCGCCGCGGATGTTGAAGGTCCACGCCACCGCGTGCGAATCCGACAGCACCAGCGCGTCGGTGCCAAGTTTTGTCAGCTCGGCGCGGATGCGGCCGAGCTTCTCGCTTTCCGCCTCGCCCGAAAATTGCGTGCCGTGAACCGCGACAGGCGCGAGCGGCGGCGGCGGCCGCTCGGTCCAGACCGAATCCAGCGGGTTGCTGTCGACCGCGACCAGTTCCGCGCCGGCCTTGGCGCAGGCGGCGGCCAGCCGCTCGGCTGCCGCCGAAGTGTGCAGCCAAGGATCAAATCCTAGGCGGTCGCCGGCGATCAGATGCCTGGCCAGCCAGCTTTCGGGCGGCGGATCGGCCAGCGGCTCGACGCTCCAGGCTTTGTGATCGACCTGCTTGGCCGCCTGCAAGGTGTAGCGGCCATCGACGAACACCGCGGCCGCCTGCGTCAGCACAACAGCCATCCCGGCGGATCCGGTGAAGCCGGTGAGCCAGGCCAGCCGCTCTTCGGATGGCGGAACATATTCGTTTTGTTGCTGATCGGCGCGAGGAATCACAAATCCGGTCAGCTTGCGCCGCGCCAGTTCCTCGCGAAATGCCGACAGCCGCGCGGTCAGCGCGACGCCGCTTTCCGGCTCCTCGAATGTCTGGAAGTGGGCTTCGAACATCGTCTCGCGACTTTAGGATTAGGTGGACAACGGCGCAATGCGACGTAAATCGTTCACATTTGGCATAATCTATGCTTGAAAATATTCGTCCGCACCAGAGAGCATTCGAAGAAACGTCATCGCGCTCTGGACGGGTGGAACAGATTGCCGTGACCGGCGCCTGTTCCAGCGAGACCGGGGGAAATCCAGGGGTGTTTCAACTCAACGACGAGGGGACACACAATGCCTGCTTTCACGTTTGAGAAGATTTCGCCGCCGATCCGTCGCGGCCCGATTCCCCCGATCGCCAAAAAACAGCGCGGTGTCATCGTCAAGATCCTCGATCGTTTCGTCGAGGCGCGCGTGAAGCGGACATCGCGCAAGGAAAAGCGCGTCGCCGCCCGCCGCCAAAAGAAGCCGCAAGATTAAGGCGCTTCAACAATACTCGCTGTCGTTCCCCGCGCAAGCGCGTAGCGCTTGTCGCTGAGGGCGCGAGTGCAACGAGCCAGCCCGGAATCCATAACCACCATCGTGCGTATGGATTCCGGGCCTGCGCCAAGAGGCGCGTCCCGGAATGACGAGCAGGATGCGTTTAGGTTGAGGCGGTGGCGATCGATCACCTCTCCCTCTCCCCGCTCTTCGCGGGGTCGAGACGAGCGAAGCTCGCTCTTAGAGGGTTGGGGTGAGGGGCCTGCCTCTGCAAATTCCGAACATCGATGCGCGCGGTGACTCCCCCTCACCCGGATTGCTTCGCAATCCGACCTCTCCCCGCAAGCGGGGAGAGGTGAGCGAAGCACGGGCGCCAATTCAGCTCAAAGCAATTATGCTCAAGAAAGCATTCACCGCGCTCTACGCATCAACAAGCTGCTCCAGCCTTCGATCCTGATATGCCGCAGCAATACCAGCCCGCGCGCGCGGTAGGCGGCGATCACGCCACCGGCCTGATGTGGCAATAGCCCCGACAGAATGAGCGACGCCGATGGCGCGAGATGCCGCGCCATTGGGGTCGCCAACTGCCTTAAGGGATTGGCGAGAATATTCGCCAGCACCAGGTCGAACGGCCCATGTTTTCCGAATTGCGGCGCTGAAAACCCGCTCGCCCGGATCGTCTGCACCAGATTTCCAGCGTCGTTGAGATGCGCGTTGTCGCGCGCCACCTGAACCGATGCCGCGTCGATGTCGCTTGCCAGCACCGCGCGGTGCAGCGCCTTGGCCGCCGCGATCGCCAGCACGCCGGTGCCGGTGCCGAGGTCGAGCACGCGCCGGGGATGGCGCGCCTTCAGCACCTGTTCGAGCAGCAACAGGCAGCCGCGCGTGGTACCGTGGTGGCCGGTGCCGAAGGCCAGCGCCGCCTCGATCTCGATCCCGAGCTTGTTGGGCGGCACCTTTGCGCGGTCATGCCGGCCGTGCACGACGAACTGCCCGGCGCGGACCGGGATCAGCTGCTCGAGCGTGGCCTTGACCCAGTCCCTGGCTTCCACCGTGTCGAAAGAGATGTCCTGCGCCACGTCATCGCCGGCGGCGATGGCGACGAGCTCGCGGATTGAGGTTTGGTCCGGCGCGTCCGCAAAATGCACCGTGATGTCCCAGCGCCCGCCGGGCCCCTCGGACGCGGCAATCGCGGCCTGGCCCTCGAAAAAACTTTCGGTGAGGAGATCGACGACGCCCTTTGCGGTCTGTTCGTCGCCGATCGCAAAGGTGGCGCGGTGGGTGCCTGGGGTGAGGGTGGAAGCCATCAATCGTCAGACCACTTGGCTAAATCAACGGTTGGGCCGGCGCCTGAGCGGCGCGGGGTCTATGCTGGTACAAGAGCCGGTCCCCGATTTGCAATTCCAAACTGGAATGCTCTCGCGCGTTCACTTGCTGTCGGTTTCGACGCAAGGGTCGACCGATTGTCTCCCAGCTTAAAAACTAATTTACACGCGGCCGCTATCCGCTAATCGGGTGGCGCAGCTTATCTGCCTCCCTATGGTGTCGCAAACGCACCGTTGGGAGTTTCAGAACATGACATCTTTCCGCAAATTCCACTCAATCGCCGCCTTGTGCGGCGACGGGCTGCGGCCCGAACTGCAAGCGTTGTTCGAGCGGCTTGCGGTGGATCCGCATGCCGAGCTGTTCGTAAGAGGGGACGGCATGGTCCAGTCAGGTCCGAACCCGGTTTCCGCGGAAGCACCATTGCCGCAAACCACGGGTGAGGCCCGGACCTCAAATGTGGACAGCAGTCAGCATTTTGTTCGGCGCAAAGAATTCCAGTCCGCAAGCTGAGACGTTACGAGTGCTCGGTAGTGTCTCAGCTTGAAATCCGACTCCCTTTGGATCGCGTCTCGCGGTCCGTTGCGGTATGCTGCCCGGATGGGAACCAAACGGACCGCCAGTCCCGACCTGGAAGCCTTCATCGACAACAGTATCGAATTGGCCAAGGAGCGCGGATACAATCCTGCCGTCTTTGTTGGGATGCGCCGTCAGTACGGCACGGTCGATGCGATCGAGCGGCTGGTTCAAAGCGGCGATCTGCAAAGCGGCTTCAGACGGTTTAAGCAGCTGGATCTCCTGGACTGGACGATCGAATCGGCTGTCATCAAGTTCCCGACCGAGTTCTCGCGCAATGCCCGGCAATGCGCGGAATGGCGGCTTCAGCAGGTGGAACGCAGCAGGAAGAGTTCGGAGTGATGCCGGGAGGGCTGCCGCGAGCCGTGGTACGTCCCGTGCAAGCAGGAGTCATGATGCAGGCTGAATCCACATTGACCTGTCCCAAATGCGGCCATCGGACCGTTGAAACGATGCCGACCGATGCCTGCCAGTTCTTCTACGACTGCAAAGCTTGCGGCGAGCGTCTGAAGCCGCTTGCGGGCGACTGTTGCGTGTTCTGCTCTTACGGCTCTGTCCCGTGCCCGCCGATGCAAAGCAACGATCGCGGTCGTGTCCCGGGAGTCGCTTGATTTGAATTGGGCAAGCTCTCAAACGCCTTCGAGCGTGAACATCATGTCCAGGTCGCTGGTGGATTGCTTGCGAAGGGCGATCAGCGGCTGATACTCCGGCGAGTTGTACCAGGCGTTGAGCGAATCCATGTCCGGAAATTCGATGATGACGACGCGCTCCGGTTTCCAGTGGCCTCCCTCCGGCATTTTGTGGCTGCCGCCCTTGGTCAGATAGCGTCCGCCGTGTTTGGCGATCATCGGCCCGACCTTGACCCTGTATTCCTCGAATTTGGCGGCGTCGGTGATGATGTGCTCGACGACGAGGTAGGCTGGCATGTG
>WNGI01007208.1_pt1 | contig 10161 bp, 8 predicted proteins | sample 5400621 | NCBI WGS metagenome assembly WNGI01 (sample SAMN13153374, study PRJNA577476) | soil metagenome | isolation source: 20 cm soil or saprolite under Garry oak tree replicate 1 | place: USA:California | collected 2016-06-15 | reverse complement strand
TACGCGACGGTCGCGGTCGAACGGTCGCCCGGGCAGAGCGTCGGATAGCCGCTCTGTCCGTACCACGCCGCGTGGAATCCCGGAAGGCCGGAGGGCACGCTCGCCGGCGGAGGGATCCCCGGGCCGACGCTCGGTACGCAGTCGGCGGCGGCCGGGCTTGACGCGCGCGTATCGGCACTCGCGGGGAGCGGCAGGCAACCGAGGAGCAGCGCGAGGATCGCCGCGGCGCTCGAGCGCGGGAGGCTACGCGGTCCGCGGCTCCGGCTTCGCGGGGTCGATCCCGAGCTCGGCCATGGCCTTCGCGACATCTGCGGGACCGTACTGCTCGCAGAGCGCGAGCGCATGTAGCGAAGCGGTCGCGATGCTCTCGCTGTCGATCTCAAAATGGCGGCGCAGCGCCTCGCGCGTATCGCTGCGGCCGAAGCCGTCGGTCCCGAGCGGAACGAACGGGCTGCCGACCCAGCGCGACACCTGATCGGGCACCGCCTTCAGCCAGTCCGAGGCGGCGACGATCGGCGAGTGCCCGCCAAGGAGTGAGGTGATGAGCGGGATCCGGGGCTCGGCTTCCGGGTGCAGGCGCGTCCAGCGCTCCGCCTCGAGCGCCTCGTTCCGGAGCAGCTGGAAGCTCGTGACGCTGTACACGTCCGCGCTCACGTCGTAGCGCTCCTGCAACAGCTCCTGCGCGCGAAGGACCTGGCGCATGATCGCGCCGGAGCCGAGGAGCGTCACCCGTCGGCGCCGTCCCTCCTCGCCCGCTTTGAACAGGTAGATCCCGCGGACGATCCCCTCCTCGACGCCTTGGGGCATCGCCGGCTGCGGATAGTTCTCGTTGTAGAGGGTGAGGTAGTAGAAGATGTCCTCGCCGTTACCGAGCATCCGCTTGATGCCGTCGCGCACGATGACCGCGGTCTCGTACGCGAAAGCCGGGTCGTAGGCGCGGACGCTGGGCAGCGCGGTCGCGAGCAGGTGGCTGTGCCCGTCCTCGTGCTGAAGACCTTCGCCGTTGAGGGTCGTCCGTCCGGCGGTCGCGCCGCAGAGGAAGCCACGGCCGCGCGCGTCGCCGAAGGCCCAGATCTGATCGCCGGTGCGCTGCAGTCCGAACATCGAATAGAAGACGTAGAACGGGAGCATCGGCTCGCCGTGCGTCGCGTAGCTCGTTCCGGCCGCGGTGAACGAGGCCATCGAGCCCGCCTCGGTGATGCCCTCCTCGAGGACTTGCCCGTCGATCGCCTCGCGATACGGCATGAGCGTCTCCGCGTCCACGGGCTCGTAGCGCTGCCCGAGCGGGGAGTAGATCCCCACCTCCTTGAAGAGCGGGTCCATGCCGAACGTGCGCGCCTCATCGGGGATGATCGGCACGACGCGTTTGCCGATGTTCTTGTCGCGCAGCAGATTCCGCAGCAGCCGCGTGAACGCCATCGTGGTCGACGCGGCCGCGGTGCCCGAGCCCTTCGGGAATTCGGCGAAGACCGCATCGTCGGGGAGCTGCGACGGCTTGGCGCGGATCGCGCGACGCGGAGTGAATCCGCCGAGCGCGCGGCGGCGCTCGAGCATGTAGCGCACCTCGGGACTGTCGGGACCGGGGTGGTAGTAGGGCGGATCGTCGGCGAGCTTGTCGTCGGGGATCGGGAGCTGCAGCCGATCGCGGAAGATCTTGAGCTCCTCGACGCTCATCTTCTTGGCCTGGTGCGTGATGTTCCGCGCCTCGACCGATGGGCCCAGCGCCCAGCCCTTGACCGTCTGCGCGAGCACCGCGGTCGGCGCGCCGGTGTGCTGCACGGCGGCGTGGTAGGCCGCGTACACCTTGCGGTAGTCGTGGCCGCCGCGGCGCAGGCCGCGGAGCTGCTCGTCGGTGAGGTGCTCAACGAGCCTCCGGAGCCGCGGATCGGGTCCGAAGAAGTGCTCGCGGATGTACGCCCCATCGGCGATCGTCATGCGCTGCGATTCGCCGTCGGTGGTCTCGGCCATCTTGTTCACGAGCACACCGTCGACATCGCGCGCCAGGAGATCGTCCCACTCGCGCGCCCAGAGGACCTTGATGACGTTCCAGCCGGAGCCGCGGAAGACCGACTCGAGCTCCTGAATGATCTTCCCGTTGCCACGCACCGGGCCGTCGAGCCGCTGCAGGTTGCAGTTCACGACGAACGTGAGGTTGTCGAGTCCTTCACGGGCCGCGACGTGCAGCGCGCCGAGGGACTCGGGCTCGTCGCACTCGCCGTCGCCGACGAACGCCCACACGCGCGACGCGGAGGTGTCCTTGATGCCGCGGTGCTGCAGGTAGCGGTTGAAGCGCGCCTGATAGATCGCGGCGAGCGGACCCAGGCCCATCGAGACGGTCGGGAACTCCCAGAACTCCGGCATGAGCCGCGGATGCGGGTAGCTCGAAAGGCCCTGGCCCGGAACGACCTCCCGGCGGAAGTGGTCGAGCTGCGATTCGGTCAGCCGTCCTTCGACGAACGCCCGCGCGTAAATGCCCGGCGCCGCGTGCCCCTGGAAGAAGATCTGGTCGCCGGAGGCGCCGTCGTCCTTGCCGCGGAAGAAGTGGTTGAACCCGACCTCGTAGAGGCTCGCCGCGGACGCGTACGTGGCGAGGTGGCCGCCGATGCCCTCGAAGTGGTGGTTCGCGCGCACGACCATCGCGACCGCGTTCCAGCGGATGAGCCGCCGGATGTGAAGCTCCATCTCCTCGTCGCCGGGGAAGTACGGCTCCTGCTCGGGTGAGATCGTGTTGATGTAGCGGGTCTGGGTGAGGGGAGGGAGGCCGACGTGGAGCATGCGCGCGCGCTTCAGCAGCTTGTACATGACGAAGCGCGCGCGGTCGGCGCCCGATTGCCTTACGAGCGCATCGAGCGACTCGATCCACTCCTGAGTCTCGTCGGGATCGATGTCGGGGAGCTGATGCTTGAACTCATCGAAGATGTCGTGCATGTCTCGCATCACCTGAAATGTTAGCCGCGCGGCTAGACTCGTCCGGGTGGAAGAACGCCCGCGGCGTCGACGGTTCCGACCGCGTCGACCCAAGGCCGAGCCGCGACCAACCGAGGGCACTCGTGCGCCAGAGGCCCCGGGCCCTCGCGCAGCGCAACAGCGTTCCGACCGCAGACCAGCGGGCGGCGAGGGCTCGCGCGCGCGCGGCGAGCGAGGCCGTGACCGCCGACCGGTGCGTGCCCGCGACGAGCTTCGCCCCGGCGCGCCCTGCGTGATCCTTCTCGATTGCCGCGAGGGCGAGCCGGACCGGACCGGTGCCGCGGCGACCTTTGAGGGATTCTTCGACTTCGAGTCGGGGGAGCTGCGCCGCTCCGGCAACGGGATGCCGCGTCTACGGATCGGTGACGAGCGCCTCTGGGGCTTCGAGTGCTGGTGGCGACCAGACCCGGCGCGCGCCGGTCTGACGACGTCCGATCGCGAGCAGCTGGAGACGTCGAAGCGTCTGCTCCGTGGTCTGATGCGCGATGCGCGGCGCGGCGGGCTGCGGGGCCTGCCAGCGAGGACCTAGGCCGGGGTCACTTTCTCCGCTTGGGGCTTGCCGCGGCGGGGATCCATGCCCTTCTCGTAGGACACCGACTGCCCCTCGCGCAGCGTGTCAAATGCGTCGCCTTCCACCTGCGACCGGTGGAAGAAGATGTCCGAGCCGTCCTCTGTCTGGATGAAGCCGAAGCCCCGGTCGCCGACGAGCTTCTTGATCGTACCTGTGGCCACTTGTCCTCCACGTGCGTGCGGCACGTCGCGTAGTGTTCCGCCAACTTTAGCCTTTCCCGCAAGCCGAGTCGTGTTTTCGGGGGTTCGAGGGGCCCAGGCCCCTCGACCGGTACTAGGACCTTTCAGGTACGAGCGCGCCCCGCGCTATGACTGGGCAGGGTGCCGCGGGGCGTCGAGGATTCCCCCAGTCGCGCGTGGTGGACGAGATGGGCGCGCGACGCAGGGGAGCGTATGCCGAGGCCTCGTGTTCGGTTCTGGCAGAAGGTACTCACGGCCCTCCTCATCGTCGGGGTCGCGCCGATCGCGCTCGTCTCCTTTATCTCGATCCAGGGCACGCGCAACGACCTCACCAACCTCGGTGTCACCAACATCAAGCAGCGCTCCACCTCGACCGCGAACGCTATCGACGCGTACCTCCAGAGCCGCCTCGGGGACATCGTCCTCGTCGCGAAGCTCCCCGACATCGTTCGGTACGCGCAGAACTTCGGCGACCAGGGGGCCCGCGCCGCCGCGCGAATCGCGCTGAGCGCCGCAGCGGCCCGGGCGCCCGAGTACGAATCCGTTGCGGTCGTCGACCCCAAGGGAACCATCACGGCCGCCTCGATCCAGAGCGATGAGGGCACGAGCGTGGCGTTCCGCGAGTACTTCCTGACCGCGATGAGGGGGGCGCCCTACGTGAGCGATCCCTCCTACTCGGTCATCACCAACAAGCCGGCGCTCTTCTTCTCGTCGCCCATCGTCGCGAGTGGGGTCGTCCTCGCCGCGGTGCGCACGCGGGTCAACCTCGCCGCGATCTGGGAGATCGTGGAAGGCGACACCGGATCCGTCGGCATCGGGGCGCACTCCTTCCTCGTGGACGACTACGGGATTCGTCTTGCCGTGTCCGAGACGAAGGGCCACCGCGATCAGGCCGAATCGCTCATCTACAAGCCGATCGCGCCCATCGATGCGGACACCGTCAAGAAGCTCGTGGCCGACAAGCGCTTTGGTCAAAAGACGCCGGACCAGCTGGTCATCGATCCGCTGCCGACGCTCAAGACCGCGCTCGACGCGCTTCCGAAAGGCGCGAGCGGCGGCGGGACCTTCGCCTACGGTGCCGGCTCAGACGAGCAGCGCGGCGTCGTCACGCGACTGGTGACCAAACCCTGGGGCTACGTCCTCGCGGTCCCGCTGACCACCTACACGAGGGCGGCGGACAACGCGACGTTCGACGCTGCGCTCATGCTCGTCATGGGCGTTCTCCTCTCGTTCGTCATCGGCGTCGTCCTCACGCGCTCCCTCGTCGGGCCGCTCCGCCGGCTCGTCGGCGAGGCGACGCAGGTGTCGACCGGGGACATCGACCTGCGCGAGGCGCGGTTCGATACGCGAAGCGGGGACGACATCACGCACGAGGTCGCCTCGGCATTCGATCGGATGCTGAACGCGCTCCGCTACTACGCGCTCGCTGAGCAGCCCGGCACCGGTGGAGAGGAATAGCGTGAACGCGCTCGCGCTCGAGCTCCTCGGCGTGGCGAAGGAATACCTGGGCCCGGCCGCACCGGCGTTCCTCTCACGCGAGCTGCACGCGCTCGGTGTCACCGCGAACACGGTCGAGGTCACTCACGTTCTCCCGCTCGCGGAGCGCGCGCGGAGCGCCGCCTCGATGGTCATGGACAACAAGAAGGCCGGCGAGTTCGCGCAGGCGCTCGCAAAGCGCGGCGGGCGGCTTGGCCAGCCCAAAGTCGCGGGCGACCATCGTCTGGCGAGCGAGGCGGCGGCGAGCCTGTTCGTCAGCGGCCACCTGCGCCAAGCCGAGGGTGCCTACCGCGAGCTTGTCAGGAAGTACGGCGATGTCGAAGCGATCGGCGGCCTCGCGCGCACCCTTCAATCGCTGGAGGACTCTGAGGCGGCCTTGAGCGTCCTCCGCGAGGGTGCCGGCGCGTACGCCCGGAAGGGCGACCGGGTGAGCGCGATCGCGCTTCTCGGCGTGGCCGTCGAGATCGCGCCGCGAGACCTCGCCGCCCACCGGCGCCTCGCCGCGGCCCTCGCGAACCAGGGCGATCTCATCAGCGCCTGCGAGGAATACGGGCGCTTCATCGATGTCGCGCTGCGCGAGCGCGACACGCGCCGTGCCTGGCTCGAGCTCGCGTATGGACGCGAGACCCTTGGCGACCTCCCGAAGCTTCTCGCGATCGCGGACCGTGTGGCCGCGGCGCAGGGCGGGGCGATGCCGACGCCGCCTCCGCCCGCTCGCGTCGCGGCCACACCTTCCACGCCCGCAACGCCGCGACCGGTCCCCCCCGCTCCCGCGGCGATTACCGCAGCCCCCGCTGCGAAGCTGGCCGTGCCAGCGCCGACCACCCCCACCCCCGTAGTTGCTGCATCAGCCTCGTCGCTGTCGCGGGAGGCAGCGGTCGAGGCGCAGCACAGGTCGGCGCTGGCTGCGGCCGTGCAAGCTCGCACTCGTCCCGAGGCGAGCTCGGCGGTGGTGCTGAAGAACGCGAAGACCATGACCCACGCGGAGCACTCGGATCTCGTGGACCCCGCGGAGCTGCTCGCGCGCGCAGGCCTCAACGGCAAGCCCACGGTCCAGTCCGCGCCGGCACCCCGGCCGAGGCGGCAAGCGATGCCCCCGATCGACGTCGAGACCGAGCTCGCTCGCCTAAAGGCTGGCGGAAACGTCGTCGAGGATGTTGCTGTAGCTGACGTTCGCGCGACGATCCTCATCGGTGCCCACGACCCTCGGGCTCCCGAGGCCGCGCTGGACGCGGCGCGCAGGCTGATGGCGCTGCACAAGCTGCACGCGGCGTCCGACGTCCTTCTCGACTTCATCGGCGCGGGATTCGTGGAACGCGAGGCGCAGCGCCTGCTCATCGAGGTGAACTGCGAGCTCGGCCGCCGTGAGACCGCGCGCGAGAAATGCCATCTGCTCGGTACCGCCTACCGCCTCGACGGCCAGGGCGCCGTCGCCGAGGACGTTGAGCGACTGGCCCGAATCCTCTAACTACCCCGCGTATCTGGCGGGGGCGGGACTGCTGCCGCCCGTGTTGAGGAACGGGCGCGCGAGGAATGTGATCACCAGTCCAGCGAGGAATCCTCCGATGTGCGCCCAGTACGCGACGCCGGTGGTCTGATCGCTCACCGCGATCGAACCGATTCCGCTGACGAACTGCAGCAGCGCCCAGATGCCGATCATGAAGATCGCGGGCACGGTCCGGAACGCGAAGACGTACCCGAGCGTGAACAGCACCCGCACCTGGTTCTGCGGGAAGAGCACGAGGTACGAGGCGAGCACACCGCTGATCGCCCCCGACGCGCCAAGGCTCGGGATGACCGAATCTGGCTGGCTCGCGACGTGCGCGAGGCTCGCGATGATCCCGCACACCAGATAGAAGATGAGGTACTTGATCGAGCCGAACGCACGCTCGATGTTGTCGCCGAAGATGAAGAGGAAAAGCATGTTGCCGCCGATGTGCAGCCAGCCCCCGTGCATGAACATCGAGGTGATGAGGGTGAGCAAGAGCGGATTGGGGCCAGGCGCCTCGTCGATTTGAGCGGTGGTGCCATCCGGCAGGTGCAGCGTCTGCGGGCCGACGATGTCGACGCCGTGGGTGATCTCAGCCGGCACGGTGCTGTAGCCGTTGGTGAAGTCCGGGCTCGTCAGCTGGTAGAGGAAGACCAGCACGTTGATCGCGATGATCGCGATATTGACGTAGGGGATGCCGGTCCGGCCGGAGGTGTCCTGGTCACCGACGGGGATCACGGCCGCATTCTCCACAGCCGGGCGACCAAGCGCCAATCCGCCATCCGCGGAGGGCCGTTCCGTCTGCATCGGTACAGGGCGTGCTCGGGGGAGGGTCGATGCGGATCTCCCGGTACTGCGGCAAGGAGCGTCTTCCCGGCAGCGCCCGTTTCTGGCAGCGCCTGGCGCGGCGTGCCGGATTCAAGGGCACGCTTGCGGTATACGGCTACGGCGTCGGAGGACGCCCCGGCGGCGCGCAGCGCAAGGCCGAGCGGACCGGGGTGCAGGACGGGATGGTGCTCGCCGACTATGAGCCTGGCCTCATTCGGGTCTGGATGCCCTGCACGTGTCAGGCCGCGGACTTCGACGCCGAGCAGCTCCGCGACGATCGTGAGGATCCGCTCTCGAGCTTCGCGCACGAGCTCGGTCACCACGTTCAGCGCCGGCGACACGGCACCTATTTCAATGAGGCCGTGGCCGAGCGTTACGGTCGGCTGCTACTTCGCGAGTTCCGGGTGCGCTGAACCCCTACGAGACGTGCGTGAACGTCACCTGCGGGAGGGCCGTGGCCTGAACGCCGGGTAGCAGGTTGAGGAACGGCGCGGGCGATGAGGTCGATCGGGGCGGATTTCCCCGGCGCGTTCCCACCAGCGAAGGGATCGGGGTCGATGCGGGTCCCGGCGAGGCGATCGGCTGCGGGCGGTCCGCGACCGGGGGTTGGAGCGGCGCGGCCACGTTTTTCGCATTCGCCGTCGTGTACGCATAGGAAGCCGCGAGGACGAGCAGCGTCGTGAGCAGCGACCCGAGCTTGAGCGCGAAGGCGGACATCTGCCTCAGGCCTGCGTCTTCACGAAAGGCACGCGGTCGAAGCTCTGACCGAGGAGCTCCCTCGCGTCGACGGCGAGGTGCGAGGTCAGGATCTCCTGGTACACGGCGCGGAAGTCGACCGAGTAGCTCAGGTTCCCACCCTGGTCGAGCTTCGCGAGGTTCGGCGTCTCCCCGTAAAGGCCGCCCTTCACACCGTCGCCGATGAGGAAGACCGGAGACGCGGTCCCATGGTCGGTCCCGCCGCTCGCGTTCTCCTTGGGCCGGCGACCGAACTCGGACCAGGTCGCGATCATCACGCGGTCGGCCATGCCGTAGGCGCTGAGGTCGTCGTGGAACGCGGTGATCGCCGAGTCGAGGTAGTTCATGAGCGCGTCGTGCCGATTGAGCTCGGTGTAGTGCGTGTCGAAGCCGCCGAGCGTCACGTGCAGGACCTTCACGCCCGTGCCGGTCACGATGAGCTCCGCGGCGAGCTGGAGTGCGGCCGCGAGCTGGTTCTTGCTCGAGTACACGAGATTGACCTTGTCGCTGTAGTTGCCCTTGGGCGTGTACGTCGCGGATGACGTGCGCAGCTGCGCCACCGTGTCGCGGACCGTCGACATCGCCGTGTCGAAGAGCGCGCCGTAGATCCCCGGCGTGCCCTTGTACAGCGTCCCCATCACGTTCTCGACGTTCTGACCACCCTGAAACCCGAAGGTCTTTACGTCGTCGATGACGGTGAGCGTGGCCTGTAGGTCGCGCAGCATGCCCGGGACGTTGGTCGAGCCACAGGCGCAGCCGACGAGGGGATGGCCGGCCGAGTCGTAGTTCTTTGCGATCGCCGCGCCGAGCCAGCCATCCTGCTGACGGCGCTCCGGGTCCGCCGTCTCCCAGACGCGGATCGAGTCGAAGTGCGAAAACGAGGGCTTCGGGTAGCCGACGCCCTGGACGATCGCGACCTTTCCGGCGTCGTACAGCTTCTTGATCCCTTTGAGGTTCTCGTGCAGCGCGACGTCCTTATTGAGGGGCTGAGCCTTCGCCGCCGCGGCGGAGAGCTGCGGGCGGAAGTCGCGGTACTGCGAGCTCCCGATCGGGATGACCGTCTGCAGGCCGTCGTTCCCGCCGCCGAGCTGGATCATCACCAGGACCTTGTCGTTCTGGACCTGCGCCGATTTCGCTGAGAGCACGGCCCGCGCGAAGACGTCGGGCACCGCGGCGTAGCCGGACGCGAGCGCCTGCGCCCCGACCCCGAAGACGAGTCCGTTCTTCAGAAAATCCCTGCGCGAGAGTCCATTGGTGCCACCCAGCTCTTTCATCGCTGCACCTATTTCAGTTGGAATTCCGGCGAGGCCAGGAGGATCAGCCAGCGCGTCGCGTCGTCGGGAGACGAGTTCAGGAGCTGCGCGGTGGCCGGACTTACGACGCCGTCGAGGTGCGTCATGTGCGCATCCTTGAACGGCGGGATCTTCGCCATGCCGGTGAGGGTCGCCTGCGCGAAGTTGACCCGCACGAGCACGTTGTTGCTCGAGATCCAGCTCGCGTTCGAGGGCCAGCCACCGACCTCGGGCGGATCGAAGAGCAGCTGCCCCATGCCCTGACCGGCGAGGCCGATCGCCCGCGCGAGCGCCGGCGCCTCGAGCGCGCGGGCCACGTGGACCATCAGCTCTGTCGGGCTCTTCACGAGGGCGCGGTAGCTCGCCGGAGCGAGGAACTCCGGGCTCATGAAGACGTCGCGCATGAGGGTCTTCGTGTCGTACCGCGATTTGCGGAAGGCGTCCCCGAGGCGCTGGACGTACGCGTCGGAGGGCTGGTCGGTCACGAACTCGCGGAGGACCTTTGTCACGATGAACGGCGCCACGCTGTCCTGCGCCAGGATCTGCTCCAGCACGCCCCTCGTGTCCCACTGCTTGGTGAGTCCGAGGAACTTCACGCCGCCG
>WNGI01007207.1_pt1 | contig 10161 bp, 11 predicted proteins | sample 5400621 | NCBI WGS metagenome assembly WNGI01 (sample SAMN13153374, study PRJNA577476) | soil metagenome | isolation source: 20 cm soil or saprolite under Garry oak tree replicate 1 | place: USA:California | collected 2016-06-15 | reverse complement strand
GGCTGCAATAGTTACAAGCTCGGTGGGCCTATCGCTCCTGGTCTAGCACCATTGTCGGTGATCGTGCTTGCTTCATGCATTGATCGTCGGTCTATTTGTCTGCGTTGTCGGTGGCATGCCGCATGATTGGTTCTTCTCGATGGCTGCGACCGCAGACCGTCTTTACTTTGAGGAGTACACGATGACATCTACAAAATTTGGACACGTTCGGGCGTGATCCTCTCACTAGCGGGCGCCGCCATGCTTTCATTGGCGTTGCCGGCCGGTGCGCAAAGCACGACCCCTACGACACCGCCAAGCACGACCAAAAGCGCAACACCGAGCGCATCACCAAGCGCGGCGCCGGCGACCGCGCCCGCCCGCAAGGGCGATGACGACGCTGCGGAGTTCGCGAAGCTCGACAAGAACCATGACGGCGCCATCGACAAGGCTGAAGCGATAATGGAGCCGCGCCTTTTGACCAAGTTCGGCGACGCCGACATGAACAAGGACGGCAAGATCGACCAGAAGGAATACTTGGATTTCTACAAGAGCAATCCCCGCACGAAATAGTTTCGCGCAACAGCGGCGCGGCCGGCAGCGCCGCGCCGCTTTGACAACCGATGCGCTGCCTGTTTGAACCTCGTCTCGTCAACGATACGTTCGGCGATCCGGGCTTGTACGTCGATTTTCGCGACGAACGGCGCGCGTTGCTGTTCGACCTCGGCGACATTACCGTTCTGCCTCCGCGAAAGCTGATGCGTGTCTCGGATGTCTTCGTCACGCATGCGCACATGGATCACTTTGCCGGGTTCGATCATCTATTGCGCGTGGTGCTTGGGCGGAAGGCTGGTGTGACGTTGTTTGGAGGACCGGATTTCGTCGCCCAAGTCGAGCACAAGCTGCATGCGTACACATGGAATGTCGTGCACCGTTACGATGAATTGGTGCTCGATGTGTGCGAGATCGGCATCGACGGTCGAGGACAACGCGCGCGTTTCTCGAGTCGCACACGGTTCGCGCGCGAAGCCATCGCGTCGTTCGAGTTGCCTGACGATGTCGTGCACGATGAACCAACCTTTAGGGTGCGTGGCCGCTTCGTCGATCACGACATCGCTTGTCTCTCGTACGTGATTGAAGAGAAAGCGCACGTCAACGTTGCGAAGGATCGACTCGAAGCGATCGGCGTTGGTGTGGGACCCTGGCTACGTGACCTCAAGCATGCAGTCTTAACCGGTGCACCCGGCACAACGCCCATCGAAGTTCAATGGCGCGACCGCGATGGTGAGCATGCGATGGCGCGAACGGTCGACGACCTCCGCCATCTGGTCCTCGACATCGCTTCCGGCCAGCGCATCGGGTACGTGACCGATCTCCGCTACACCGAGGCGAACGTCAAAGCGCTTTCGGAATTGCTCCAAGACGTGGATATGCTCTTCATCGAAAGCGTATTCCTCGACGAGGATGCCGAGCACGGCGCACGCAAGAACCATCTTACGGCAGGGCAGGCCGGGCATATTGCGCGCACGGTACGCGCGAAGGCGGTTAAACCGTTCCATTTTTCGCCACGGTATGAAGGACGCGCTGCCGAAGTCATTGCCGAAATGCAGGCGGCGTGGTCAAGCACCTGAGATAAACTCGCGGCGATTGGGTCAACCCGACTTTCTTTGAGATGGACCGAGCAATAGCGACACCGGGCCGCGCGCGAGCCTCACGCTTCACCGGCAGTTGCCTATGCGGCGCGGTCCGTTACGAAGTGATCGGACGCTTGCGTGATGTCGTCGTGTGTCATTGCGAAATGTGCCGCAAGTCGCATGGGCACATCGGCGCGTATACCGCCGCGCCAAACGATGCGCTTCGTCTGATCGAATCCCGTGGTCTCAAATGGTACCAGTCGTCCGCCATCGCGCGGCGCGGCTTCTGCGGCGAATGCGGTGGAACGTTGTTCTGGGAAGGGACTGGGCGGGATACGATCTCCATCGCCGCAGGCACGCTCGACGCGCCGACAGGCCTCAAGACAGCTGTGCAAATCTACACCGAAGACAAAGGCGACTACTACGAAATGGACGCCGCCATTCCGGTTCGTCGCGAGTGAGCGGACAGCCACGAAGCCGGCGTCGCCTCCGTTCAGGCGAGGGCGTCAAGTCTCGTAAGGCATTGGAACCGCTGAAGTCGACGATGCCGCCGGCACGGCCGACGCGATCGCCTCCGTATGTCGTCGGCTTCTACCTTGTTCCCGAGTTTCCGATGATGGCATTCGCGTCGGCGATCGAGCCGTTGCGCGCGGCCAATCGCCTCCGCGGAGAGAAACTCTTCGACTGGCGGCTCTACTCGCGTGACGGCGCGCCGGTCCGCGCGAGCAACGGCGTCGACATCGCCGTGCATGGGACGGTTGACGATGAGGCAGTGATCGACCTGCTCCTTGTCTGCGCGGGGACGCGCGACGCGAATCCGGGTGACGCCACTGTGTCCAAATGGCTGCGTGGCCTGGCCCGATCGGGCACGGCGCTTGGTGCAATCAGTTTGGGCGCATACGTACTCGCCCGCGCGGGTCTGCTCGACGGCCGCCGCTGCGCGCTGCACTGGGAGAGCCTAGCGGCGTTTGCCGAGCAGTTTCCGCGCATCCGCACGACCTCGGACATTTTCGTCGTCGACGGCAACCGTTACACATGCTCCGGCGGCACCACGGGGCTTGACATGATGTTGCATCTGATTACGGAGCGCGATGGCCGCGCACTGGCCAACGACGTGTCCGAGCAATTCATTCATCCGCGCATTCGCGGCATGCACGACTCACAACGGATGGCGGTGCAAAATCGGGTGGGGGTCGCCAACAAAAAGCTGATCGCGGCGATCAGCATGATGGAGACGGCGAGCGAGGATCCGCGGCCGGTGCATGACATTGCCGCCGCTGTCGAGCTCTCCGCGCGGCAACTCGAGCGTCTATTCGCCAAGTATCTGCGCGCGAGCCCGAGCCGCTACTATCTCAAGCTGCGGCTCGATCACGCCCGTGCGATGCTGTTGCAGACGACAAAGCCAATCCTCGACGTCGCAGTGGCGTGTGGATTCGCGTCGGCGTCGCATTTCAGCCGCTGCTATCGCACCGTCTACGGCCACCGGCCAAGCGATGAGCGTGCCGCGTTGCTGGCGACGCGCGATTCGGCGTCGCGGTCACGACGTCACTGAAGACTTATCAGGTGACGGGCAGTTCGCGTGCGCGTCCGCGCCTCAAAGCTTGTCGGCGTAGTCCTTCTGGACTTGCCGGATTCGCTCGTGCGAACCGAGGAACGCGTGCTTCGACATGTCGGGCGAATATTTGCTGGCGGGCGGGCGCTTGCCGACGGCTTCGGCCAGCGCGCGGATGTGATGCGGTCCTGCTCCACAGCACACGCCGAGGTAACGGATATCGAGTTCCGCTGCTTGGCGACCGAACTCGGCGATCTCGAATCGGTTGCAGGTGAACGGATCAAGCGCAACCGGGAACGGTCTCGAGCCTGGCGCGCCGTTCCACTTCGAATCGCGCAACGATTGGAACGAGGGCTCGTGCTCGGTTGTGCGAAATGGAACCGGCAGAGCGGCCAAATGCGTCTTCACCGTCGCGCGAATTTCGCGCAGCAGCGGCATCATCGTCGCCGGACCGCGGATGCAGTTGAGGCCCACGACGTCGGCGCCGGCGTCGGCGATGCGCTTGCAGGCGTCGGCGACGCTCCAGTTTTCGCGCGTCACGTCGGCCTGGTGCATCGCCAGCGTGATGACGGCAACCTGCTTGGCCTTTTTGATGACGTCGAGCGCGATCAGCGCTTCCTCGGCGTAGCTGAACGTCTCGCCGATCACGAAGTCGACGCCGGCATCGACCGCCCAGCCGACTTGCTCCTCGAACATCGCACGCACCGCCTTGTGCGAAGCAGGATCTACGGGATCGTAGACGTTCGTGTTGCAGATGTCGCCTGCGAAAAGCGCGCCGCTTTCCCGCGCCACGGCTTTGGCGAGGTCGAGCGCACGACGGTTGATCGGCTCGAGATCCTGCTCGCGTCCGATGACGCGAAGCTTCTCGCGGTGGGCGTAATAGGTGAGCGCTTCCACGACATCCGAACCCGCATGAACGAAGTCGCGATGCAGTTGCGTCACTGCCTCGGGATGCTCGAGCACGACTTCCGGAACGAATGCGCCGGCCTGCAGATAACCGCGTCGCTCGAGCTCGAAGACATAGCCTTCGGCGCAGATCACCGGTCCGGCGTCGAGGCGTTGCAATAGAGTGGGATGCGGGTTGGATGCGGTCATGGCGAAATCCCAGAATCAGTCTGACCCAATATCGCACCTTCGCATGAAAGCGACGCGTCGCCATGCGACATAATTTGTCGCGGTCGCGACATCGCGAACCCGGCGTACCCTCGTGACTCAGAACGGCCTGCTTCCTTCCCGCGCCGTCCGACCGGGACCAGTCGATGTCGCATCTGGAACATTTTTGGCGGATGCGACCGTTTATCCTTCGCGCGTGAGAAGCAGTACCCCCACGCTGCGCTGCCCCCGGAGGGGGAGTAATTCGCGCCTTGGGTCGGCCCTGCGGCGCGAATGAGTACGCTGCACTGAATGGAAACGCTCAAATTCATCCTGGATAACCTGCCGGCCATCGGCCAGCGGACGATTGAACACATTTCGATCGTCGGCGTCGCGGTGAGCCTCGCGGTCATTACCGGCGTGCCGATCGGCATCGCGATCACGCAGAACAAGCGCGCGGCTGACATCGTCCTCTACACCGCGGCGATGATCATGACGATTCCATCGATTGCATTGTTCGGCGTCATGATCCCGGTGCTCTCGTTGATCGGCCAGGGGATCGGTTACCTGCCCGCGGTGATTGCCGTGCTGCTCTATTCGCAACTGCCGATCATTCGCAACACGTACACGGCGATCAGTAACGTCGATCCTGCGCTGCGCGAAGCCGCACGCGGCATGGGCATGTCTTCGCTCGAGCGCCTGCGGCAAGTCGAAATTCCGCTGGCGGTTCCGGTCATCATGGCGGGCGTGCGCATCGCCGTCGTGATCAACATCGGCATCACCGCAATCGCGACGTACATCGGCGCGGGCGGGCTGGGCGCTTTCATCAGCCGCGGCATCTCACAGACGGACCCGCGGCAGTTGATCACCGGCGCGCTCGCTGTCAGCCTGCTGGCGATCGCCGCCGATTATCTCCTTCTCTGGGCGCAACACCAGTTGACGCCGAAAGGCATCCGTCACCGGCGGTTCCGCGCGCGTCGCGTCGTTGCAGGAAAATTGCCGGCATGATCAAGCTCGAAAATCTGACGAAGGCATTTGAAACGCCGGGGGGGACGGTCATCGCGGCGGACCGCATCACCATGGAAGTGCCCGACGGCGAGATCTGCGTATTGCTCGGGCCGTCCGGCTGTGGCAAGACGACGACGCTCAAGATGATCAACCGGCTGATCGAGCCCACCTCGGGCAAGATCTTCATCAACGGCAAGGATACGGACCAATACGATCCGGTCGAGCTGCGCCGGACGATCGGTTACGTGATTCAGCAGATCGGCCTCTTTCCCAATATGACGGTGGAAGAGAACATCTGCGTGGTGCCTAAGCTCCTCGGCTGGGACTTAGCCAAGGCGCGCACGCGGGCGAGCGAGCTCCTCGCGACGATCAATCTCGATCCTGCGCTATTTCTCAAGCGTTACCCGAAGGAGCTTTCCGGCGGCCAGCAGCAGCGCGTCGGCGTGGCGCGCGCTCTGGCGGCGGATCCGCCGGTGCTGCTGATGGACGAGCCGTTCGGCGCGATCGATCCGATCAACCGCGAAGTAATCCAGGACGAGTTCCTGAAAATGCATCACCGCTTGCGAAAAACCGTGATGTTCGTGAGTCACGACATCGACGAGGCAGTAAAGATGGCCGACAAGGTCGCGATCTTTCGCGCGGGCAAGCTCGAGCAGTTCGACAGCCCGGACAACATCCTCGCGCATCCGGGTAGCACTTTCATCGCCGATTTCGTTGGCAGTGACCGAACCCTGAAGCGCCTGCGCCTTGTGCGGGTGGGCGAAGTGCTGCAAGCGTCGACGCTGCGCGTTTCGGGTGACGATCAGGTCGAGCAGACCGTCGCGCTGATGAACGAGCACGGGCAGGAATTCATCGTGATCGTCGATTCCGAAGGTCGTCCGCACGGGTACGTCGACGTTGAAATCGTGCGCGATCGCTCGGGCGCTATCGGCGAGCACTGCGCTCCACTGCCCGCGACCGTTCGTCTCGATGAAGATTTGCGTGCCGCCGTTTCGACGATGTTCATGCACGACATCCGCTGGCTCGCGTGCGTCGATCACAATGGCGTGTTCGTCGGCTGTGTCACCCAGCGGGGCATTACGCGGCTCCTCGGCGAAACCTACCGCGCCCCGGGCGCCGCGCACTGAATGGCGATTCGCGCCGTCATGTCGGGACGGTGGTTCGCGGCGATTACGCTCGTCGTCGCGTTTTCGCTCGGCATCATCGCGCAACGCAGCGGCTTGATCGATTCGATCGGCAAGTACCGCGGCGATATCGTCTTTCTCACGCAGCAGCACATCAAACTGGTGGCGATCTCGGGTGGTCTCGCCGTCGCGGTGGGCGTACCGCTCGGCCTGTGGCTCAGCCGGCCTGGGATGCGGCGCGCGGCCGAGACCATCATGCAGGCGTTGAACCTTGGCAGCACGATTCCGACTCTCGCTGTGCTCGCGCTTGCGATGACCTTTCTCGGTATCGGCGTCGTTCCCGCGATCTTCGGGCTTTGGGCGGCGTCGTTGCTGCCCATCGTGCGGAACACCTATGCGGGCATGCTCGGCGTTCCGGCGCACTTCATCGAGGCGGCGACTGGGATGGGGATGCGACCCATCCAGATTCTTTCCGGCGTCGAGCTTCCGAACGCATTGTTCGTCACGTTTGCCGGCATCCGCACCGCGCTGGCGGTGAACGTCGGTACCGCGCCGCTCGCGTTTCTGATCGGCGGCGGCGGGCTGGGCGAGCTGATCTTTACCGGCATCGACCTGAACGAGCCCGGCATGATGCTCGCGGGCGCGATTCCGACCGCGCTCCTTGCCGTGCTCGTCGATTACGCTGTTGGTGCGCTGGCGTATTGGGTCGTTCCGCGGGGTGTCAATCCGCTACGATGAGAGAACCCGGCTCTCGGGCGTTGAACGTAATGGCAAAACATAATCATTGGAGGCGGCAAAAATGAAGATGACTCGGATTCTCGCGTTCGTCGCGGCGTCGTTGCTCGTGAACATCGCATCGCTTGCGACGGCGCAGAACATCATCGTCGGCGGCAAGAACTTCACCGAACAACAGATCATGTCGCAGATGACCGCGCAGCTCTTGCAGGCGAAGGGCTTCAAGGTCGACATCAAGGCCGGCATGGGCAGCGCGGTGCTTCGGCAGGCGCAGGAGAACGGGCAGATCGACGTCTATTGGGAGTACACCGGCACGTCGCTCATCACGTACAACAAGATCAACGACCGGATGTCCGCAGCCGACACCTATGCGAAAGTGAAGGAGCTCGATGCCGCCAAGGGCCTCGTGTGGCTCAATCCCTCGAAGGCGAACAATACCTATTCGCTGGCGATGAACCAGGACGACGCCAAGAAGCAGGGAATTGTCAGCATCGGCGACTTGGCCGCGAAAGTGAAGGGCGGCGCCAAGCTCACGTTTGCGAGCAACGCCGAATTCTACGCGCGGCCTGACGGTCTAAAGCCGCTCGAGCAAGCATACGGCTTCGAGTTTCCCCGTGAGAGCGTGAAGCGGATGGACACTGGACTGGTCTATCAGGCGCTGAAGGAGAAGCAGGTCGACGTCGGCCTGGTCTTCGCGACCGATGGCCGGATCCCTGCGTTCAACTTCGTCGTGTTGAAAGATGACAAAGGCTTCTTCCCCAATTACGCGCTGACACCCGTCGTGCGAAAACAAGTGCTCGATGCCAATCCAAAGCTTGCGGAGTACCTGAACGCGCTGTCGGCCAAACTGGACGACGCGACGATGGCGCGGCTCAACGCCAGCGTCGACGTCGACAAGAAAACGGTCGAGGACGTGGCGAAGACATTCCTTAAGGAGCAGGGACTGGTGTGACGTCGCCGGAGCGGAATTTCACTGTCGCCGTCGCGCAGATCGCTTCGGTCCTGGGCGACGTTACCGCGAATCAGCGCAAGCATCTTGACGTCATCGACGCTGCGCGTTCGTCCGGCATCGATGTGCTCGTCTTTCCAGAGATGTCGCTCACCGGACACGCGGCAGGGCCGGACACCCTGTCGCTCGCGCTTCGCCGCGACAATCCGGTCATTGCCGAGATCGCGCGCGCGTCGGCCGCGATGTGCACGGTGTTCGGCGTCATCGAAGAAGGACCTGCCGCACAGTTCTACAACGCTTCGATCATCGTGCGCGACGGCGCGGTTCTCGCCGTGCATCGCAAGATCAACCTCGCGACGTATGGCCGGCTCGAGGACGGCAAGCATTTCGCCGCCGGTGGTTGCATCGATACGTTCGATTTGACAACCGACTGGCGCGCGAGTGTGATGATCTGCGCCGACCTGTGGAATCCCGCCCTCGTGCATCTCGCGGCCATCCAAGGCGCAACGATAGTGCTCGCGCCGATCAGCTCGGCGATCGAAGCGGTCGGCGCGGACTTCGATAATCCGGGCGGCTGGGAAATCAATCTGCGCTTTTACGCATTGACGTACGGCTTGCCCATCGCGATGGCCAATCGCGTCGGCCGGGAAGGCGAGCTTACGTTTTGGGGCGGATCACGGATCATCGATCCATTCGGTCGAACGCTCGCGCAGGTGACGGGCGATGGCGAAGACCTTGTGCGGGCGCGCGTCGACTTCGGCGAAGTCCGCCGCGCGCGCTACCTGCTGCCGACTGTCCGCGATGCCAACCTTCCGTTGATTCAACGCGAGATCGAACGGATCGCGCGGCGCCCGGCGAGTCAGACGTCATAGAGCAACGATCTATGCGCGACTTCATTCTCGATGCCGAAGACCGCGCCTTCCGCGACGAGGTCCATGGCTTCCTTGCGCGTGAGCTCGCGCCGCGCGCGGCGGACATCGAGGACCGCGACGACTGGAACGCAATCAAGTCGATCGTGGCCGCGCTGGGAAGCGCCGGGTACCTCCGCATCATGTTTCGCGATCTCTATCGTGGCCCGCTTACCAAACCAGGCCTCACCCACGCGACGATCTTGTCCGAAGAAGCGGCCGCGATCAATTACGCTTTCGAGACGACGATTGCAACCGCGCTCTCGTGCGCGTATCCGTTGCACCGGCACGCAACCGCGCCTGTGCGCGATCGTTATTTGACGGATATCGTCGATGGACGCATGGTCGGCGCGATATGTGTGACCGAGCCCGACGCCGGATCGGACACATCCCGCCTCGCGACGCGCATCCGATTCGATGCGGCGCGCAACGAATGGGTCGTGAGCGGCAACAAGCGTTACATCTCGAATGCGGGCGTCGCCGACGTTTACATCGCCTACGGCGTTTCCGATCCCGCGTTGCCGGCGGGCAAAGGTTTAAGCGCGGTCGTCGTTCCGAGCAGCACGGCGGGACTGTCGTTTCCGCGCCGCTACACGTTCATGGGCCGCCATGGTTGCGTCGTCGGTGAAGTCACCTTCGACAACTGCCGTGTGCCGGCGGACCACTTGCTCGGGACAGCGAACGGCGGCATGCGCGTCATGGCGGAGATGTTCAACTTCGAACGGATCATTCTCGGCGGATCGGCGCTCGGCGTTGCGCGGAGCGCGTTTGATATCGCCACGGCACATGCGCAGCGCCGCGAAGTATTCGGTGAGAAGCTCGGTTGCAAGGAGTTGGTCTGGAGCGACATCGCCGAGATGAGCTGGCGGATCGACGCCGCAGAGCTCCTCACCTATCGTGCGGCGAAGCTCTACGACGCCGGCACGGAGCCGCGTGAGCTGATGAAGCCCGCGGCGATGGCGAAGCTCGTCGCCTCCGAAGCGGCGACGTTCTGCGCCGACCGGACCGTGCAGATTCTCGGCGGCGACGGCCTTACCAAGGAATACGGTCGCGCCGAGCAGATCTACCGCGACGCACGCGCGTTGCCGATCGTCGGCGGGACGTCGGAGATGGTGCGTTATCTGATCGCGTCGGGCGATCTTCCGGCGATTAAGCCGGGACTTTGATCCTCGCGAAACGC
>WNGI01027680.1_pt1 | contig 10162 bp, 10 predicted proteins | sample 5400621 | NCBI WGS metagenome assembly WNGI01 (sample SAMN13153374, study PRJNA577476) | soil metagenome | isolation source: 20 cm soil or saprolite under Garry oak tree replicate 1 | place: USA:California | collected 2016-06-15 | reverse complement strand
CGCCCGCGGCCATCCGCGAAAAGGTGACGGCTGGCGCCCGTGCCCACGTCGGTCACCGTGATCGCCGCCTTCGCGACGCCCTGCCCCGATGAATCCGCGACGTGTCCCCAAATCTCGCCGGCTCCGGTCTGCGCGTACGCCGGGGTCCGACTGAGCAGCGAAATCAGAAGAAAGAACAGCGCAGCCGTGGTCGCAACGAAGGTCTGCGGTTTCCGCAGTGCAAGAGTAGATAAAGTAAACATAGCGCACCAATCCCGCACTTACCTGTTCAATACACATGCCACGCTATAATTTTTTCTTCTCATGGCGGCCGTTGTTCCGTTCCGTGCCCTTCGCCCCATGCCGGCCTCCGCGCCCCAAGTGGCGGCCGTCCCCTACGACGTCGTCAACGCGCAGGAAGCCCAGGCGCTCGCCGACGGCAATCCGTTGAGCTTTCTTCACGTCTCGCGCGCCGAGATCGATCTGCCGGCCGGGACCGACCCGCATTCGGATGTGGTGTACCGGCAGGCCGCCGAGAACTTTGCGACGCTCAGAACGCTGGCGCCGCTTGTGGTCGAGGAGGCGCCACGCCTCTACGCGTATCGCCTCAAGATGGGCAATCACGTACAAACGGGCGTTGCCGGAGCCTTTTCCATTGATGAGTACGAACGCGACGTCATCAAGAAGCACGAACGTACGCGTCGTGACAAGGAAGACGACCGGACGCGCCACATGATCGAGCTGCGCGCGCAGACCGGCCCAGTGTTCCTCACCTACCGGGCGACGCGTGGTGTCGATGCCGTTGTTGATCGAGCGACGCGCGCCGCGGCGCTGTTCGATTTTTCCGCGCCCGACGGCGTGCACCACACGATCTGGCGCATTGACCACGATGAGATGAAGGATCTCGTCGCCGCGTTCGACCGGATTCCGGCGCTCTACATCGCCGATGGGCACCACCGCGCCGCAAGCGCCGCGCGCGCCCGACGGCAGCTGTGCGGATCAAAGGCCGGGTCGGGCGGGTCGGGCGAGTGGGACACGGTGCTTGCCGTGGCGTTTCCCGACAACCAGGTGCAGATCCTTCCGTACAACCGGATGGTCAACGATCTCGGGCCCCACACGCCGTCATCGCTGCTCGCAAAGCTGCGGGAGCAGTTCAGGGTGAAGAGCGGCCCTGCGATGCCCGCGCGCCGTGGCGACGTCGCGATGTTTCTCGACGGCCAGTGGCACACGATCGAGCTTGGCGACGCGCCGCGCGGCTTGGAAGCCGCCGACAGGCTCGATGTCAGCCGCCTGCAGGACACCGTGTTGACCCAGATGCTGGGCGTTGGCGACGTGCGCACCGACAAGCGGATCGATTTCGTGAGCGGCGCTCGCGGGACGGCCGAGCTCGAGCGGCTGGTGACGTCCGGTCGCGCTGCGGCGGCATTTTCGATGTATCCGGTCAGCATCGAGGACTTGATACAGATTTCCGATGCCGGCGGGATCATGCCGCCCAAGTCGACGTGGTTCGAGCCGAAGCTCCGCGACGGATTGCTCTCGCACCTGATCTGACGCCGTGAAAGTCCTCATCGCCGACAGCTTCGAGCAAACGGGAATCGACGGCATCGCGGCTGCCGGCTGCGACGTGATGTACCGGCCCGAGCTAGACGACCAGACGCTCGTGGAAGCGCTGGAGACGTCGCGCGCGGACGTGCTCGTGGTGCGGAGCACCAGGGTCACCGAACCGATGCTCGATGCCGGGTCGCTCTCGCTGATCGTTCGCGCGGGAGCGGGCGTGAACACCATCGACGTCTCCGCCGCGTCGCGCCGGGGCATCTACGTCTCGAACTGCCCGGGCAAGAACGCGATCGCGGTCGCGGAGCTCACATTCGGTCTCATCCTGGCGCTCGACCGCCGCATTCCCGACAACGTCGCCGATCTGCGCGCCGGCCGGTGGAACAAGAAGGAATACTCGAAGGCGAGGGGCCTGTACGGCCGCACGCTCGGCCTGCTCGGGTTCGGCAGCATCGCCCAGGAAGTGGCGCGCCGCGCGATTGCGTTCGGGATGCCGGTGGTCGTGTGGAGCAGGCGATTCACTCGTGGTGGTGCCGCCGCGGTGGCCCAGATGCCTGACGATCTGGACATCACGGTCGTGCACTCGCCGGACGACGTAGCCGAACGCGCCGACGTCCTGTGCGTTCACCTCGCGCTTGCAAGCGGGACGCGACAGTTCGTCGGCGCCTCGATCCTGGGACGCCTGAAGCCGGGCTCCTGCTTCGTGAACACCTCGCGCGGCGAGATCGTTGACGAGGCGGCGCTTGCCGATGCCGTGCGAACGCGCGGTGTCAGAGCGGCGCTCGATGTCTTCGCGCGGGAGCCGTCGTCGCCGGCCGGTCAATTCGAGGATCCGCTCATCGCCCTGCCGAACGTGATTGGCACGCACCACATCGGCGCGTCGACCGACCAGGCGCAGGAGGCGATTGCGGCCGAAGCGGTCCGGGTCATCCGCGCCTACAAGGACACCGGCAAGGTCCCGAACGTCGTCAACCTGGCGACCAGGACGCCCGCGACGCATGTGCTGGTCGTCAGGCACCGCGATCGTCCCGGCGTGCTGGCGCACGTGTTCGAGCATCTTCGCGCCGGCAACCTCAACGTGCAGGAAACGGAAAACATCATCTTCGAGGGGGCCGAGGCCGCGATCGCGCGGATCAACCTCGATGGCAATCCACCCCCGGATCTCCTGAAAACAATCGCGCAGGGCAACCAGGACATTCTGAACTTGTACGTCGTTAAGATTTAGGCGTCTCCAACGGAGTTCCACTCATGCCGACGACCACCCGCGTGTTCAATTTTTCTTCCGGCCCGGCGGTTCTTCCTCTTCCCGTACTCGAGGAGGCGCAGCGCGATTTGATTGCGCTCCCCGGCGTCGGCATGTCCGTGATGGAGATCAGCCACCGGTCGAAGGTGTTCGACGATCTGCTGCACAAGGCGGTGGAGGACGTTCGCGCGCTCGCCGGCATTCCCGCCAACTACAAGATTCTGATGCTGCAGGGAGGCGCGAGCCTGCAGTTCACGATGGTGCCGATGAACCTCCTTGGGCCTGGCGCGACCGCCGACTATATCGACAGCGGCTCGTGGGCGGACAAGGCTGTCAAGGAAGCGAAGAAAGTGGGAAAGGTGAACGTGGCCGCCACAACCAGGGGCGACAACTACTCGCGCCTTCCCGATGCGGGAGAGCTGAAGCTGACGCCCGGCGCCGCGTACGTCCACATGACCGGCAACAACACGATCGAGGGCACGCAGTGGAAGTCGCTGCCCCAGGTTGGCGACGTTCCGCTCGTCAACGACACGTCGTCCGAGATGTTCAGCGGGCCGATCGACGTCGGGCGGCACGCGTTGATCTATGCCGGCGCGCAGAAGAACCTCGGGCCGTCGGGGGTCACGATGGTGATCATCCGCGAGGATCTGCTGGCGCGCTCGGCCGACACGCTCCCGACGATGTTGAACTACAAGGTGCACGCGGAGAACGACTCGCTGTACAACACGCCGAATACGTTTGGCATCTACATCCTCGGCCTGACGATGAAGTGGCTGCGCTCGCAGGGCGGGCTCGAGGCGATGGCGAAAGTCAATCAGCGCAAGGCTGGAAAGCTGTACGCCGAGATCGACCGGACGGGCTTCTATCGAGGCACTGCGCGGAAGCAGGATCGGTCGCTCATGAACGTGACCTTCCGGCTGGCGACCGAGGAGCTCGAGAAGGCCTTCGTGAAAGAATCAACCGCCGCGGGGTTCGACGGCCTCCAGGGGCATCGGTCCGTCGGCGGCATGCGCGCATCGATCTACAACGCCTTCCCCGAGGAAGGCGTCGATGCGCTCGTCTCCTTCATGCGCGAGTTCGAACGGAAGCACGGGTAGCCACGAAGGCCACGAAGACGGTTTTGGCCACAGAGGTCACAAAGCATGACTGTCGTGAATCGCCGCACGGCATCGGAGATTGTTCTCCGCACGCCTCCTCACGCTTGGCGCACGACCACGATCGGCGGCGCATCGCGCCGTAGTACGGTTGGATGCCGGAAGATGAGGTAGGTTTCTGACGTGGCAGGCCGCGAGTGCTACCACTGCAAGCAGTGGATCGAGAACGGCGAGGAGCACGACTGCTGGACGACGACCGAGGCGGCGCTCACGCAGGGCCTCTCGGAGGATCTGCGGGACGCCTGGGAGCGGTTGCGCGAGACCGTCGTCGAGTTTGGCGAGCAGCGGATCTACGCCTCGCACAGCTCGATCATGTTCTCGCGGAAGTCGTGTTACTTCTTCGTGCGTCCGAAACGGAACTTCCTCGAGGTCTGCGTGTTTCTTGGCCGCACGCTGAAGGCACCGCAGGTACGACGCGTCGATGAGGCGTCGAAGACCAAGATCGTGCACGTCATCCCGATCAGGCATCGCGACGAGGTGGAAGCACCATTCACCGACTGGCTGCAGGAAGCGTACAAACTGTCCGACCCGCAGGCGGCAAAGACCACAGCCACGTCCAAACGCGCGAAAGCTAGGCCGAAGCCAACAGCGAAACCACGAAAGAAAAAGGTTGCCGTGTGATCGCTTACTTCGTGTTCTTTGCGGCTAACGTCGTCTTCGTGAGCTGCGTGGCTACGCCGTCGGCGTGCGGAACGGGCGGCGCCGGCGGCGTCGCCTTCGGCGTGGAGGCGGCGCGTCCGCGGCTCCTGCCGCTGCTGGCCCCTCGGCTTCCGGATCGAAGGTCTTCGCCGCCTCGATGAAGCCGCGCCAGTGCTCGAGCACCTCAGGCGCGTTCCCGTGAATTTCCAGCCAGGTGAGCGCTTCGCGGAACGGCCCGCGGTGCATCAGGGCCTTGCGCGCCCGCGGTGACAGGTTCAAGTCCGTGAGCCGCCGTTGAAGGCTCAGGATGTTGCGAAGGCGTTCCACGTCCCGGCGCGCGAGCGGCAGCATGCCGAGCGACATCGCGGGCTCCTTGCGCGGCTTCCCGCCGGGATTCGGCACAAAGGGCGGCGGTCGGAAGTCGTACCCGATCGGCACGAGCAGCGTGCCCAGCAGCACGGCGTTGGTCAGCGCCTCCGGGGTCTCCTCGAAACCCTTCCGGTGCGCGTCGAGCGCCGCAAGCGATCGCCACAGCGCGTCGCCGGCGCGCTTCTGCATCTCCGGCGCAATCGCCTCGAGGAGCCGCCGCTCGGCGAGCATGCGGAACGCCTTCTCCGACGCGCCCGCCCGAAGCAGTTTGTAAATCTCCTCCATCAGCCGCGCGGGCGCGCTGCGCGCGAGCTCGCGGTCGGATCGCCGATGCAGCGAATGATCCGCGCCTCGAGATCCCGCAGTCCTCCGGTGTAATCGATGATCGAGAAGTCGGCGATGTCGTAAAAGAGCGCGTTGATCGTGAAGTCGCGCCGGAATGCGTCCTCCTCGGGCGTGCCGAAGGTGTTGTCGCGATGCATCAGACGGTCGGCGTCGGACGCGTCGGCGGGCAGGATTCCGTCCGGTGGCGGAGCGTCCTCGGGCGCGGCGAGCTCCGCCGCGGTGAGCTGGCGTCGGAACGTCGCGACCTCGATCGTCTTGGTCCCGAAGCGCACGTGCGCGAGGCGGAAGCGCCTGCCGATGATCCAGCAGTTCCGGAACAGCCGCTTGACCTGGTACGGGTGCGCGGAGGTCCCGATGTCGAAGTCCTTGGGCCTGCGGCCGAGGATCAGGTCGCGGACGCTGCCCCCGACCAGGTACGCGACGTAGTCGTTCTGCTGGAGGCGGTAGAGAACCTTCAGCGCATCCGGATCGATCTGCCTGCGGGAGACGGCGTGCCCGGCGCGAGGCACGATCACCGGGACGGTCATCGGAGCGCATTGTAACAAAGCGCCACGTATGCGGCGGGACGGCTCCCGCGGCGTCGCCGGTGCTACGATTTCAGCATGCGACGTTCCGCGAACCTCAGGGGTTCGCGCCGCCATGTTCCGATCGTGACCGCGTCGGTCGTGATCGCGATCGCGCTGGTGTCCGGCACCGCGTCCGCGGCGGAGCCGCAGGCGCTCGCGAAAGCCCGCGCGCTGTACAACGCCGCCGACTACGATGGTGCGATTGCCGCCGCCACGCAGGCGCGCACGCAGCCTGGCGCCGCCGACGCGGCCGCGCTCGTGGAGGCCCGCTCCCACCTCGAACGGTATCGCCGCGCGCCGGATTCCGCCGATCTGGCTGCCGCGCGCGAGGCGTTGAGCGCGATCCGTCCATCCGTGCTCTCGCCGCGCGACCAGGTCGACTTCCTCGTGGGCCTTGGGCAGTCGCTGTATCTGGGCGAGCTGTTCGGCGCCGCCGCGGAATTATTCGACACGGCGATCGATCGGGGCGTCCTGCTGGCCGCGCGCGACCGGCTGATGCTGGTCGACTGGTGGGCAACCGCGCTGGATCGCGAAGCGCACCCCGGGCAGCGCGCCCGCGAACTACTGGCGCGCGGTCGCGGCGCGCGGCGCCGGCGATCTCGACGCGGCATGGGACGCGGCGGTCGCCGCCTGGGTGCGTGCGACGCTCGATCCCGCCTCGTCTTCGGCGCTGCGATCCGATATCGACCGTCTCGTCACCACCGCGCTCATCCCCGAGCGCGCCCGCGCCCGTCCCGCGCGCGAGCAGGCGGACGCCGCCGACACGCTCCGCGCGCAGTGGGAACTGGTCAAACAGCAATGGAAATAGCTTATTAGGGCTTGGCGTCGCGCCAGTTGTCCGCGATGCCGACGTCGACGGTCAGCGGGACGGTGAGCGCGACCGCCCCTTCCATCCGTTGCCGCACGAGGGCCGCGGCGCTCTCGGCTTCTTCGCGGGGGCCTTCGAACAACAGCTCGTCATGCACCGTGAGGATCATCCGCGTGCGCAGGCGCTGCTCCACCAGCGCGGCGTGGAGATCGATCATCGCGCGCTTCAGGATGTCCGCGGCGGTGCCCTGGATCGGCATGTTGACCGCCTCGCGTTCCGACTGCGCGCGCATCTGGAAATTCCGGCTCGTCAGGTTGGGCACGAGCCTGCGCCGGCCGAACATCGTCTTGACCACCCCTGTGCGGCGCGCCTCTTCGAGCATCGCGTCGATGAACGCGCGGACGCGTGGAAATCCCTTGAAGTACGCGTCAATGAATTCCTGCGCGGCGTCCTGCGTGACGTTGATGTCCTTGGCGAGGGTGAACGGGGTCTTCCCGTAGAGCACGGCGTAGTTCACCATCTTCGAACGGCTGCGCAGCTCGTGCCGGTCGAGGCCGCTGTCGGGGCCGAACAGCTTCAGCGCGGTGCGGTCGTGAATGTCCTCGCCGCTGCGAAAGGCGTCGATGAGCGCCTCTTCGCCGGCCATGTGCGCGAGCACCCGAAGCTCGATCTGCGAGTAGTCGGCCGAGATCAGCACGTGGCCCGGCGCGGCGACGAAGGCGCGCCGGATCTCGCGTCCGAGCTCGGTGCGGATCGGAATGTTCTGAAGGTTCGGGTCGGAGCTGCTCAAGCGGCCGGTCGCCGCAATCGCCTGGTTGAAACACGTGTGGACGCGTCCGGTGTCCGGGTTCACGAGCAGCGGCAGCGCGTCGATGTACGTGCTCTTCAACTTGTGGAGTCCGCGCCATTCGAGCACCAGGCGGGGCAGCTCGTGACCGAGGGCCAGCTCCTCCAGGACTTCCGCGGCGGTCGACACCGACCGGGTCTTGCCCGTCTTCTTGAGCGCGGGCAGCTGCAGCTTCTCGAAGAGGATCTCGCCAAGCTGTTTGGGCGAGTTGACGTTGAACTCCTGCCCCGCGAGCTCCCAGATGCGCGCCGTGTGCTGCGCGAGAGCCTGCTCGATGTGCTGCGACTGCGCGGCCAGCGCCGGGGCGTCGATGCGGATGCCCGAGCAGCGGCGCCAGCCGGTTGGACAGCTGGCGCGCGAGGTCCGCCCGCTCGCACGCGAAGGTGAGAAGCGCCTCGGGGGCGACCCGCGCGACGGGCACGGCCTTGGTCCCGCGGCCGCAGACGTCTTCCTCGGTCAGCGCCTTGTAGCCGAGATGTTCGAGCGACGACGCTTCCAGCGGATGCCCCGCACGCGTGGCGTCGAGGAGATAGCTCGCGAGCATCGAGTCGAATTCGAGGCCTGCGAGTGCGATGCCGTGGCGCGCCAGGAGCAGCGCATCGAACTTCAGATCGTGACCGAGCTTGCGGATCGCCGGGTCTTCGAGCAGCGGGCGCAGCCGCTCGAGCGCGGTGGCGCGGTCGATCTGCGCCGGCGTGGCCGCGCCCGACAGCAGGTCGTGGCTCGTATCCGAACCCTCGTGGCCGAGCGGCACGTAGCGGGCCTGTCGATCGCGCACGGAAAACGCGAGGCCGACAATCGCCGCGCGCATCGCCGACGGCCCGCTCGGAATGACGCGCAGCGCGAACTCGCCGGCCGCGCGCAGCTCCGACACCAGCGCGTCGAGCTCGCCGGCCGAGCGCACCAGCGCGTAATCCTTCTCGACACTCTCGGCCGTTGGCGCGTACTCGTTGACGAGCGTGCGGAAGGCCAGGCGCGAGAACAGCTCGTAGCAGCGCTCGCGCGAGGCGCCGTGGTAGCGAAGCGCGTCGACGTCGACCTCGATCGGCACGTCGGTCCGGATGGTCACCAGCTCGCGGCTCTGCAGCGCTGCCGCACGATGCGTGACGAGCGCGTCACGCGTCTTCGGCTTGAGCTCGGCGGCTCGCTCGAGGAGCGTGTCCAGGCTGCCGTACTGCGTCAGCAGATCGACGGCGCCTTTCTTGCCGATGCCGGGCACGCCGGCCACGTTGTCGCTGGTGTCGCCGACGAGCGCGAGCACGTCGACGACCTGCGACGGCTGCACGCCGAATTTCTCGACGACGCCCTGCGCGTCGAACCACGCGCCGTCCTCGCGGGGGTCGTAGACGCGGATGCCGTCGTGCACGAGCTGAAAGAAATCCTTGTCGATCGACACGATTGCCACCTCGAAACCGTCGTCGGCGGCGCGCGTCGCCAGCGTCCCGATCACGTCGTCGGCTTCGTACCCTGCCGACGTGACGATCGGAACGCCGAGCGCTTCGCAGGCCTGGTGGACCCAGTTGATCTGCTCCGCGAGATCGTCCGGCATCGCGACACGATTCGCCTTGTAGTCGTCGACGATCCGGTCGCGGAACGTCGGCCCTGGCAGGTCGAATGACGCCGCGATGTACGCCGGCTTGTGATCGGCGATCAGCTTCCGGAGCATCGTGACGAACACGTAGACCGCGTGCGTCGTGTGTCCCTCCTGGTTCGACAGACCTCTCCCGCGAAACGCGTGATACGCGCGGTACATCTGCGAACTACCGTCGATCAGGAAGAGCGTGGGCCGGGACATCGCGGTGAGTCGGTAAGGATATCATTCGAGTCGATGCGCTCGTGGGTCGCGATCGCGCTCGCCGCAGTCGTCTGCGCCGGATGCCGCGGAGGGGTGCTGAAGAACGGCGGAGGCGTACTGAAGACGCAGTACGAGTACGAGGAAGAGCTGTACCTGGCGCTCAACGGATCAGCCACGCTGAATGTCAGCGCGTCCGTGCCCGCGCTTGTGGCGCTGCGCGGCGTCGACTTGAACGTCAGCCCGCGCGCCCGCTTCGACCGCGATCGCGTGCGCGCGTTCTTTCAGGGGCCGGGGACCGTCGTCAGGGCGATCAGCACGTCGCGCCGGTACGGCCGGCGCTTCGTGCACGTGAGCCTCGAGGTCGCCGACGTGCGCACGCTCCAACGGCTCGCTCCGTTCGCGTGGTCCTCGTACCGGTTTGATCGCGACGGTGACGTGTACGACTTCAGGCAGGCCGTCGGTCCGCCGGCCGCGAAGCCCGTGGGCAATGTCGGATGGGATGGCAGCGAGCTCGTGGCATTCCGCTTCCACATCCCGAGCAAGATCCCGTACCACAACGCTCCATCCCGAAGGACGGAACGCGGAAACATCCTCAGGTGGGAGCAGACCCTCGCCGATCGCCTTCACGGCACGTCGATTGACACCACGAGCGGCGACGGGATCATCCATGTGCAGATGGAAGCACAATCGATTCTTGCCCGGACGTTGCTGTTGTTCGGGTCGACGATCGTGGCGGCGCTTCTCACGTTCGTCGCGGTGATCTGGTGGGTGGCCCGCCGGGGCCGCGATACGGAAGTCATCGGGTCCCGTACCTAGAAGAAACCACGAACAATACGAAAGCCGCGAAGGCCACGAATCCACAT
>WNGI01007204.1_pt1 | contig 10163 bp, 6 predicted proteins | sample 5400621 | NCBI WGS metagenome assembly WNGI01 (sample SAMN13153374, study PRJNA577476) | soil metagenome | isolation source: 20 cm soil or saprolite under Garry oak tree replicate 1 | place: USA:California | collected 2016-06-15 | reverse complement strand
GAAATCGATGATGCCCACTCTCGCAATGTCGGACCGTTCGCCGAGCCAGATCAGGTTGGGGGAATGAAAGTCGCGCAACACCCAGGTTTTGCCGGCGGCAGCGGGCTTGCTCAGCAAATCGCGCCACATCGTGATGAATTCGGCGCGCATCTGCTCGGTCAACTCCGCCCCGCGATCCGGCAGATACCACTCGAGCATCAATCCGATCTCGATCAAAAGCGCGTCGGTGTCGAAGGTCGGGATCGCATAGGTGAGTTGCGGCGAAAGCGGCAGGGTTTCGGGCAAGGCTTGGCGATGCAGCGCCGCGAGCAGGTCGGTTGCGGCCTCATAACGTTCGGCGATCGGTGCGGGTGGATCGCCTTCGACGAGACCCGCGACGCCGAAATCCTCGCTGATCAGAAATCCGCTGTCGAGGTCGGCGTGATGGATGGATGGCGCCGAGAAGCCGCGGGCGCGCAGAGCGTTGTCGATCGCGACCCAGGGTTTGACATCCTCGGCCAGATGCACGGCCGCGCTGTATGACTTACCGTCATAGAGCGCCTGGCCGTCGGGGCGGCGCGGAAAGTTCATCAGGATGACCACCCCATCGTCGCGGATGAGCCGCGCATAGGAACGGATCGACGCGTCGCCCGGCATGCGCTGCCGTTTCGCCTCGACATAGCCCGCCGCGTCGAGGAACTCGCGCAGCGCCTTGAGTCGCGCGACTTGCGCAGCCGCTTTGCCGTAGCCGGTGATTTCGGCGGCGCGGGCGGTCGATCCCAGCGCCGCACGATGGCTCAGCGCGATGTCGATCCGGTCTGGCGGAAGCACGCCGGCTGCGCGCTCCGGCCATTCGATCAGCGCGACCATGCCCTCGGGCAATGGCGACAAGCCGATCTCTTCCAGTTCCGCCGGATCGTTGATGCGGTAGAGATCTGCGTGAAGGAGCGGAAATGGCGGCACATCGTAGGCTTGCGTAAGCGTAAACGTCGGGCTCGGCACCTCGAGCGCATCGTCGTCGGCGAGGTACTGGATCATCGCCCGCGCGGCGGAGGTTTTGCCGGCGCCAAGATCGCCGGAAAGGGTAATGACATCGCCCGGTCCGATCAGCAGCGCAAGATCGGCCATCAAATGCGCGGTTGCTGTCTCGTTCGATAGCGCCAGCGAGAATGTGGTGGGATCGGTCATTCGGCGGCGTTGCGATGCGCGGCCTGATCGCTCGGAAAGTCGCACGTCACCGTCGTGCCCTTGCCGACGACCGAATCGACGCGCACCTTGCCTCCGTGCAGTTCGACAAAGGAGCGCACCAGCGACAGGCCGAGGCCGGCGCCGCGATGCCGCGATCCCTGCGAATGACTCTCGAACCAGTTGAACACCTTGTCCTTGACATCGGGCGGGATGCCGGGACCGCAATCGGTCACGGCGAAGACGACGCTGTGTTCGGTTCGCCTGGCGCTTAAGCCCACGGTCGCGCCCTGCGGCGAAAATCCGACGGCATTTGCCAGGAGATTATACAATACTTGCACCACGCGGCGTTCGTCGCCGACAAAACTTCCGATGCTGGGATCGACGTCAACCTTGAGCTCGATGCGGTCGGTGGCGAGCCGGTCCTGGATGCCTTCGGCGGCGGCTTCGATGGTCTTGCGGATATCGACGGAGCCGAGATTGAGCGACATCGCCCCGGCGTCGATGGTGGCGAGATCGAGAATGTTGTTGATGATCGCGAGCAGCGCGTTGGTCGAGGCGGTGATGTAGCCGAGATATTCGCCCTGCTTCGGCGTCAGCGGACCGGTGACGGGATCGCTGAGGAAGTGCGCAAAGCCGATGATGGTGGTCAGCGGCGAGCGCAATTCGTAGGATACGTGGTGAACGAAATCGACCTTCATCTGGTCGGCGGTCTCCAGCGCCTCGTTGCGCTCGCGCAGCGCGCGCTCGACGTTCTCGGTATCGCTGATGTCCTGGAATGTCAGCATGGTGGCGCCGTCGGGTAGCGGCATGGTCATGCAGTCCAGCACGCTGCCATCCTTCCGTTCCAGCTTCAGCGGCACCTCGACCCGGTTCTCGATTCTGGTAATGGCTTCGCGGATCGTCCGCCAGATGTCCGCTTCATCGAACAGCGGCCTGCACCAAGCCTCCACGGTGTCGATGTGCGGCTGCTCCCGCATCGCCTCGGGCGACAGCTTCCACATCCTGGCGAATGCCGGGTTGAACAACTGCGCGCGGCCATTGCTGCCGAACACCGCAACCGCCTCGGTGAGATTGTCGAGGGTTTCACGCTGGACCCGGATCAGGCCGTCATAGCGCCGCGCCAGCTCCAGGCTTTCGGTAACGTCGTCGAACAGATAGGTGACGCCGCCTTCCGGATTTGGCGTGGTGACGACGCTGACCGCGCGGCCGTCGGGGAGGTACCAGGTATCCTTCTCCGGCTCGACCGCGCGATAGGCCTCGTGCAGCTTTGCTTTCCAGGCCCGGAAATCCGGCTGCTCGGGCAGTTTGCGCGCGGCGCGCAGCCGATCGAGTACGCTCGAATCATCGGGATTGCCGTCGAGAAATGCGCGGTCGAGGTCCCACAGGCGGCGATAGGAATCGTTGTAGAAGGCAAGCCGCCGCTGGCCATCGAATACCGCGACCCCGGACGACAGCTGATCCAGGGTGCGGCGATGCGCCTCCGCCATCCGCACCAGCGCGGCGCGGAGCGCGGTGGCTTCGCTGGCGTCGATGGCGATGCCGACGCTTCCCTCCCCGACCTTGAGCGCATGCACATCGTAGGTGCGGCGCTCGCCGCCGATCACGATCGGGAGCCGCGCGGTAAAGGCCTGGGTGCCATTCAATGCGCGGTCCATGTCGCTGCGGTCGTCGCTGTCGAGTAGTTCGAGGTTGCGGTCGATCGCGTCCGTGACGCTCGTGGCTTCGGTCGCCCGCGCATAGGCGGCATTGGCGTAGCCGAGCCCGCCTTTGGCGCCCTTGGCCCAGATCGGCCAGGGCGCGGCGGCAGCAAAACCGCGCAGCATCTCGGTTTCTTCCAGGAGCGCCTTGTGACGGAGATTGGTTTCGGCCAGTTCCTTGCGCAACCCGGAGAGTTCGCGAATCCGGACGATGGCTTGGCCGCCGATGGCGCGGCCCATGGCCTCGATGGCATATCCATTCGAGGTCGTGAGATTGAGCAGAAATCCCTCGCCATGCTCGCGCAGCGCGTCGACGGCATGATCCATCTGCAGCGCCGGTTCCGGCGGCAGCCAGGTGCCGAAGGCGAGGATGCGCTGCGGCTGAAATTGCGGGGACTCCTGCGGCATCAAAAGCGCCGTGTCGCCGGAGATTTGCGGACGATTGTCGCCTGCGGGCCACGAGATCAGGATCTGCGGCTCCGCGAACAACAGCGCGCGGAAACGGTCGGCCTGGGCTTGCAGCTCCGCGATCTCGGAACGCAATCGCGCCTCGCCTTTGGCGGCGCGAATTCTCGTGCGCATCAAGAGGATAGCGGAGACGACCGAAAAGCCGAGCAGCGCCAACGCCGTCGCCAGGACCGCGATTTCCTGACGGTTGGAATCGAAAAATGTCGAGATCTCATACAGCAAGGTCAATTCGCTGGCGCGCGCCGGTGAGACCAGGACCGCGGTGGCGCCAAGGCCGATCAGGCCGTCGCGTGCCAGTTGAGTGCACGACAGCAGGGTCCGACGCATCGCCACGATTACGCCCGACATGGTTTGCCCCAAACCGCACGACTTTACGCCCGGCGCTTCACCGCATGATCCGCCAAAGGTTGAGCGATCTGGCGAGAGGATCATGCAGTCTTTGAATATTAGAGCGCGATCGGACGCAAAGCCGGTATCCAGTTTTGCGACCGCGCTCTATCCGCGAATCGAGTGACAATATCCCCATCGGGACTCAGGCGGTAAGAGTCCAGACCGTGAACGCAAACCGCGTTGCAAAAAAATGCGGGATTAATGCTATCGGTGCGATTTTGGTGAATCCGCTCTTTGCCCGAATTTAGCGTCCGGTCGAACCGAAGCCGCCACCGCCGCGTTTCGTCGCGGCAAGCTCGGCTGCGGGAGCGAGTTCCACGCGGACTACGGGAGCAATCACCATCTGCGCGATACGCTCGCCGCGCCGGACGGGGAACGGCGCAGCGCCGTGATTGATCAGGAGCACGCCGATCTCGCCGCGGTAATCCGCATCAACGGTGCCGGGCGAATTCAGCACGGTGACGCCGTACTTCGATGCCAGCCCAGAGCGCGGACGGACCTGCGCCTCGTAGCCCGAGGGCAACGCGATGGTCAGCCCGGTTGGTACCAGCGCGCGTTGTCCGGGCGACAGGATCAAAGGCGAATCTTCGGGGACCGCGGCCAGCAGGTCGAGCCCCGCTGCGTCCGCGCTGTGATATTCCGGCAGCGGCAGGCCTTCGCCGTGGGGCAATTGCCGGATAGCGACTCTGACTGGCGGGCTCAAGACGGCTTCTCCCCCGCCGCCGTAGCGATGCGCGCTACCAGTGCGGCCGCGACCTGCTCCTTGGTCATTGCGGGCCAAGAGTCGACCCTGACCTCCGCGCCGTCGCGGGTCAGGAGATGAACGGTGTTGCGGTCGCCACCCATGATGCCGGTCGCGGGCGAGACGTCATTGGCGACGATCCAGTCGCAGCCCTTGCGCGCCAGTTTTGCTTTGGCATTGTCGATCAGGTTTTCGGTCTCCGCGGCGAATCCGATCACCAGTCCCGGTCGCTTGTCCCGCAATTTTGAAATCGTTGCCAGAATATCGGGATTTTCGACCAGCTGCAGCTCCGGCATGCCCGCCGCGGTCTTTTTCAATTTTTGCTCTCCCTCATTGGCGACGCGCCAGTCGGCGACGGCGGCGGCGAAGATCGCAATATCCACGGGAAGCGCGGCTTCCACCCGGTGCAGCATTTCGCGCGCGGATTCCACGTGCTTGACCAATACGCCGGCGGGATCACTCAATTCGACGGGGCCCGCGATCAGGGTGACCTCCGCACCGGCAGCTTGCGCCGCCGCGGCAATCGCAAAGCCCTGTTTGCCCGAGGAGCGGTTGGCGATGTAACGCACTGGATCGATCGGCTCATGCGTCGGTCCTGCGGTAATGAGGACGCGCTTGGCCGCAAGCGGCCGCGGTTGAGAGGGCCGCAAGAAGCGCTCAGCCGCGGAGGCAATTTCCAAGGGCTCTGCCATCCGGCCGACGCCGGCCTCTCCGGCTTCCGCCATTTCGCCGGCATTGGGTCCGACCATGGCAACCCCGTCGCGCTCCAATGTTGCGACATTGCGGCGGGTCGCGCCATTGTTCCACATCAGCGGGTTCATCGCCGGCGCCAGCAGGATCGGCCGGTTGGCTGCGAGCAGGATGGCGCTGGCGAGGTCGTCGGCGTGGCCCTGCGCCATCTTCGCCATCAGGTCCGCGGTGGCAGGCGCCACCACGATCAGATCGCAGTCGCGCGCAAGGCGGATATGGCCGGCATCGAATTCGCTCTCGGGATCGAACAGGTCGGTGTAACAGCGTTCGTTCGACAGCGCGCCGGCGGCAAGCGGGGTGACGAATTGCTGCGCGGCTTTGGTCAAGACGCAGCGGACGTGAATCTGCCGCTCCCTAAGACGCCGGATCAGGTCCAGCGCCTTGTAGGCGGCGATGCCGCCGCCAATGATCAGGGTGATCCGGGGCTGACCGGCCCGCCGCGCCGCGGGCGACGGGGGGTCGGGAGACGGCAGCACGGCCTGCGAAGCTGCCGCGGTGAACTCAGGGCGGCCCTGTACAAGCTCCCCGAGGATCACCCGGACCTCCTCTTCCACGGAGCGGCCGTTTTTGGCCGAGCGTAGCCGCAGATGGGCTTTGATCGTCTCGTCGAGCTTTCGGATGGTCAGGCTGGCCATGGTCGTCCCTGGTCGCGCGGTTGATAGCAATGCTAGCATACGATGCCTTCATTGCAATCATAACTGTCGGATGGCCCATAAAATCGCGATGAACGTTCCGGCGATGATCCAGAGCGCGAGCGTACGCCACCGGCTCTTGCGGCCCTCGGCCCGGCCCATTGCCGCAATCGTTTCCGGCGATAGCCTGACGCCGTCCCGGCTCATGCCCTCCAGTTGCTCCAGCACTGTCACCGACCGCGCTGCGATCGCTGGGAGGCCCGCCATCACGCGGCCGAGCTCACCCGCGCCGGACATCGCACCCTCGATACGACCGACCGGGCCGAGATTGCGTTCGATCCATTCGCGAACCACAGGATCGGCGACCTTCCAGATGTCGAGCCTTGGATCGAAGCTGCGCGCCACGCCTTCAACCACCACCATGGTCTTTTGCAGCAGGATCAGTTCGGGGCGGGTCCGCATATCGAACAGACCGGTCACCTCGAGCAGCAGCGTCAACAGCTTCGCCATCGAGATTTCTTCGGCAGTGCGGTTGTGGATTGGCTCGCCGATCGCGCGAATGGCTTGCGCGAAATTCTCCACCGAGTGATGGCCCGGCACATAGCCGGCCTCGAAATGCACTTCGGCGACGCGGCGATAGTCGCGGGTGATGAAGCCCAACAGAATTTCGGCCAGGAAACGTCGCTCCTTCTGACCGAGCCGGCCCATAATGCCGAAATCGACGGCAACGAGGCGGCCGGTATCGTCGAGGAAAAGGTTGCCGGGATGCATGTCGGCATGAAAAAAGCCGTCGCGCAGCGCGTGGCGCAGGAAACTCTGGATCACCTTGCGGCCGAGCTCCGGCAGATCGACCTGCGCCTGCGCAAGACGCGCATGATCGCTCAGCGCAATGCCGTCGATCCATTCCATCGTCAGCACATTGTGCGTGGTGCGGTCCCAGTCGACGGCGGGGATACGAAAATCCGGATCGTCGCGGGTGTTCTCCGCCATCTCCGACAGCGCCGCAGCCTCCAGGCGCAAATCCATCTCCATCGCCACCGTGCGCGACATCGTGTTGATGACTTCGACCAGCCGCAGCCGCCGCGCTTCCGCCGAATAAGCTTCCGCGTTATGGGCGACAAAGAAGAAATCCCCGAGGTCGCGGCGGAAGCGCGCGGCGACGTTGGGCCTTAGCACCTTCACCGCAACCCGGGTGCGTACGCCGTTGCGTTCGGTCTCGCCGCGATGAACCTGCGCGATCGAGGCTGCGGCGACCGCCGGCCCGAAGCTCGCAAATGCCTGTGACACCGGGCGTTCCAGCGATTGCGCGATGACGGCTTCAGCTTCGGCTTGGGAGAACGGCGGCAGCCGGTCCTGCAGGCTTTCCAGATCGCGCGCCATCACGACGCCGACCACGTCGGGCCGGGTGGCGAGAAACTGTCCGAGCTTGAGATAGGCCGGTCCGAGCCGCGTCAATGCGCGCGACAGTCGCGGACCGGACTTGGCGCCGGGTCGCTCGATCAGCCGGGCGATGCGCAGCGCGAGATGTCCGGGCGGCGGCACCAGGCTCGGATCGACGACGCCAAACACGCCTTCGCGCGCGAACACGAAACCGGCGCGGGCGAGCCGCGCGATGTGGGTAATGGCAGAAATCACAAACGCCAGCCTGAATGCAACGCCACGATACCGCCCGAGAGGCTTTGCCAGCTGACGCGGGAGAAGCCAGCCGCACGGATCATTTCCGCAAACGCGGCGGGCTTGGGAAATCTACGAATCGATTCCACGAGATAGCGATAGGATTCGGCGTCCCCGGCGACGGCACGGCCGAGCGGCGGGATCACCTTGAACGAAAACAGATCGTAAATCCGGTCCAGTCCGGGCACATCGACCGTGGAGAATTCCAGGCACAGGAATCGGCCGCCATGCTTGAGCACGCGAAACGCTTCGTTGAGCGCGAGATCGATTCGCGGCACGTTGCGGATGCCGAACGCGATGGTGTAGCCGTCGAAATGGCGGTCAGGGAAAGCCAGCGCTTCCGCATTGCCCTCGACGAACGACACGCGTTCGTCGAGATGCCGCGCTGCGGCCCGCGCGCAGCCGACAGCGAGCATGTCGGGATTGATATCGCAGACCGTGGCCCGAAAACCGGCGCCCGCCCCCTTGCCGGCGCGGAACGCGACGTCGCCGGTGCCGCCGGCAACGTCGAGCAGCGCAAACGGGGTATCGCTGCGCGGCGGATTGAGCGCGTTGATCATCACCTCTTTCCAGACGCGATGCAGGCCCGCCGACATCAGATCGTTCATCAGGTCGTAACGCCGTGCCACGCTATGGAACACGTCGTTCACAAGCGTCTGCTTTTCGCCCAGCGGGACGTCCTTAAAGCCAAAATGCGTGGTCTCGTCAGGCCGAACCATGACTTTACGCCCTCAAACCCGTAACGGGCGACCATAGCGCGCCCGGCGCAATGTCGCTATCACGTCACGTTCACAAGGTGAATGACGCTGCCATGCCCGAATTGCCCGAAGTCGAGACCGTCCGCCGAGGACTGCAGCCTGTGATGGAGGGATCCAGAATTGTGAAAGCGGAGGCCAGGCGCAGGGACCTGCGGTTTCCGTTCCAGAAAGATTTTGTCGCGCGGCTGGAGGGCCAAACCGTGGCGGGTCTTGGCCGCCGCGCCAAATACCTGATGGCCGATCTTGGCTCGGGCGATGTGCTGTTGATGCATCTGGGCATGTCCGGGTCGTTCCGCGTCGTCAAGGACGACGACAACACCGCGCCGGGCAAATTCCACCATCCGCGAAGCGAGGATCGCGCGCACGACCATGTGGTGTTTCACATGTCGTCGGGCGCATCAGTTATTTTCAACGATCCGCGCCGCTTCGGCTACATGAAGGTCATTGCCCGCAAGGCGCTCGATGATGAGCCGCTGCTCAGAGGTCTCGGACCCGAACCGCTCGGCAACGAATTCGACGCCGCCATGCTGGCGCGATCCTGCGCCAACAAGAAAACCAGCCTGAAGGCCGCGCTGCTCGACCAGCGCGTGGTTGCCGGGCTCGGCAACATCTACGCCTGCGAGGCGCTTTATCGCTCGCATCTGTCGCCGCGAAGATTGGCCGCGACGCTGGCGACCAAACAGGGCGAGCCGACCGATCATGCGAAACGCCTGGTCTTAGCCATTCACGCGGTGCTCAATCAGGCCATCAAGGCCGGCGGCTCGTCGCTGCGGGATCACCGTCAGACCACCGGCGAGCTCGGCTATTTCCAGCACTCGTTTCAGGTCTACGATCGCGAAGGCCGGAAATGCCAGACGCCGGGTTGCAGTGGAATTGTGCGGCGATTTACCCAGAACGGACGTTCCACCTTCTGGTGTCCGAAATGCCAGAAGTGAGCCTACTGCGCCCTGGATTAGGCCACAGATCGCTTCGCGGATCAGGCCACGACCTCGCGTTTTGCTTGGTGCGAAAAGAACATCCGCTTCAGCTCCGCAGCGGGCCGTGCCGGACTGAACAGATAACCCTGCATTTCGGCGCAGCCGAGCGCGCGCAGCAACTCCTGCTGCTGTCGCGTCTCAACGCCCTCCGCGGTCGTCGTCATTCGGCGAGCGGCTGCGATATTCACGATCGCCTGGACAATGCTGGATGAGCCATCCGGCTCCCCCAGGTCGTTGACGAAGCAGCGGTCGATCTTGATCTTGTCGAACGGAAATCGTTGCAGATAGCTCAGCGAGGAATAACCGGTGCCGAAATCGTCTAGTGCGATCCGCACCCCAATGGCGCGAAGCTGGTGCAGAATCGCGAGCGCGGCCTCGTCATCGCGGATCAGCACCGCCTCGGTGATCTCCAGCTCCAGCCTGTTCGCCACAAGGCCGGAGGCCGCAAGCGCGGCAACGATCTTCAACGCGAACGTACCGCTCTTGAACTGAACCGGCGAGACGTTGACCGCGAGCTTGATATCCTCGGGCCATGTCGCGGCTTCCGCGCAGGCCGTCGTCAGCACCCACTCGCCAAGCTGATTGATCAGGCCGGTGTCTTCCGCAATCGGAATGAACTCGGCGGGCGAGATCATGCCACGTTCGGAGTGCCGCCAGCGCAGCAGCGCCTCGCAGCCGGTGATCTTGTTGTCCTCAAGGCTGATGCAGGGCTGGTAGTAAACCTCCAGCGCGCCGTCTATTATCGCCTGGCGCAATTCTACTTCCAATATGTGGCGCGCCCTTACCTGCGCGTCCATCGCCGGCTCGAAGAAACGATAGGTCCGGCGTCCCGCCGATTTGGCGGCATACATCGCCAGGTCCGCATTCTTCAGAATTTGATCGAGATCGCCGCCGTGCTGCGGCGCCAG
>WNGI01023667.1_pt1 | contig 10164 bp, 10 predicted proteins | sample 5400621 | NCBI WGS metagenome assembly WNGI01 (sample SAMN13153374, study PRJNA577476) | soil metagenome | isolation source: 20 cm soil or saprolite under Garry oak tree replicate 1 | place: USA:California | collected 2016-06-15 | reverse complement strand
AGCGTCTCGGTCCGCACGAAGAGCTTCAGCGGGACGCGATGCGAGGCGAAGTCCTCGAGCCGCTGGTCGACGATCTTCCTGACCTCGTCACGCCGCCCGAGCAGCAGGGCGCGCACGAGCTCCTCGATGAGCTGGCGCTGGAAGGGCTCGATCCCGCGCGAGCGGAACGCCGAGCCCTTGAGCAGGAGCCGCCCGCGCTCGTCCAGGAGCGCGTAGGTCTTCATCTTGTAGCTGAACATCGCGGCGTAGTGGCCGTCGAGCTCGAGCTGGATGCCGGGCGGCAGCGTGTTGGCGAGCCGCTCCAGGAGCGCCTCGTCGTCGCCCGGGCCGTGGCCCGGCGGCGGCACGAAGTAGACGCCGTCCGTGTCGGCCTCGACAGGGGTCGCGCCCAGCTCGGCGAGGCGGTCGAGGAGCGCGCCGACGACCGCGCGGCCCTCGGCCGTCACGCGGTTGGCGGCCTCGAAGTCGTTCCAGTGCCCGCCCGAGAAGCCGAGATAGCCATAGAACGCGTTGATCAGGATCTTGAACGACTGCTGGAGCGCGGCCAGGTGGGCGCGCTCGGCGGGGTCGCCGGTCTCGCGCATCCCGCGCTTGGCGCGCACGCGGAAGTCGCGCAGGTGGCGCAGGAGCTCGGGGAAGACCGACAGGGCGTCGGAGACCGGCGCGATCCCGCCGGCCAGCATCAGCGAGGGGTAGAGCGAGGTGACGTCCACGTGGAGCACGGGGCGGGCGACACCCTGCTGGTGGATCGCGGTGTGGCCCCCGCCCACTGGCGCGACGGGCCGCGGCAGCGGCACCGCCTGACGCCGGTGCAGGTACTCGCGGAGCAGGAGCGCGTCGATCTTCGCCGCCGCGCCCCGGAGCGTGCACGACTGATAGTCGAACGGGACGACCTGCGCCTGGGCGAAGTAGGGCGGCGCGAGCACCTCCGCCAGGCCGAGCGTCTCGACCGCGTCGTCGAGCGCGTACGCCATCAGCCGGTCGGGGGCCTCCCGGAGCTCACGCGCGATCTGCGAGGCGTCCACGTAGGTCCGCTCGGGCGCGGCGACGCCGAAGTGGCGGGCGAGGTCCTTGAGCCCGAAGCCGGGGAGGTCGCGGGTCCCCGCGTCGTGGAGCTGGGCGAGCATCCAGGTGTCCACGATGTGGCGGCCAGAGACTTCGTAGCGCCGGTAGCCGATGGTCCGCTCGGCGATCTGCAGGCGCGCGACCCGGCCGGCGAGTGGGCTCCCGTCGCGCCCCCAGGCGAGCGCGACCCCGTGGAGCCGCGCGCGGGATTCCAGGTACTCGAGGTCGAAGCGAAAGATGTTGTGGCCCTCGATGACGTCCGGATCGCGCTCGCGGATGAGCCGCGTGCACTCGGCCAGCAGCGCCGCCTCGTCGAGGCGGTCCCCGCGTACGACGTGGCGAAAGCCCGTCGAGTCGGCGAGCGCGACCGCGACGATCCGGTCGCCCGGCCGCGCGGCGCTGGGGAACTCGTGGCCCTCGCTCGTCAGCACCTCGATGTCGAGGGCGAGGCGCCTCAGCTCGTCGAAGCCGAGGCCGCCGAACGAGGTCCGGCCGGTCCGCAGCAGGTACTGGTGGACGGGGTCGGGGAGGAACTGGTAGGGCGCGGCCGGGGCGTTCGCGGCCTGACCGCTCCGCTCGCGGCATCGGTCGCGCGCGCCGAGCGCGTCGGACCACGAGGCGAAGTCGGCGCGCCAGCGGAGCTCACCCGGGCCCTCGAGGGGCTCCAGCGCGACGAGGCCCGCCGCGTCGCCGACGAGCGCCCGATCGGCGACGAGGAGGAATGGTGAGAACGGCACGCGCTCCGTCACGAGCGCGTCGCCCGCGCGACGCCAGAGCAGGAGCGCGCGGCCGCCGTCGGCGAGGCCGAAGGCGAGCAGGCCGGGGGCGGGGTCGCGCCCGAAGAGCAGCGGCGCCCGCGGGAGGGTGAGGCCGCGGCTAGGCGAAGGCCTGCTCCACGGCTGTGCGGTAGGCCGCGGCCTCGGCCAGCCCCACGAGCACGCGCCCGGTCTCGACCACGACGACCGTCGGGATCGCGGTCACGCCGTGCTCGGCGGTGGCCGCCTCGAGGTCGTTCAGGACGGCCGCGCGGCCGATGCCGGCCTCGCAATCCGCGTCGAAGCGCGCCATGTCGGCGCCCGCCGCGGCGACGACGTCGCGGACCACGGCGGGATCGGCGATGTTGCGGCTCTCGGCGAAGAAGGCCTCGTAGAGCCCGAGGTGCACGGTCTCGAACAGCTCCTCGCTCTGCTTCTTGACGCACTTCGCCGCCTCGAGCGCCGGAAGGCTGAAGCCGGGGAGCTCGCCGTGCGGCCAGGGCGTGAAGCGGATGCCGTCGCCCGCCGACATCGCGGCGCAGCGCCGCCAGCCCTCCTCGCGATAGGTGCCGGTGAAGGCGACACCGCGCGCGGGCGCCGGCCGCAGCGCAAAGGCGCGCGACTCGACGCGGAGCGCGTCACCGAGCTCCTCTCCAAGTCGCCGGAGGCGGACCGCCGCCGGGTAGCACCAAGGTCAGAGGTAGTCGGAATAGATGATCAGGCGGACCGAACGGCTCACGGCGCCAGCATACCCGGCGATCGGTGTATGCTCAACCCCCCGGCGACGCAAGACCCCCCGCGAAACCGCAAGGTTTCCGGGAGGTTTTCATTTTCATCGACGCGAATGCGGCACCGAGCGGCACACTCTAAGGCCACCTGGTTGCCAATTTCTATGACCGCGCTTGCATACCCGCACCCGGAAGTCGGCGGAATCCCAGCGGCGTCGACCAGGCACGCCGTTTGCGAATCAGGGCGTCGACGGAGGTTGTCACTCCATGCGGATCGTGCTCGTCCTCGCCACGCTGTTGGTGTTCTCAAGCCCGGCCCACGCGGAGTACATCTACACCTACATGGGCTATTACTTTGATCCGATGGCGGCCTTGCTCCACCCGTCCGCTGGCCCGCCCACCGCCCCTGACCCCAACACCGGGGTCTACACGACATCGGACTACATTCGGGGGACACTGCGGATTGCCGACGCGGTGTTTCGCGATGTCAGCACCACCTACGACGCTTCGATGGTGCTGGCCTACAGTTTTACGGATGGGCACCAAACGCTGACCAACGGCGACTCGACGATCGTCTCATTCCGTCTCCACCAAGATGACCTCCGCTATTACCCCTATACGAACGCCTGGAGCTGGAGTCTCGCCTTCGCCAATGCGGACGGGACGCTGCGCATGGCGCACTTCGGTGAAGGCACCGATTGGGGGGTCCTCGAAGATGTGGCGAGGTTGGGGACGCCAAACGGCGACGGACTGTGCTGCGCCGTCGTCACATCGTCGGCGCAGGGCTACCACGTGGGTGCAAGCCCGAACCCCACCCCCAATAATCGCTGGACGGTCGAGCATGCCATCGCGACGCCGGCCATACCGGACGATGCTCCTGTGAATGTGCCCGAGCCCGCCACGCTGGCCCTACTTGGGCTTGGGCTGATGGCGGTGGGGGTGGGGCGGGGGAAGACCCGATGACTCGCCCCCGGGTGGGCGCGCTGCTAACGGAGATCGTCGAGGCGCTGGAAATGGATGGAAGTTATGCAACCCGTTGATGCTCACATAGCAGCTGACGCCGTTGTTCAGGAGACACGAACGCCATGCGAATGACACTCGTGCTCGCGACGCTGCTCGCGCTCTCCACCTCGGCCCACGCTGAATACATCTACACCTACACCGGCCGGGAGTTCGCAGGGTTCGGACCGTACCCAGGCACGGTCAGCGGCGTCTACAGCCTCCAGGACCGCATTACCGGGACGCTGACGATTGACGACGCCGCGACCTCGCAGTACATCGGGGGCGGGTATTCCGCGTGGCCGATCCTCGCGTATACCTTCACGGACGGCCATCAGACCCTGACCGAGCAGAACTCCGTGATGACCAACAACCAATTTCAGGGGGACTTAGGGGCGCCGTGGGCCGACTGGCGCCTCGCCTTCGTGGCTCCGACTGGCGGGCTCGTGAGCGGTGGTTTTGGAGACTACGGCGACCATGCGTGGCTGGGCGCGTCACCGACCACGGCCGCCTCGCGCGCGGACGAAAACGTCGGCGCAGGCTCGATCCACTGGACGGTCGAGCACGTCCAGCCCGTCCCCGAGCCGGTGACGCTGGCGCTCCTGCTCATTGGCGTGATCGGCCTGGGCGTCGTACAAAAATTCACAATTTCGCTGCTTTTCTAATCCGCCGAGGCGTTCCGGGGGCGTTTTCTCTTCTCGCGCGGAGTTAGCTCGATTCGCTCGGTTGCATGCTCGTATCACGCGTGCTTTTCCTCGGACGCCGCTGGTCTTTGACGGCCCGCAGACCGGGCGGCGTGTGGGCCTCTTCCGCCGGCCGTGGGTGCGGGCCTGCCGGCTGGCAGGTCGGCCTGGCGCTATCGTCCATGATCTGAGGCGGTCGGGCATCCGCCGCATGGTCCGCGCCGGCATCAGCGAGACGGTGGCGATGAAGGTGAGCGGCCATCGCACGGCCTCGACGCTCCGCCGCTACAACATCACGTCGGACGAGGATCTCCGCGCGGTCGCCGAACGAATGGGCAAGACTTTGGGCAAGCCCGAGGGTGCGCGGCAAGGAAACCCGCGGCAACCGTGCGCGCGATTTAGTCTTTCGCTCTATCCCGCGTTGCGGAGGCCGGTGTATGCTCAACCCATGTCCCGGCCCGCGCGCGTGGCCCTGCTCGTCGCCGTCCTCTGCGGCGGCTGCGCCGGGGCCCCGATCGCCTTTCCGAACGCGACTCCCGGCGCGCCGCTCGACGTTCCCGGATGGGAGTACCGGCCGGACGGCGGCCCCGGCCCGTTCCCGGCCGTCGTGCTCTTCCATGGCTGCCACGGCGTTTCCGCGTCGAACCACGAGTGGGCGCGGTGGTTCCGTGAGCGGGGTTATGTCGCGCTCGTGGTCGACAGCTGGCGGGCGCGCGGGATCGGCGACGGCTGTGACGCCCGGACCCCCGACGTGCCGTCGACCGAGCGCTTCGACGACGCGGTCGGCGCGTTGAGGTTCCTCCAGGCCAAGCGCTACGTGGACCGCAACGGGATCGGCGCGATCGGCTGGTCGAACGGCGGCGTCTTCGCGATCGCGGTGATCAACGGGCCGAGCCTCGAGCGCGCGCGCCGGCGCGGCGTGACGCTGCCCGAGCCGGGCTTCGCGGCGGCGGTCGGCGTCTACCCGGGCGGCTGCTTCTCGCTCGTGCACGAGCTCGTGACGCGACCGCTCCTGGTCCTGCTGGGCGACGCCGACGACTGGACGATCCCCGGGCCCTGCGTCGAGATGGTGGAGCGCATGCGCCAGCGCGGCGCCGACGCGACGATCGTCCTCTATCCCGGCGTCTACCACTACTTCGACGTGATCGGCCAGGAGCTCACGTACCTGCCGGAGGTCGGCAACCGCAACAAGCCCGGGGAGTGCTGCGGCGCGACGGTCGGTTTCGACCCCGGAGCCTTCGCCGACGCCCGGGCCCGCGTCGCGGCGTTCTTCGCCAGGCACCTGAAGGGCCGGTAGCGGCGCGCCGTGGACGCCTCGATCGAGCTCGTCAAGCACCTCCTCCGGTCCATCGTCCACCTCCGCGTCACGGTGCCACGCGAGCACCCGTCGTCACGGATCCTCGGCGACGAGCGCTTCGGCAGCGGCGTGGTCGTGGACGCATCCGGGCTGATCCTGAGCGTCAACTACGTCGTCATGGGCGGGGGCTGCCGGCGGTCACCCTCGGCAGCGGCGACGCCCTCGAGCGAGGTCACCCGATCGTGGCGCTCGCCGCAATCGGCGCCCAGGAGCGGCGCGTCGCCGGCGGGCTCGTGACCTATCTCGGCGAGTTCGAGGCGTACTGGGAGTACCTGCTCGAGCGCGGCATCGTGTCGAACGCGGCCAACCCGGGGTTCGGAGGCGGCGGCCTCTTCACGATGGCGGGCGCGATGGTGGGCGTCCTCCACCTGAACCTCAACGAGATCGCGCGAAGCTCGCTCGCGATCCCCGTGGACTTCTACCGCAAGCACGAGCACGAGTTCCTCCGCTACGGGCGCGTGGTCAGCCGGCCGCGCCGCGCGTGGCTCGGCGTCTTCGCCCATGCGCTCGAGGAGGGGGTGGTCGTCGCCGGTGTCGTCCCCGAAGGACCGGGCGACCGCAGCGGGCTCCAGGAAGGCGACCTCATCGTGTCGCTCAACGCGGAGGAGGTCGGCAGCCGGCGCGACTTCTACCTGTCCCTCTGGCGCCACGAGCCGGGCGAGCCGCTCACCCTCGAGGTGATGCGCGACAACAAGGTGCGCCGGTTCGAGGTGAAGGGCGGCGACCGGGCCTACTTCTTCCGGCAATTGTGAGCCGGCCCGGCGGCGCGCTCTCGCGCTTCCTCGCGGCCGACGGCTTCTTCCTCAGCGCCGGGCTCGCGTTCTTCTTCCTCGTCACGCTGATCCCGATCCTGCTGCTCGGCGTCGCGGTCGTCGGCTTCGTCCTCTCCAGCGAGCAGGCGGCGCGCGAGGTCGTCGGCCAGCTCACCAAGCAGTTCCCGGTCTACCAGCTGCAGATCGAGCGCGCCCTCGTGCGGATCGTCCGGTCGCGCACGGCGTCCGGTCTCCTCGGCACGGGCGTCCTCGTCCTCTTCTCGACACCGCTCTTCGGCGCTTCGCGCCTGGTGCTGCACCGCCTCCTCGGCGTCCGGGAGGGCAGGAACTTCCTCCGCAACCTCCTGGGCGACGCGGGGATGGTCGTCGTGCTGAGCGTCCTGCTCTTCGTGGCGAGTGCCTTGACCTGGCTCTATCACTGGTTCCGGGCGCTGGCGCTCGATACGCTGCCCGTGCCGCCACGGTGGATCGAGTGGAGCTCGATCGGGCTGAGCCTGATCCTCTCCACGCTCATGTTCTACCTGGCGTACTCCTTCGTCCCGCACCGGCGGGTGCAGCGCCACGCGGCGCTGGCCGGGGCGATCCTCGCGAGCCTGCTCTGGGAGGTCGCCAAGCAGCTGTTCCGCCTCTACATCCAGCAGGTGGGGATCTACAATCAGATCTACGGTCAGCTCGGCATCCTCGTCGCGTTCGTGATGTTCGTCTACTACTCGGCCGTCGTCTTCGTCTTTTCGGCGGCCTTCGTCGCCGCCCTCGATTCCCGTCGCCGCTGACGCCCGCGCCGCCGTCTGGGGTGCGCTCCGGGCCGCGGGGCGTCGGTTGCCGTTGTCGGACGGCCGTCACCACCGAAGTAGTCGATCACGCGATCGATGCGACGCGGGAAGTCGTTCTTGACCGGGCGGGCCAGCGCTTCGAGTCGGTCCGAGGCGGCGCCCGCCATGACGTAGTACGCGCTCAGGTCTAGCCAGCTCATGTCGCCCCCCGCCTGCGGTTCCAGTCCGGCGTGATGGCGCCGGGCGAGCGGGGCCGATCGCCTCACTCGCCCGGTGCCCGCGGCGTTCATCCGCGCGGCGCCTCGGTCTGCTCGCCCCGCGGTGCCTGCGTGTCCTGACCCCTGTCGCGCAGCGCCTGCGCTTCGGAGGCGCGTGGCGCCTGGGTATCGTCCTTCGGCCGCGCGGCCTGGACCGACTGCGCGGTCGTGGTCATCAGCACGGTTCCAAGCACGGTCGCGAGTGCTAGCCTGCCAATCATCGTGTCTCTCTCCCTCAGTGTCGGTGTTTGCTGCTCGCCTCACTCCATGACGCTCGACGCGCCGTCACCGGGCGAGCGTCTCGGAAGCAGACGACGTGCCAGACCGCAAGCGCGCAAAAACGTTGACGATGACCGCTCGACGCGCCTGGGGCCGGTTCCACGTCGGAACACGGGCGCCTCGGGGTGAAACATTGCGACCGCCCAGCGTTTCGGAACGGAACACGCGTTTCGGTCTGAAACGCCTCGGACGTGCAGCGCGTCCTAATGACGCGGAGTCATGCCTGGCCCGCACTTTGCCTGAGAAGGAGACCCGGTGATCTGGAGGGACGCGATGTCCGTGCCGCTCATGCTGGCCTTCGTCTCGACGCTGGCCTTCGCGATCCAGCTCCTGATCTTCGCGTACCTCTACTCGTCGCACCACGTGCGCTTCTTCCAGTACCTGCTCTGGGCCTGGGGCGCGTACACGATCTCCAAGGGCGCAAAGCTCCTGGACACGCTGGTCCCCAGCTTCGACGCGCTGACGTTGTTCCTCAGCGGCGTGGCGACCGTCGGCGCCGTCGGATTCACCCTGGCCGCCGCCCTCGCCCATCGGTGGAACTACCGGCTGCGCGAGCGCGACCTGGTCGGCGGCGCCGCCCTCGCGGTGCTCCTGGCGCTGGCGACGACCGGGTGGGGCGGTGAAGAGAACACGCATCTCGTCGGCATGGGCCTCGGCGCCCTTCAGGTGCTGGCGGGCATCCTGTTCTGGCCGGTGGGTCCGCGGCTCGAGCGCTGCCGTGGCGAGCGCCTCCTCGCCGCCGTCCTGGCGCTGTGGGGCCTCCACCGGATCGCCGTACAGTTCGTTCCCCCCGAGCCGGCGACCGCCACATACCTGGCGGTGCACACGGTCTTCGTCGGGCTCTACTTCCTCGCCACCTTCGCCGTGATCATCATGGTGCTCGAGCGGGGGCGAAGCGAGAGCGAGCGGCTCCACGCGCGGCTTCGCGAGGCGGAGCGCCTGGCGACGGCCGGTGAGCTCGCCGCCGGCATGGCGCACGAGATTCGCAACCCGCTGGCGGCCATCGTCAACGCCACGGCGTTGCTGACCGATGAGGCCGGTCTGACCCCCGACGAACGGACGACCACGCTCGCCGCGGTACGGATCGAGGCCCGGCGGCTCAACCGCATCCTCTCGGATTTCCTGCAGCTGGCGCGCCCCAAGGAAGCCCGGCGGACGCCCGGCGACATCGGCGCGGTCGTCGAGCACGTCAGCGCGCTGATCCGTGACGACCGGTCGCGCGCCTCACGCGTGGACGTGAAGGTCGCGGTCGACCCGCGGGTGCCGCGCTTCGCCTTCGACCGCGACCAGATGATCCAGGTCCTCTGGAACGTGGCGCTGAACGGCGTGGAGGCCATGAACGGGCGCGGCCGTCTCTCGCTCGAGGTCGCCCGCCGCGACGACGACGTCGCGCTGGCGGTGAGCGATACCGGGCGGGGAATTTCCCCCGAGCACGCGCGGCGCGTGTTCGAGCCGTTCTACTCGGGCAAGGCCAACGGCAACGGTCTCGGCCTCACCATCGCCGAGCGCATCGTCGCCGCGCACGGCGGCCGCATCGAGGTCGACTCGGCGCCCGGCCGTGGGACGCGCGTCACGCTGCTGTTCCCGGTCGAGGGCTCCTGAGGATGGCCGACCTTCTGGTCGTGGACGACGAAGCGTCGGCGCGGTCCACCCTCGCGCTGCTCCTCCGCAAGCGGGGCCACCGCGTGCTCGAGGCCGAGGGCGTCACCGCCGCCATGAAGCGCCTCGGCGATGAGGTGTTCGATCTGGTCGTCACCGATCTCCGGATGCCGGACGGGGACGGGCTCGACGTGCTCCGCGCGGTCAAGGCCCACGCCCCCGAGACCGAGGTCATCCTGCTCACCGCGTACGCCGGATGGCAGTCTGCCAAAGAGGCGATCCGGCTCGGCGCGCTCGACTACTTCGAGAAAGGCCAGGAGCCGGACGAGCTGCATCATCGCATCGAGAAGGCGCTCGCCGGACGGGCGCTCCGCCACGAGAACCAGAACCTGCGCGAGCAGCTCCGCGAGCGCTATCGCCTCGCCGGGCTGATCGCGCTGTCGCCGGCGATGAAGCCGGTGCTCGATCTCGTCGAGCGCGTGGCGCCGACCGATGCGGCGCTGCTGATCCAGGGCGAATCCGGCACCGGCAAGGAGGTCATCGCCAAGGTCATCCATCACGCGAGCGCGCGCGCGGCGCGGCCGTTCGTGGCCGTGAACTGCGGGGCGGTGCCGGAGGCGCTGCTCGAGTCCGAGCTCTTCGGCCACACGCGCGGGGCGTTCACCGGCGCCGTCGCGAGCAAGCCCGGTCTCTTCGAAGAGGCGCACGGGGGCACGCTGTTCCTGGACGAAATCGGGGAGACGCCGGCGGCGCTCCAGGTGAAGCTCCTGCGCGCGCTGCAGAGCGGGGAGATCCGGCGCCTCGGGGCCACGCAGGCCGTGACGATCGACGCACGCGTGGTCGCCGCCACCAACCGCGACCTCGCGGAGATGATCGCCGAGGGCAGGCTCCGCGAG
>WNGI01007202.1_pt1 | contig 10164 bp, 13 predicted proteins | sample 5400621 | NCBI WGS metagenome assembly WNGI01 (sample SAMN13153374, study PRJNA577476) | soil metagenome | isolation source: 20 cm soil or saprolite under Garry oak tree replicate 1 | place: USA:California | collected 2016-06-15 | reverse complement strand
CTTTATGTTCTGCCGCGACTAATCGGAAACTTTCAGCGTTCCTATCCCAAAGTGACCTTCGAGCTGTTCGAGGACACAACCGATAAGATGGCGCAACAATTGGAGGACGGGACGCTGGACCTCGTCATTGCTTCAGGATCGGACGAGATCCCAAACCTGGCGCGTCATTCTCTCGGCCGGGAGCCGCTGCTCCTGCTCCTACCGGAGAAACATCGGCTCGCGCGCAGGAAGAGCATCAGGTGGAGCGAGCTTGCGTCGGAGAAGTTTCTGCTGCTGCACGAACAACATTCGCTCGCGATCCAGGTTCGTCAGTTGCTCGCCGCCAACCACCTGAAACCGGAACTGGTTCTGCAGGGTGCCCAGCTCGTCACCATCGCCGCGATGGTGGCGGCGGGACTTGGAGTCACCGTGATACCGCAAATGATGCTGAAAACGGAGTTCGTGAAGGGATGCGTGGCCGTGCCGTTTGCCAAGCCGGTGCCGACGCGCGAGCTGACCTTGCTGCGGAATCCCTTGCGGGCCGAGAGCAAAGCCGCCGCAGCATTCCGCGTGGAAGCCGCGGCAGCTTTTTAACGTTTCGCCGAGCAGGCTGTAGAGAGATCCCGAGGCGAAGTTGGCGTCGTTCCTGTGCTTTACCGGGCCAAACTCATCGTGTGAGCGAGGTGACTCATCGCGTGAGCGAGTGATAACATGGAAGAGACTGCGGTAAGGACGATTAGGACGAAAAGAAAGAACTCGGCGGCGTAACTCGAACGATCGCGCTGGGCAAAGCGTTCGCTTAGAAATCGAAAAGCCCGCAAGCGCGCAGACATTTTCGGATCAAGCAGCCGACCATTCCTCCCATTGCTGCTTAAGGTTATTGTTTGCATACCAGACGAAACAGCAGGCGGGGTTGTTTTTGAAAGACTTAATACCTCTGGCCGCCATAGGCCGCGCCTATGTCAGAGGTCAGAAGTCAGAGGTCCGAGAGCAGGAGTAGAAATGACGAAGCACGAATGGTCCGAGCCGGACTGGTGTTGAATGACGCAAACATGAATTGACGAACTCATGCTCATGCTCATGCTCGTGATCGCAATCGGTCAAACGGCAGAGGGCAAAAGGGCAAAGGGCGGAATAAGACACCGAGACAACAGGACAAGGCAGATGGCAAAGCTCTGCCTGCGTGCGCCTTGCCGGGATTCACTGACAACAACTGGCAGATGACAGCAAGGCAGGGCAAAGAACATCCGCCCTCGCACAAGGCTACTGCGCGACAGGAAGAGTAGAAATGACGAAGCACGAATGGTCCGAGCCGGACTGGCGTTGAATGACGAAGGAATGACCCAAGCACGAATGACGAACTCATGCTTATGATCGATCACAGAAGTCAGAAGCCGAACAAGAGCGCCTTTCCGGATAGCCCAGTTGGATCTTGCCAAGGTCTGGCGACCCGATGGCAAAAAGTATCAAACCAGGATTCGCAACCTGCAAAAACCGGCCAATTTTTGAGGCGGTAACGACTACTGGCCTGCTTCTTGAACGCGTCGACGAAGCGCTGCGTGGACACCGCTGACCTGAAGCTCGACACCCAATCCACGTTGAACATCGATCTCACCCCAGTTTTCGAGGGTCTCCACAATAGCTGCGACGATCAGTGGAGGTTGCGCGACGGTTCCAGCGATTTCCGACAAAGTTGAGTTCGGCTTCGCTACGATGGCTTTTTCAACTGCCGCTTGAATGGCAGGCCTTTGGCCATTCTCGTCCAACAGTTTTACGACGCCTCGGGAGGTAACCCAAAAGTTGGATGGTCGCCTCGCAAGCTTGCGACTCGTTTCAATCAAGCCGTCTCCTTCCATTATCTCGAGACTAACATAAAAGTCCTCCTCATTAATTCCTCCGAGCTTCGAGCGGACAGCATCCGGGTTAAGCGGTTCATTCGCGGCAGATGACATTCCAAACGCAGTGTTCAGAACTTTTCGATCCACAGGATTGAGGGCCATGAGACAGCTCACGCGCAGCAAGAACGACGCCAACAAATGACGAGTGAAGAACCGCTTCTTAACCCGCGACCTTGCGCAGCCTGTTTTCAGAGGCGGATCCGGAGTAAACGGATTCGCGCAGCGTTTCGCTGAGTTGCGCAATTTTGCGGCCAAAAATCTTCGAACCAGGGAGAACAACCGTGAACGAATGTTCGCGCACGCGCGGGGAAAGGGAAGGAAGGCCCGAAGACGGTGCCAGTTTCATAACACCTTTGTCGGGTCTGCGACTGCAATGTATTCGTGTTCGTCTCCGAACCAGCCGGGCTGCGCGACTATCGGAAGCCTGTACTGACCGAACCATCACTTGATAACCGGCAACTTAACTGGTTTAACCAGTTAAACTTGAGACGGAGTGGCCGCGAGCTGCGCCTATGGTGAAGTGACGGGAGTAATCTGGTTGCAGACCAGTTGCCAGCCTGTCGGCATCTTTGCGAAGACGATGCTGGATTGGAATTGGCCACTGGTGGCTTTGCCGCTGTATTGACCTTTCAGCGTGACCCGATTGATCGCGACCGCGACATCGCCACCGTAGACCCGGATTTTCATGTCTGGGTCCGTAATAATGGTATCGAGGCTGGTAGCACCCGATTTCAGGTTGGCCAGCCGCTCCGCCTTGGTCACAACCGCGCCGCTGGCGTTGATAAAGGTGTAATCGTCCGCCCAAATCCGTTCGAGCGCGGCAGTATCTCCCTTCGTCAAGGCAGTGCGGTACTGCTCAATCATTTGTCGCACTTCCTGCTCGGCGGTTTTGGTATCCGCGGGAGCGGGCGTTTGCGCAAAACCGAACGGCGTTGCGGTCAGGCTGATTAAGCTAACGAGAAGTAGGTGTTTCATGGGATTAAAGGTGGGTTTCTGCCGTTTGTTGCACGAATCGGTCGTGAAGTCACGCGCGTAATTCTCGCAGCTAAATCGGCGTGCCGATTTATCTTGCATATTCGGGCACTCTCTTTTACAGGTACCGTTGATTGCTTTGAATTCTCGTTCGAGAACATGAAGGGCCAGGTCGGACCGCCGACCTGGCCTTCAGGTTAAAGCGCCTCCGCGATTGGACTGCGAAAATGGCTTATTTGTGATACGCTGGGGCCGGCGCTGTGGTCACCGCCTCCTTTCTGTTCTGACATGCCCCCAAACTTAAGGCGCCTGCCAAAACGGCCAGGATCATAAGTGCTTTTAAGAGTTTCATTCTGTTTCACCCCTTTCGTCGCTAGTTGCGGTTGAAACTTCTAAGTCGGCGAATAACGCAGCGCAATGTTATTCGCGAGTTGTAATCGCGCGAAATTTCCGACTCGACTCTAATTGCGGAAACGCGCTGCTCGGCTCACTCGACGGTGTAGCGCTCAGGTCGCCGCAAAAAGCATCAAAAAACCGATCGCCAGCCGTGTTGGGTTACGACGCCGCAAATGGCCCATGTCCCGGCCGCAACAGTGAGGTTGTCAGCGATGCTTTTCCGGTATTTCGTTATTTGCTCTTCGTAATGCAAGGGCGGCAGCGGATTTGTTTTCTTTCCAGTGATACTCCGGGTCCCGGGTTACCTGTGTCCAGGCGACATGGGGCTGGCAGCGCCAGCTGTCGAGCAAAACACCTTTTTCGAACGGTTGGCCTCGGGCCGTAACTACGAGGGCGTTATTCTCGCTCACAGTATCCGGCTGCGACTCCGCCCAGTGGAATTCCAGCGTTTGCAGCTTAAGCGCATCCAAACGAATCAGAAGCTCGGTAGAGTACTGGAAACAGAGTCCTCCTTTTCTCCATCCCAACGCGACGTACAAGTTTTGGAGGCCGGGCAGCCACGAGGCGACCCCGACCACACGCCACTTGCGAGCGAGTTCCTCTCCGGTCGTGACCGCGCAATAGGTCACTCGCTGGGCGTCATCCACGCTAACGGTAGGGGAGAGTGCCTTGATTCGGATTACCAAGGCAGAGTGATTAGCAGAGGTCGCAACGAACAGTTCTTTACCCGGGGGTGGGAAAAGGGCGAGTAGAAGCAGCGGTACTATGGCGAACATACCAAGCGCTAACGGCGAAGAACGACGGGAAAACATGTTGAGACTGATTATACCGCTCCCGTCAACCATTTCCATTCGGCTAAGAAGTCGGAAACGCAAGAGACCGCAACCCAAACACTATGACGCGACTACACACGTCGCAAGGGTGAAAGTCAGCGGCTCGATTTTACCAGTTGCGGAATTCACACTTCTACTAATCGAGACGATCCGCCGACGTGCCAAAAAGTTGGTGTTTCATGGCATTAAAGGTGAGTTTTCTGTCGTTTGTTGCCGGAATTGGTCGTGAAGTCAATCCGTTTCACTAACAAGTGAGAACGGAGCGAAGGGGATGAGCGACATAGAACGGTCCGAGCCGGAATGGCATCCCAGAATTACGAGGCTTTGCCGCTGTATTGCCCCTTCAGTGTCACCGATTGTAGGTTACGTTCCTATTGTGGGAAAATGGGCAACTGTTCGGCTGCGCCCTAGTGAAGCGTAGAAGGGAGTAGCGCTTGCTGCGTACCCAGCATGAACAACGCGCCACCACCAATACCAACAGCCTGTCCAGCCGGATTGAATATGATTTCTCCGCCGTTCTTGTTCGGATCGAAGCTCCCGAAGGCAGCCGTGACATAGCCATACTGATTCGCAGTAATAGCGTTCACGTTGATCGAAGGAGAGAACCCCCCTGGGATGCGGGTTACCGCCAGGGTGCGCTTGGCCACCTCGACGACGTCGGGATTTTTATTCGTGCCGATGAAAAGAAATTTATCATTTGCTGCCATTGAAGCACGCGCCAAAGTACTGCCCTTTAACGGCAGCTCTACCGTTCCTGACAATGTAACCGTGACTCCGTCGAAGTCGGAGGAAATAGCGTCTATTTTAGTATACACGTACAACTGTACCTGGTCCAGGTTGCTGCCGCCGGCTACATCCAAAACATAGATGTTGCGAGTAACGGTATTTGTACTTCGATCTACTTTTGGCTTTCCTTCCATCAGTGCACCGATCTTGCCGAAAGGTCCCAGGGTTCCGCCATTGAAACAGCCACCGGTACCGCCTACTTGGCCGCACGTTGACCAAGCCACGTTGGTATGAGCGGCGTCGATAAAATAGGTGGTATAAACTGTTGAATCCGGGGGCGGCTGGCTTGCAGCGGTCAGAGCTATACAAAGACCTGCGACAACAACGATGGTTCGAAGTACGTGTTTAACTTTCATTTATTGCTAGTTTGGCTAAAACGTTGACTATCAAATCTCGGTGTATTGCGCAAGCCTGGAAAGTGGCGGTCATCAGAAGGCCGCGACCTCACTTAAGCATGAATTAGCAGGCTAACAGCGCAATCATTTCATCCAACTCCAAACCTGATCGGACACGTTAGCGAGGTGGACTCATCGTACGGCCTTCACGACCGTAATTTCGTTGTCCTGCTCCACAATCCGGAATCCGCGTGCATCGTTTTCCGGAGTGCGGGCCGTACCTAGCTAAATGAATCGGCCCGCGGGTCCCAGAAATCTCCGGTGAGCCCGATGCTCTCGAAGATGCTTCGCATCTCCGCGGCGGCTGGTCGACGTGACACTTCTTCCAGCCGGGTGTTATACCAGGTAACGGCCAGGTGCCAGAGTTGATCCATGCGCACGACAGGTCGCGGAGTAACTCCGCGTGCCCGACACCATTCAGCGATGAGTTCTTCCGACCGGAAGAAGAGCATGTTACTTCAGGTAAAAACCAGGTCGTCCCACCATCTGGCCGCGGGCACGAGGCAGTGGAAGAGCCAGCCAGACGGCGCCGGTCCGTTGAGATCTACTTCCAAGTCCAGCGGCTCGAGGCTTTGCTCACAGCGGGAATGAACGACGCCCCGACGATGTAGCGCCGCCGGAATGCCAAGCGCATCCCAGGCACAATTTGCCTAGTATTCGAGGCCATCAACGATCACGCGATGTTGCGTAGGCACACCGGAAAAAGGTGGCGCCATTCGAATAGTTACACCGTCAGCTTCAAGCAGGAGCAGGCGACTGGCGCGCAACCGCGCATAGGCCTCTTTAACCTGAGCCGGAGTTGCTCCCACCTTCGCCACCACCGCCGCGAGCGAAGGCGGATGCCCGGATTCTGCCGTGGCACGATAAACGGCAACCTTCACGCTAGTATCAAAATCCATGGAGTGATTTTCAGGCATGGCTGTTTAACCTAACGAGATAAACGCAGAAGGTAAGAGGTTAGTTCCTTAAACTCACTGATTCGGCGGTAGAAGTTCTCAATACGCGAGCATTCCAGGATTGCATTGTTTAAAGGCAATAACTCCCGATGCAGCCCCGGACGCGATGCACCTGGCGCGCTACGCAAAATCGAGGGAGGGCCGCGTTCGCGTTGCCTGTGATCTGCACGCGAGGTACGCTTGGCCGTCGTCGAAAGCCAAAATGGATCCGTTTAGCTACATATGCGTCCTGACATCGATTGTCGCTGGCCTCGCAGTTACCCGGCTGGTGAGCGGCTTCGGCCAGCTGCTCCAGACCCGCGCCCGCACCCCGCCCTACTGGGTGCACGGGCTCTGGATGGTGAACGTGCTTTTGACAATAGTCATCACCTGGTGGGTGCAATATCGCTGGCGCAACGTCCCGCACTGGACGCTGTTCCTGTTTCTCTGGCTGCTCTTCGCGCCCCTGATTCTCTACCTCGTCGCCGCCCTGCTCTTTCCTACCAACCAGGATGATGTCGTCGTCACCAGTTGGCGCCAACATTATTACGCAAACAACCAAAAAATCTTCGCGTTGTTCGGGCTGACATTTGCGATTGACCTTGTCGATACGTTGCTCAAAGGACTCACTTACTTCTTGTCGCTCGGTCCGCTCTACTACGGGTCGATGTTGCTGCACATCACGCTCTGCGCAATCGCCGCGACCACAAAATCGCCGCGATATCACGCCTTCTTCGCTGTCTTCTATCTTATCTACAACCTGGGAATGCTTGGGAGCAATCTGTTGCGGCTGATGTAGGGCTGATCTAGTCAGAGGACGGAGAGCAGAGGGCAGAGGGCAGAGGACAGAACAAGACAATCGACTACTGACTACTGACTACTGACTACTGACTACTGACTACTGACTACTGACTACTGACTACTGACCACTGACCACTGACCACGGCGTCGCCAACCGAAGTTACCATTTTATCAGTCCGACAACTTGACGGCTTTAAGCCGTCAAGTTTCAAACTAGGCACCGTGTATTAAAACAGGCGCGGGAGGACGTTGGCGATGAAATCGACCGTGAAATGGCCGATCATGTTGGCTACGAGATCGCGCCGCCAAAGATAGAAGAGAGTAAGCACGGCACCGAGCACCAGCGCGATGACGATGTTGGCCCAGCCGCCCGTCCAATGCGCAACGGCGAAGATGAGAAGTGGGATGGTTCCCGCCCAAAAGCGATTCAAACCGAGCGCTTCCAGGCGTTCAATGGCGTAGCCGCGGTAGAACAGTTCTTCCAGCACGCCGGCGCGCAGAACGATCAGGGTAATTAGCCAGAGCGGGAGCTTCGCGAAGGCCGCGCCCGATGACCCGCCAGTGTAGTGGGTCAGGGCGGCAATCCCAAAGGCCAGCACTGCACAGACAACGGCGATGACCCCGCCCCAGGCTAACGACGACTTGATGGTGGCGCGGCCGAGGCCGACGGAGCGAAGAGGCAAGCGTTCACCAAAACGCATAATGAGCAGGAGTGCGATGGCGCATACCCAGCTCAGTGATTCCCTCCAGGCCGCGGCGGGAAAGGAGAACGGCGGGTAAAACGCATAGACCGCCGCGCGCACGATCAAGATCCCGAAGAGCGCGACGAAGAGGCCGAGCCATGTCGCGCCCCAGTTTCTTGTCACGGGATTTGTCCGGTTGTTCATCGCGCGGAAGACAATGCGAAAGAGCGCGAACGCGGTTCAAGAAATTTCGTTTAGCTACGGAGGCTACATGGGGGCGATTGGGGTCAATCGCCCCTACCTGTACGAATTGGAATCCGCAAGTTCAGCGTAGACGAGGCGAACGACCTGCAAGAAATACTGACTCATGCACATCGAGCTGGACGATCTAAGCCGGCCGGAGATCGCCGAGCTGTTGAAGGAACATCTTGCCAGCATGTTTGTGCATACGCCGCCGGAAAGTGTGCATGCGCTGCCGATCGAAGGTTTACGTAGCCCGGGCATTACTTTCTGGAGTGTTTGGGAAAATGGTAATCTCCTCGGCTGTGGAGCATTGAAGGAGCTGGACCCGCAGCATGGCGAGATCAAGTCGATGCGAACCGCTTCCGCGCACCTGCGCAAAGGCGTCGCCCACGCTGTGGTGCATCACATCATCGCGGAAGCGAAACGCCGTGGGTATCGGCGCTTGAGCTTGGAGACCGGCTCCATGGCTGCTTTTGAGCCGGCTCGCCAACTTTACGCCGCTTGTGGGTTCAACTACTGCGAACCGTTCGGCGATTATGTGAAGGACCCGAACAGCGTGTTCATGACGATCGAGCTTTGATCGCGCTGCGGAAAGCGCCCTCGTCCGTCTGGAAAAGCGCGGCACGCCAATTATTCGTTAAATTTCTTGTAACGAACTGCGCATCGAACAGGTCTCTTCCTGAAGGGCACTGTTGCTGCCCGAGGGATGGGCATGAACCGATTTTCGTCCGCTGTTCTAATCGGCATCGTGTTATGCACGAGCGGAAGTGACCGGTCTTTCGCGGCCGGAAACGGCGACCCAAATGAGAGCGTCGCATCAACAGCAACGCCTGAGGAAGCGGCGATACAGGCCGCTGCCTACAAAGCCAGACTCGCGGCGCGCGCGGCCACCGACGAGGGCTTTTTTCTTGGACGAACAGGAGATTTTCGCGCGGCGAGGAAGAAGTTCAGTCAGGCGATCGAGTTCGATCCTAAGTTTTCTCCCGCGTATCGGCTTCGCGCCGCGGCGTGTGAGAAGATGTCCGATTGGGCGGGCGCGATCGTCGATCTCGACAGATTGATCACGCTCGATCCAAACGACGCGGACATTTTCAATGAGCGCGGTTTCGCGCGTCGACAGCTCGGCGATTTGCACGGCGCCCGGAGTGACTTCGACCGCTGCATCACACTCGGAACAGATCGCCCGCTCGCCTATGGGAATCGCGCCGAAGTTGAACACATGCTCGGCGATGACAGCGCCGCGGCAGCGGATCTCGCCCAGGCGCAATCGCTCGCTGCCACGATGTCGGATTCGCCTCCGACGAGTTCGACTCCGAGCGCACGCAAAAACCAAACTCACCATAAGACCCCCAGGACTGGAACAAGCAACAATGCGAAAGGAACAACGCGATGAACGAGATAGGTCTCTTCGACGTCAACTTCGACACGGGCGAGCGTTATTGGTCCTTCGAGCTGAAGCGGATGTTAGGAGTTCGCCACGATGTGCCGGCGGAGTTTCATCTGCTCTTGCAGCGGGTACATCCCGACGACCGACGCGCCTTCTGCAGGACTGCGATGCAGCCTTTTCGGGCCGATTGCCCGAGGCACTCATCGATCGAGTTCCGCGTCGTGTACGACGATGGCCGCGTGCAGTGGCTGCACACGGAACGGCGAGCGATCGTGCGTGAGGATGATTCAAAAGACGTCGTACGGATCGTCGGCTTCGCACTGGAAATAGGCGCGCCGAAAGTTCTGTCGCATGCGGCGTAATTGAAGGGCCGTGCGCTCAGCGTTCGGCCACGCGGGTGACCAATGCCGAATGACAGTGCTGCCGGCGAAAGGCCGACTCCGCATTACTCTAGAGTGTCGCCGAAGATAGCCGGGCGAAATATGGTGCCAGGGCCGACGCCAACGCCTTTGAGGTCGCGCATTCGAGGCATGTTCCTGGGATAGGCTCCTCCTGGATGCGCCTTCGCCCACAAACGGCCTTTTGCCGCCCAATACTCGAAGTTCTCGTACAAGCCGTCACCGCGCGTAACACGCATCCGCTCAATTGCAGGCGCGAGCTGATTCCATAACCGATTGATCGAGGTTGAGGTGACGTCGAGCAAGACGTCGGCATCGAGCAATCCGTATTTCAAATACGAGCCGATCTGCTCGAGCCAGTCGCAAGCATAAAGCTCCGGGTGCCGCGAGCGGTCGACTTCCGGAGCATCATACTCGGCTAGGAAAGCAGGATCTTTGATCTTCGTTTGCATCTCACC
>WNGI01026469.1_pt1 | contig 10165 bp, 10 predicted proteins | sample 5400621 | NCBI WGS metagenome assembly WNGI01 (sample SAMN13153374, study PRJNA577476) | soil metagenome | isolation source: 20 cm soil or saprolite under Garry oak tree replicate 1 | place: USA:California | collected 2016-06-15 | reverse complement strand
TGACAACCGATTTTCGCTGGCGACTGAAGCGTAGGGGCCACACCCGTTCCCATTCCGAACACGGTCGTTAAGCCCTACAGCGCCGATGGTACTCCGTTCGAGAGAACGCGGGAGAGTAGGCCGTCGCCGGCATCTCATTCGAAGGCCCGCTCACATTGCTGTGAGCGGGCCTTTTTTTTGGAGGAGCTGAGGGGTAAGGACCAACGCAGTAGTCCGAACTACGGACTGAGTGAGGATTTCGGATCGCGAACATGCCTGCGAAGGGTTTGTAGTTAGTTCGTACTCCTCAATTAGTCCGCAGTTCGGAGCTCTGGCAGCTTGGTCCGCACCCCTCAGCAGTTAGTCCCTAGTCCGCAGTATCTTGTGTGATGCCAAAGGCTGGAATCGTCACTGTTGTCGGAAAGCCAAACGTCGGGAAGTCGACTCTCCTCAATCGGATCGTCGGCGAGAAGCTGAGTATTACCAGTCCCAAGCCGCAGTCGACCCGGGACCGAGTCGTTGGGATTCGCACGACCAATCATTCACAGATGATTATCCTCGACACGCCCGGTTTGCTGAATCCGCGTTACGCGCTGCAGGAGGCGATGCGCACTGCGTCACTGCGCGCGCTCGAGGAAGCGGACGTGATCATCTACGTCGCCGATGCCTCGGAAGGCACGCCGCCTCCGCTCACCGAAGCCGCCGGCCTGGAGAAAGTGCCGAAAGCTCCGGTCGTGACCGCCCTCAACAAGTCGGACTCGCTCAAGGGTTCCGTACGTGACTCACTGCCGGAGAGTGATTTCGTCCTTGTCTCCGCGCTCAACGGCGATGGCATCGGAGAGCTGATGGCGGCTGTCGAACAGAAACTTCCGGAGAGTCCTTTCCTGTATCCGGAAGACGAGATCAGCACGCAGCCCGTTCGGTTTTTCGTGGGAGAGCTGGTGAGAGAAACCACTCTCGAGCAGCTCCATGACGAAGTTCCATATAGCGTGGCGGTGCAGGTCGAGGAATTTCGTGAAGATCGCTCGCCTCTCTACATCCGCGCAGTAATTTATGTGGAGAGAGACAGTCAGAAGGCGATAATCATAGGCGCCAAGGGCGCGCAGATCCGGCGGATCGGCGAGTCGGCGCGAGCGAAGATCGAGGGGTTCGTCGACAAGCCGGTCTACCTCGACCTGTGGGTGAAAGTCCTCGCCAACTGGCGGAAGAACGCCAACAGTCTCTCCAGATTTGGCTACCAACTCGCAACCGGAAAAAGAAAATGAGCTTGTCTCCGCGTCTCCTTGAAATTCTCGTTTGCCCGAAGTGCAAGAGTGAGCTCGAGTACCACGAATCTGAGCAGGTGCTGGTATGCAACAAATGCCGCCTGCGCTACGCCATTCGCGACGACATCCCAATCATGCTGATCGATGAGGCGACTCCTTTCTAGCTTCGCGCTCGCCGCAACGGCGGTCGCGCCTGCAATGGCGCAGACTCCGACGGGCAGCGAAGGCTCACTCTTTCTGCTACTCCCAACGGGCGCGCAAGCCGTGGGCATGGGGCAGGCGATGGTCGCCGCCAGGCCGGGAAGCGAAGGCATCTGGTGGAACCCCGCTTCTCTCGGCGACCAGGACCAGAAAGAATTGGCCATCCATCATTCCAAGACGGTCGCCGGTACCGGGGACGCGCTGAGCTTTGTTCTACCGACCCATTCATTCGGCACGACTGCTTTCTCGATCAACATCCTCGATCTAGGCGACCAACAGGTGACCGACCCATTCGGGAACCCTATCGGCGTCATTCTGCCGCGGGATGTCGTTTTCGCCGGGACATATGCACTCGCCCTCAGCAAGCGGCTGACGACGGGAATAAATTACAAGATCGTTCAGATTCGCTTCGATTGCACCGGCGAATGCAGCACTGTCGGGCCGGCGGTGGAAAGCTCCAGGGCCGTGGATGTCGGGGCCCAGTATGAAATCGAGGCTGGCGCTCCCCTCACTTTCGGAGCCGCTGTTAGAAATCTCGGCGGAAGGCTCAATTCGAGTGAAACGAACGCGCGCAATCCGCTTCCCACCCAGGTCGAGCTCGGCACACTCTACCGATTGAAATTCCTCGATCATTACGTGAAGGATACGGAACTACGACTGGCCAGCAGCTTCATCAATTCGCGGTCGTTCGGTGGAAAATCGGTGCGACTTGGGGCGGACGTCATGTATCAGGGCAAGGTCCACTTGCGCGCCGGCTACGTCGGGCACGACCGGAGAGGCGACGCCAGCGCGGCGGTGGGGTTTGGCGTCCAGAGTGGAGGATTCGTCTTCGACATCGCCCGCACCTTCGGCGGACTTCCCGCCGACAACGGGACACCAGTCTACGTCTCGCTTCGCTATCTGTTTTGAAATTCCTTTACGCGCTGCTGGTATTCGTACCCATCGCGATCGGAGCACGTTTGATGGGCGCGCCACCAATCGCCGTGTTCGTGCTTAGCGCACTGGCGATAATTCCCCTGTCCGGTGTGTTAGGCGCGGCGACAGAAGCGGTTGCCGAGCACACCAGTGCGGCGATCGGTGGTGTGTTGAGCGCGACGATGGGGAATCTCGCCGAATTGATCATAGCGGCGGTCGCGTTGCGCGCTGGACTCATCGATCTGGTCAAGGCCTCGATCACCGGCTCGATTCTCGGAAACCTGCTGCTGGTTCTCGGAGTCGCACTACTGGCCGGCGGGGTCAAATACAGGGAGCAGAAATTCAGCCGCCAGCTGGCAGGGTCGAGCAGCACGGTATTGCTGATCGCGGTATTCGGACTCGTGGTGCCGGCGCTGTTTCACGCACTCCATCCAGACCCACAACGGGTGGCAACGGTCCGCGTATCCCACTATGTGGCCCCACTGCTCATCATCGGCTACGTCGCCTGGCTGGCATTCTCGCTGTGGACCCACTCGTCGGATTTTGCCCCCGACAGGCACAGTCCGGCCGTGACTGTAGCCCCGAAATGGTCGTCAAAGAAGGCACTGGGAGTCCTCCTTGGCGCGGCCATCGCCGTCGGTGTCGTGGCGGAGATTCTGGTGTCGGCCACTGAGGAGGCGGTGAAGGTGTTGGGGCTATCCGAGTTCTTTGTCGGATTGATCCTGATACCCATCATCGGCAATGCGGCCGAGAACAGCTCTGCGATTCTCATGGCGCTGCGGAACCGGATGGATCTCGCGCTCAACATCGCCATTGGCTCCAGCATTCAGGTGGCGCTGCTGATCGCGCCGCTGTTGGTTCTTCTCGGGATGGTGTTCCACCAGCCGATGGATCTCGCATTCACCACGATGGAGGTTGCGAGCATTGCATTGGCTGTTTTAGTAACGTCCTCCGTCATCAGGGACGCGGAAACGAACTGGCTCGAGGGAGTCCTGTTGCTTCTCGCGTACTCGGTGCTCGGAGTTGCGTTCTTCTTTTTCTGACGGACAAGAATCACCGGCGACCCGGATAGCCAACGATTTGCAGCAGCCCAACGCGATACGCTTCTCCCCAGATGGTGCTTCGCTACCCGCGCACGTGAGCGCGTGGATCGAAGCGCAGGAGGCTTCGGTCGTCACCATCAGCTCCGCTGACGAGCTGATGTCGATCGGGCTTCGCGCACGCCCGCGATTCGTGGTCTTCGATGCGAGACGGGATCCTCAGCCCGTGCTCGCCGCGCTCCACAGACTGAAGAAGGATTCCTACACCGCGGTCGTTCCGTCGGCTGTTCTTTGCGGCAAGAAGAAGGAGTCGCTCTCCGAAGCCTTCGACGCGGGCGCCGACGAGGTAATACGGGACGGAATGGAGGCGCCCGAAGCCGTACGGCGCCTGGTGGCAATGCTCATTCGATCGGAGCGCGATCTCGTCGTCCATCCCTCCACCCGTCTGGCCGGTACGTCGGCTATCGAAGCCGAGATCGGGCGCCGGCTGGCGCTGGGCGACTACTTCGCGGTGTGCTACGCCGACCTCGATCATTTCAAGGAGTTCAACGATCGATACAGCTACAATGAAGGCGACCGCGTGATCCGGATTCTTGCCAAGCTGCTCCACGACGTGGTGAAGGGAACATGTGGCGAAGAGGGATTCATCGGGCACATTGGCGGCGATGATTTTATCTTCATCATACCGTACAACGCGATTCCGTCGGTTTGCGGAGAGATCGTAGCTACTTTCGATCTGCTGGCTCCGTATCAATACTCGGAACAGGATCGCCGCGCCGGTTATTTCTTCGGCAAGGATCGCAGAGGGCATCTTGATCGAGTGCCGCTGATGACGCTCTCGATCGGAGTCGTCACCAACCTGCGACGCTCGCTGAGCTCGGCCCGACAGGCCAGCCAGCTGGCGACGGAGATGAAAACGTACGCCAAGAGTCTACCCGGCTCTGTTTATACTGTTGATAGACGTAGTGACGAGCGCGTCACGCCGCAGGAGCCGCTACCGGCCATTCGCGACGTCCGCACTATCGGAGAGAATGAATGAACGTCAGCTGCCCGGATTGTCGCTCCATATTCCGAGTGGATCCAACAAAGGTTCCACCATCGGGCGTGCGCGCGCGCTGTTCGGTGTGTAGCGGCGTGATCAGCATTCCTGCTCCATCGAGCCAGACCACTCCATCCGGCGGCGGGCAGCGCACCAGCACTCCGCCCGCCCCGGTCGAGCGGCCACGCTCGACTCCTCCCGCGCAAAGTGGCTGGGACTCACCGCCTTTTGGCACCTCTGCGCGCCAGAACCAGTCTGCCTGAATTCGCTGCACCACCGCCTGTACCGCCGTTCACCCCTCCTGGTGCCGGGGCCCCGCCACCGGTTTCACCCTTCACGCCTCCGACCGCTTCCGCCCCAGTTGGATCGGTGCCACCGTTCGTTCCGTCAAATCCGGCGAGTCGCCCAAATCCGCCGCGGCCTTCGGCGCCTCCTGCTACGCCGCCCGGCGCATCCGCAGCGATAGGCGATGGTGGCGCGCGTCGCCCGCTCAACCCGTTTCTCTCCAAGGATCCCAACCAGCGCGCCAAGAGGCTCGCACGAGCGCTGGTCTCCGACATCATCACCTACCATCCCGCGAAGCACGCCGAAGGGCTTCGTGACGGGACTCTGAAGCAGCTCTTTAGAGAGGAGATAAAAAAGAGCTTCGAGGAGTATATTGCGCAGGTGGGTCAGCAGCTTGCAGAGAGCACCACTTATTTTCAGGAAGCACTGAACGAAGTGCTGGCAGCGGGCAAGAAAATCTTCTAAGGGCCGGAGGCCCAGATAAATGGCGGAAAGTGAACGCAGCCGTGGCCTGAAGCAGAGCAGGGACCGACTGGCGGAGTTGCGGAGGTATCTTTGACATCGACGGCAAGCGCGCTCGCCTGAGCGTGCTCGACGCCGAAATGGCTGATCCCGCCTTCTGGAACAGCCAGGAAAAGGCGCAAGCGACGCTGCAGGAAGCGAAAACGCTGCGCGGCTGGATCGAACCCCACGATAAACTGAATGACCGACTGGTGAGCGCTCTCGAGCTCGACGAGCTGTTGCAGGACAGCCCCGAGCCGGCGATGGAGCGCGAGCTGGACGCGGAGATTTCGCAGCTGCGGGACGAGATCGGTTCCTTCGAGGTGAAGTCGCTTTTGCGTGGGCCGGATGATTTCCGCGACGCGCAACTCGAAATCAGCGCCGGTGCCGGTGGTACCGAGGCGCAAGACTGGGCGCAGATGCTGATGCGCATGTACACCCGGTGGGCGGAGCGCCGTGGCTTCGAGGTCAGCATCCTCGACGAGAGTGAGGGTGAGGAGGCCGGCATCAAGGGCGTCGTGCTGGAGATTCGCGGGCAGTACGCTTACGGCTTTCTGCGTCCCGAGACGGGAGTTCATCGTCTCGTCCGGATTTCGCCGTTCGATGCCAACGCGCGGCGGCATACCAGCTTCGCATCGGTATTCGTGTATCCGGTTGTGAACGAAGAGATCAACATCGACATCCGTGACGAGGATCTGAGGATCGACGTTTACCGCGCATCGGGCGCCGGCGGACAACACGTCAACAAGACCAGCTCCGCCGTGCGAATCACGCACATACCCACCGGCACCGTTGTCGCCTCACAGCAGGAGCGCTCGCAGTTCAAGAACAAGTCGACGGCGATGAAGATGCTGAAGAACAAGCTCTATCAGGCCGAGATCGAGCGACGTGAGGCGCACAAGGCGGCACTGGATGCAACGAAGTCCGATGTGAGCTTCGGGAGCCAGATCAGGAGCTACGTGTTCCAGCCCTATACGATGGTCAACGACCATCGTACCGAATTGAAGATTCCTGACGTTCAGAAAGTGATGGACGGCGGAATCGACCCGTTCATCGAGGCATATCTAAAGCAGGGCGGCGGCTCGACGACGGCGGCCGCGTGACCGAAGAACTCAACTTCGTTCTCCAGGCCCGACGCGAGAAACTCGAGGCCCTGGAGGCGGCGGGCGTAGCGCCGTTCGCGTACGGTTTTGACCGGCAACACACGGCGGAGCAAGCGCACTCGATGCTGGCAGCCGGCGAGCACGACGGACCGGAGGTCAGTCTCGCGGGACGCATAGTCGCCTGGCGGTCGCACGGCAAGACGACGTTCGCGCATCTCGCCGATCCGACCGGCAAGATTCAGCTCTATTTCAAGAAGGATCAGCTCGGCGAGAAGCCGTACTCTCTTCTGGCGCACTTCGATCTCGGTGACATTATCGGCGTCCACGGCCCGCTCTTCCGGACGAAGACGGGGGAAATCACGGTGCGTGTCGATCGCGTGGAGCTGTTGGCTAAGTCGCTTCGTCCGCTTCCCTTCGGGAAGGAAGAAGAGGTCAACGGCCAGATCGTCCGCCACTCGGGGTTCACTGATCCCGAACAGAGATACCGGCAGCGTTATGCGGATCTCGCCGTGCACCCGGAAGTACGGGCGCTTTTTGTGGCGCGCTCGCGCATGACGAGTGCTATTCGCGGGTTCCTCGACGAGCGCGATTACCTGGAGGTAGAAACGCCTATTCTGCAGCCGCTCTACGGTGGCGCGGCGGCGCGGCCATTTACGACGGTTCATAACGCGCTCGACATGCCGCTTTACCTGCGCATTGCCGACGAGCTTTATTTGAAGAGACTGGTGGTGGGAGGGCTCGAGCGCGTTTACGAAATCGGTCACGACTTTAGAAATGAGGGCATAGATCGGACGCACAACCCTGAGTTCACGATGCTCGAGTTCTACCAGGCGTACGCTGATTACTCGAGCATGATGGAGATCGTCGAGCAGCTGCTCGAGAAAACGGCGGAGGCCGTGCGATCCGTGCCGGAGCTGCGCGCCAACGTCCCGAACTTCGAGCGCCCGTTCAAGCGCGTTGAATGGTTCCCGTCGCTCAACTCAGCGGCGGGGACCGACGTTTCCGCGCTTGACGATGCCAAGCTGCGTGCACTTGCGGCGCGTGTCGGGGTAGAACAACCAGAATCGATGAGTCACCCGAAGCTGCTGGATGAAATGTTTCAGGCGCTCGTGGAGTCAAAATTGGTCAAGCCGACGTTTGTCGTGGACTATCCGGTGGAACTCTCGCCGCTTGCGAAACCGAAGCGGGGAAATCCGACGCTCACCGAGCGGTTCGAGCTGTTTGCGAATGGCAAAGAGCTCGCAAACGCGTTCAGTGAGCTGAACGATCCGCTCGACCAGCGTCGTCGTTTCGAGGCCCAGGCGCACCTGCGCGCGGCGGGTGATCTGGAGGCCGCCGGCGTCGACGAGGACTACTTGCGGGCAATGGAATACGGAATGCCGCCAATGGGTGGTGTGGGTATTGGGATCGACCGGTTGCTGATGTATCTGTCGGGTGCGTCGAACATCCGGGATGTGATTCTGTTTCCGACGATGAGGCCGGAATGAGCAAGCTCGAATTACAAATAGCCTGGCGGTACCTCCGCAGTCGTCGCGGATCAAAGCTGCTGTCGCTGATCAGCATCATCGCGATCGGCGGTGTGCTCGTCGGCGTCAGCGCGCTGATCATCATCATCGGAGTGATGAACGGCCTACAACACGATCTCCGGGAAAAGATTCTGGTGGGGAGTCCGGACATCCGTGTGCTTACGTATGGTGAGGATCTAAAAGTCGACGAGTGGACCAAAGTGCTGGAGAAGGTTCGCAAGCAGCCTGGCGTGGTCACCGCTGCGCCGTTCGTGCTGACCGAGGCGCTGATGAGCACCGGGCACGACTACAACGGCGGCGTATACGTCGTTGGGTTGCAGCCACAGGCTCGTGGAGTTCCCGAGGTTACAACTATCCGCTCACACGCCACCATGGGCGATTTCCGCTTCGCCAGCAGCGACGGCCAGCATCGGGGTGTCGTGCTCGGGAAGCTGCTGGCGGCGAGATTCAACAAGTGGCCGGGCGACAGCATCAATCTTCTCTCCGCCGGTGGCGGAAAGATCAATCCGATCACCGGCGGACTCGTGCCGCGAATGGAGCGGTTCGAGGTTACTGGAATCGTGCAAACCGGCATGTACGAGTACGACAACTCGTATGCGTTTGTCGCTCTCGACAAGGCGCAAGACCTTGCCGGTCTAGGTGAAGGAGTGACTGGGATCGAGGTGAAGACCACCGATCGCTGGCAGGCGTCGAGAGTGGCGTCGCAGCTGACCGGCGCCCTTGGCTGGCCATACCGGACAGTGGATTGGGAGGAGCAGAACCACTCACTCTTTCAGGCGCTGAAGCTCGAGAAGCTGGGCATGGGAGTGATTCTGCTGCTGATCGTGCTCGTCGCCGCATTCAACATCGTGAGTACGCTGACGATGGTCGTCGCCGACAAGACGAAGGAAATCGGAATACTCAAAGCGATGGGAATGCCCGCCGCCTCCATACGACGGATCTTCTTCGCCCAGGGCCTCGTCATCGGCGTGGTTGGAACGGTGCTCGGCCTCATACTCGGGTTCGGTGGCGCACTCGCGCTCGACAAGTATCAGTTCATCAAGCTCGATCCAACGGTCTACTTCATCGACCATTTGCCGGTCTCGACACAGCCGACAGACGTCATGTGGATCATCCTCGCCAGCATTGCGATCGCTGCTATAGCGACGGTGTATCCAGCGGTGCAGGCTTCACGACTCTACCCGATCGAGGCGATCAGACACGAATGACGATGACCGTCCTCGAAGCTCACGATGTCTACAAGTCGTACGTCGGCGGCGACGGTAACGAGCTGCACGTGTTGAATGGCGTCAATCTTTCGGTGCCAAAAGGCGAGATGATCGCCATCGTCGGCGCGAGCGGCGCGGGGAAGAGCACGTTAATGCACGTGCTCGGAGCACTGGACAAACCGACGCGCGGGTATGTAGTAATCGGAGGTGAGCCGGTGCACGGTCGCAATGAAACCGAGCTCGGTGAGCTGCGTAATCGAACAGTAGGGTTCGTCTTTCAGTTCCATCACTTGCTGCGGGAGTTTTCCGCTCTCGAGAACGTGATGATGCCGTCGCGGATCGCGGGGAAGTCGGTTGAAGAATCGCGGAGTAGAGCGGCGGAGCTGCTGGCGCGGGTTGGTCTGAGCGCGCGCATGACGCACCGCCCCGCGGAGCTCTCTGGCGGAGAGCAGCAGAGGACTGCTGTTGCTCGGGCTTTGGCGATGGATCCGCAGATCATTCTGGCCGACGAGCCATCGGGTAATCTGGATCGGTGGAACGCGGAGATGTTGCATGAATTGCTGGGCGAGGTCGTCAATGACCTCGAGATCGGGATGGTCGTCGTAACACATAGCCGCTCACTCGCATCGCGCGCCAACCAGGTGCTGCTGCTCGAGGGGGGCCGGTTGAGTCGTACCGAGGTTGATGAGGTCGTCGTATAAATGGTCTGCGATCTGTGCAAGGATGGCGAAGCTGTAATCCAGCTCACTGAAATCGAGGGGAGCGGGGTCAGACAGCTGCATCTGTGCGAGAAATGCGCAGCCGAGCGAGGGGTCGAGACGACGATCACTGCAGCGAAGCCGCAGATCAACAACTTCCTGCAAACGATCCACGAGCAGATGGCGGGCGCCAAGGGCGAGCCGACGCAGTGCTCATTCTGCTCGGCGACGCTCGCCGACTTCCGCGCCACCGGACGCCTGGGTTGCGCGCACTGCTATGAGACGTTCGAGTCCAGCCTGCGCGACCTACTCCGAAGAGTGCACGGCAACTCGCGTCATATTGGCCGGCGCTACGTGGCCCCGCTGCCGAGCGAGCTGCCCCACGTCTCCACGGCCACGGAGCTG
>WNGI01015011.1_pt1 | contig 10165 bp, 10 predicted proteins | sample 5400621 | NCBI WGS metagenome assembly WNGI01 (sample SAMN13153374, study PRJNA577476) | soil metagenome | isolation source: 20 cm soil or saprolite under Garry oak tree replicate 1 | place: USA:California | collected 2016-06-15 | reverse complement strand
CGCTCGAGCAGGCCCGTCGAAGCTGGCAAAAAAGCCGTCGCCCGCCGTGTCCAGCTCACGGCCGCGGAAACGAGCGAGATGCTTCCGGACGACTGCGTGGTGTTTCTCGATCAACGCGCGCCAGCGGCTGTCACCGAGCTCAGCTGACTTCGACGTCGAGCCGACGATATCGGTGAACAGCACGGTCGTGAGCACCCTTTCTGGCACCCGTTCCTCCCACCCACCCCGTTCCCAAACGCCGGTGAGGAACCTCTCGATCTCACGAGCGATCGCCTCACTGTCTCCGACCCATGGCAGGTGGTCGTCACCAGGCAGCTCGATATATGTCGAGTCTGGGATGTGCTCGGCGGCATAACGACCGTTCCGAACGTCGCAGTTGCGGTCGCCGACGCGGTGAATGATCAGTGTCGGTACCTTGATCGATGGCAATAGAGGCCGAACGTCAGTCTTCATCGACATCTTCCAAAGGAGCGCGGCCGCTGCCGGGCTCGCGCCAAGGCGTAGACGTGTCGCGTACCACTGCCGAAAGTCTTGGTCCGCGGCGCGCGAGGGCGCGTCCTCACGCAACAGCTCGTCGCAGTACTCACTCGTGCCCCAGCGAGCCTCGATCTCCGCGACCTGGTCGTCCGGGGTAAGCGGCCGGTGGGTGCCCCATCGGCCGGGAGCAAGCCACTCGCGAGCGAGATACGACCCGTACATGACGAGCGCCGGAGTGCGGTCAGGGTAGGTCGCAGCGAAGAGCGCCGCCATCGCAGCGCCCTCTGAGTAGCCAAGGACGGCCGCGCGCTTCGTGCCCAGCGCGTCCATGATCGCGCGGAGGTCGTCCATCCGGGTCTCGAGGTCCGGCACCCCAGCGACACGGTCGGAGAGGCCGGTGCCCCGCTTGTCGAAAATCACGAGGCGACAGAAAGACGCGAGGCGTCGATAGAAGTGGTCAAGTGACGGCTCTTCCCACCCGTACTCGAGGTTGGAGACAAAGCCCGGCGCGAAGATCAGGTCGAAGGGTCCATCGCCGATGACCTGGTACGCGACGTTGACCTCGCCGCTCCTCGCGTACCGTGTCTGAGGGTGCTCCACGTCGGTAGTCTCCAACCCGAACGCAAGTCCGACCAAACGCTGGGCATTCTGAGCGGCGAATTACGTGACCGCGAGACAGGTGTCGCTCGGCGAGGAGGCAGGTCACATTCAGCGACCCGAGCTCGGAAACTCCCGGCGCGAACACCCACTCACCAAGGGCCGAACACCCGCCTTCTCCATCAGCGATCGGCGAAGTTGGAGCGCAAATTGACGAGACTGGGACTGACCGATCAAGCAGGAGTTTCGAGAACCCTCGCTTACCGGTTCGCGAAGTGCGAGAATCCTTAGGAATTACGCGCCGACGTAGCTCAGCCGGTAGAGCAGCGGTTTCGTAAACCGCCGGTCGGCAGTTCGAGTCTGCCCGTCGGCTCAGCATTTTCGGGGCTTTCTCGCTCGAAGCGCTCCTCGTGACCGCAGTTTTGACCGCAACCAGTCTTGCGGGTCGTTGCCTCTGCCCGTGCGTGGCGAACAAGACCTGGAAACAGCCTGACCTCATGAGTGCGATTTAGGACGGCTAGTGCTCGCGACGCAGTCATGCGAATCGCTGGTCGTTCGCATACCGAGCACCCCTTGAGCCCGCAACCAGCTGACCGCCTCGTGCAGTGCCCCTCGAGGACCTGGCCGGTCGACGATGACTACCTCGCGAAGGCAGCGTCCGAACAGAGAATGGCAGACGCGACTTGTTTGGATGGTGCAGATCTGGGAACGGCACATCGCAGCACGCTCGAGATATGGATGCCGGCTCAGGAAAATCGCGGTCTTTCGCACGTTCGCTCGCGTTTTGACCTCAGTTCTGACCTCAATCAGACCGGGAAAACTTCACAGCGCAGGTCCTCGATCGTGCGCGGGAAACCGAGTTGCTTCCAGGGTCGTTCCTCGGATTGGACCTGGAACCGCGTCTAGTCTTTCGCCGTGGAGATTCGGCTGGTGGCAAGCGATCTCGATGGCACACTGCTGAGATCAGATGGCTCGATTTCGCATTACACCCGGTCGGTGCTGCAACAAGTCGCAGCGATAGTCCCAATTGCACTGGTTACGGCACGGCCGCCGCGAACAGCGCAGCTCATTGCCGCACATTTCACCCTGAACACTCATCTGATCTGTTGCAACGGTGCGCTCGTGTGCGACCTCGCTAGTGGCCGCGTGATGCGACACCGCCCGATCGCACCTGAAAGCGCTCGTCACCTCATCGAGACCTTTCGCCGCGCTCTACCTGGTGTCGTTTTTGCGGCGGAGTTGGAGCTCGCCTATGCGTGCGAACCCGGGTATCGAGCGCTCATGGCCTCGCACGACCATCTCACGGACTCAGGCCCATTCATCGGGGACGCCCTTGAGTTTTGCGCTGTTCCTGTCACCAAGCTCGTCGTTCGCCACCCGCAACACACCGCATCTACGCTGGCGGGCGTGCTCGAGAGCGCGCTGGGTGCGGGTCTTGTCGCCACCTACTCGGGGAATGACTTTCTCGAAATCTCCGCAAGTGGCGTGCACAAGGCTTCGGCCCTGGCAGCCCTTGCCGAGGAACTCCACATTCAGCCACAGAATGTCCTCGCATTCGGCGACATGCGCAACGACATTCCGATGTTGGCTTGGGCAGGCCGGAGCATCGCCGTGGCGAACGCGCACCCGGAGGTGCTCACTGCCGCTCAGGAGACTGTCCCGTCAAACGATGAAGATGGCGTAGCTCTGACTTTGGAACGTCTCCTTCTGACCTAGATCCGCACGGTTTCCGGGCACAGCCGCCACGCCGCTCATCCTTGAGATGGTGCTCCGCCCGCGGACTCCTCAGAGGTCCAGAGATGTGAGCCCCAGTGCTCGACCACTTTGCCGTTCTCAAGACGAAGCAGATCAATCGTCTCTCTGAGCGACAACATCCTCGAAGCCCCCTGGTCCCTTCACCGGCTCACCGAGGCCCTGGTGATCTAAGTAGTTCGGCGCGAACACCGCCGCGGCAGTCGATGTATCGCCAGTGCTGAACATCTTGGTGATTCTCTCGACCGAGTCTCGGTACGCGCTCGTCATATTCAGGAGTGTGAACGAAAGTGACGCCTACCTTCTCGAGAACGCGGTATGCGAGCTTGCAAGGCTTCTGATCGCCTCTTGCTCCGGCCGAAGCTGCCGACCGCGGCCCGGACGACCCAAAAACTGACCGCAGTTCTGACCGCAGATAGCCGGTACTGTCTGACACCATCTGGAATCACCAGACTGAATGGCGACGACGATTTCCCGCTCGCCTTCCCCGTGGGCGTTCAGCCAGCCGGCAAAGTCGGCCTCACTGGCCATGGGAACGGACTGGGAAATATCCAGGGGACTCATGCGCCTCCGGCTGAGCATTGGTGAAAGACCACCTCAAAACTACGTGCTACTGAGGGCTCTCGCGAGATCGGCGGGCAGTGGGTGGCGCGCTTGCGGGTTGCGCCAGAGGCTGGCCAGCGGCGCGTCGAGCGCGCCAGCCAGCCACAAGGTGCCGCTCAGTCGCTGGTAGTGCCGCAGGAAGTCGCGAACGCCCGCGAAACCATGCTGCTGAAACAGACCCTCGTCCTTACGGACCGCGCGGTCCTGCAGCCAGAGCATGGCCGCGGCCAGCGCCTCCGCGGCGGACGATGGACCGTCGGCGCCGAGGACCAGCACGTTGATCATCGCGGGCGGCAGCTGGCCCAGCTTGTCGCAGACGGCGCGAACGAGCGGAGCCCGATCGGCGGGCGCGCCGGGTGTCGGCGCGGGCCGGCGCAGCCGCCGCCCCTCGACGTTGAAGCGGGTCTGGCTGCGGAAGGTCACGCGGAAGTCCGGCGCACGCTGGCCGATTCCGTACGACTCGTATTCGAGCGCGAAGCGGCGCTCGTCGAGCAGGCGGACGGCGATCGCAAGTTCGAACGCGAGGTCGCGCCGACCCTCGTCGTCGCGTAGCCCGCGGATCTTCTTGCGAATCTTGTCGCGATAGGTCTCGGCGAACGCCCGAAATCGCGGCGACGCGGACAGCCAGGAGCGGACCTCGGCGGCGAGCGAGGAACGATCGACGCCGAAGAGGTAGGCGATCAGCTCGTCGAGCGGAATCGTCGGACGTGGCACGTGCCGCTCAGGCGTCGGTAGACATGAGAGTCACCTTGCCCCTCCGAAGCCGTGAATAGTGCCGTGGTCTAACGTGTCTCCGGGCCGCTACCGACTGGAACAAGAACATCCGGCTGCTACGCGTTGGCTCCTCGAGTCGAAAGCTCGCCCAGGAGTCGTAGTGCAAGCGCCGAGATCCAGGTCCAGGCGAGCACAACGGCGATAGCGAACGCCACGTTGAGCGCGGGCTGCCCGCCCCCCGAGGCGATCCCGGCGAACGCCGCGAAGAAGAGAACGCCCGTCGCTACGGAGTACGCCGCCCAGCCTCGCTGGCCGATCGCCGCGAACCGCCGGGCGAACACGAAGCACGCCGCGATGAGCGAGAAGAACCCGACCCCGGCGGCGACGAAGTGCAGAAGGCCTGGCGTGCTGATGGTGGTCGGCGGCCCCGCAGGCGTCCCGGGCGGGAAGCCATCCATCGGGTCGGCGCGAAAGATCGCGGCGGCGATGAGCCCAAGCCCGTAGCCGGCGACGAGCAGTGGTCCCCAGGTCGCCGCGCGGCCTGCCATCAGCATGTGCCGCATCCCGACCGCGCCAGCGATGACGAGCAAACCCGTAACGAGGAAGTTCGCAACCTGGATCCAGCCGAGGTCCCCGTTGCTGAGCACGCTCATCGCATGGCGTCTGATGTCGAATCCCTCGCGAATGAACATCTGGATCAAGCCCACGGCGACATAGAGGGGTCCCGCGACAGCGGCGCAGGCGAGCAGAACCCTCGTTACGTTCTCGCTCATCGCCGTTTTCCGTCGCGCGGGGTCTGCGCAGGGGCAGGGAGCGGCTGCGAGAACCGGATTCTGTTGCCGAACGGGTCGCGCAGCCCGCAGTCGATCCCGTAGGGACGCTCCGTCGGACCGTCCGTGAACTCGACGCCCTTAGCCAGCAGCAGCTCGTAGGTCTTCCGGCAATCCGCGGTGGTGAAGAAGAGCGAGCCGCCCGTCGCGCCTTTCGTCACGAGCTCGCGCACCTGCTGCGCGGTGACATCGTCTAACGCCGGCGGGCCCGGCGTCTCCAGCAGGACCTGGCGGCCAGGATCGCCCGGGACGCTGACGGTCAGCCAGCGCATGAAGCCAAGGTCCTGGTCGGAATTCACCTCGAGACCGAGCTTCCCGACGTAGAAGTCGAGGGCCTCGTCCTGGTCGAGGACATAGATCTGTGAGATCGCTATCGCGTTGAACACGGTGGCCTCCTCGTCTTGGCTGCGCGAAGTTCGATCGGGAGCGAGGCTAGCCGCGGTCTGCTGCGCGCGCTTCTCCAAAACTGCTGGGCCGCGTCCAGGCCATCGCGAAGCAGGTCGGCACGGCCACGATGCGTCCGCGCCTGCGGTACGCGGTCGGCGACTCGCCGACGATGTCGCGGAAGCTCCGGCTGAACGTGCCCAGGCCGTTGAAGCCGACATCGAGGCAGATTTCGGTCACGTCACGATCGGTTTGGCGAAGGAGGAACATCGCACGCTCGACGCGGCGGCGCTGGAGGTAGCGGTGCGGAGTCTCGCCGAAGGTCGCTCGGAAGGTCCGGATGAAGTGCGCCTCGGACACGCAGGCCACTCTGGCCAGCGTGGGAATGTCGAGCGGCTGCGCGTAGCTGCGGTCCATCGCGTCGCGGGCCCGGAGCATCCGGCGGTTCGACTCCTCCACGGCGCGGCTCACAACGTAATCACAGCACGACCCCGCCTCGAGCGCGCCGGTTCCCGGGCTACGGCGTGATCAGATGCACTGGGTTCCCCCGGATGTTCACCTGCCAGGTCGTGATGTCCTGCCCCGTCCCCAGCGTTCCGTACTCGATCTTCCACCAGCCCGGCCCCGGCTCACCCGGTGGAGTCGGCGCCGTGTAGTTCGACGCGATCGGCACGGAGATCGTCACCCACTGGTTGTTGTAGTAGTTACACGAGCCGGTCGAGGTCACGAGCGATGTCGTCGGGCCGCCGCTCGTCGCGGCTCCACACGCGGATCCCGTCGCCGTCCAGGTGAAGGTCGCGTATTGGAACCCGGTCGCCGTTGGGATCCGGATCTTGAAGGTCGTGTTCGTGATGTCGCCCGGGTCGAAGAGGCTGATCTCGAGGATCTTGCCGGCGTGGGCCGCCTCGACCTGTGCGAGATAGAAGACGGAGGTGTTGTTGATCACGATGAAGGCCTCCATGCGACTCTGGCCGTAGACACGAGGAGTGGGGCCGGCCGCCGAGGTCACTTCGATCCCGAACCCGTTGATCCCGTTCTCATCGGTCGTCCCGCTGCTCGTCACGACCTGGAGTCGATACTGCCCCTCGGTGAGTCCGGTCGCCAACAGGACCCAGTTGTTGTGCGCTGGATCGTTCTTGCAGTCGGGGCCGGCTCCATTCCCGGTCGCGCCGCCGCCGTAGTTCGCGTCGCCCTGGTAGCTCGCGCTCTTATCGACGCCATCCGACACGTAGGTCTGTGACGCGATCACCGTGTCGTCGGTGAAGTCGTAGGGGGTCCCGCGCATGTTCATAAGGTTGTAGACGGTGGTCATGGGCGTCCCACCGTTGTAGAACCAGAAGTCGCCCACGCCGAGGCGACGGTGGCTCGACGACTGCCCGCCGGTGGCACAGAAGGTCGGGTCGTACAGCCAGACGCTCCCGGCCACGGTACCCGGAGGGAAGTCGGCGACGTACGAGTATCCACTCGGGTCGAATGAGGTATTGCCATTTGAGGCCGTCCCTACGTTCAGCCCGTTCACCCCGGTCAACGCGTTGTAATACGGCGAATAGGCGTCGCCGTTCTGCCGATCGCCGCCGCGATACTCGACCCCGCCGAAAAAGCCGAGAGGCATCAGGTTTCCTGGTGGGACCGCCGAGGGAACCTGCGGGCAGGCGGGCGGAGTGTCGCCATCCCGGCAGAGGACGTTGATGCCGTAGTAGTTCTCCGGGCTGCCCATCGGCACGGGAAGGACGAATTCCGCGCGCGCACTGCGGCGCGCGGTGAACGCGTTCAGGCCGAAAAGACGCGCGAAGAAGGGGCGGACGGGCGCCGAGACCGTCGTGTCGATGATCTTGTTGTTCCCGGTCTCTGCTACGGCGGTCACGGTCACGCCGCTCACTCCGTTCGCATATCCGTTCTTCGCAGCCTCGTTCTGGGCGGCCGTCACCGCTCCCGACACGTTGCCAGGCAGCAAGACCACACCTGCGAGGGCCGCGGCATCCGCCGCCCGTTGGACTCGCACGAGGTTCATCTGGAACCAGGCCACGTCGGTGGCGATGCCGGTGAAGCCGATGAGTGTCACCAGCATGAGCGCGACGATGATGAATGTCTGGCCGCGATCCTCGCGACAGAAGTTAGCGTGACGCATTCATCGACATGACGGTCTTATCCGTCATCGTGAACTGATCGAACATCGGGACGAAGAGTCGAAGCGGCGTCCGCCCGCGGTAGGTATAGATCACGGTGATCCGGACCGAGTCCGGAGGAGTGGCATTAGAGCGCGTGCACGGCAGCCACGGCTGGCTCACTTGGACGAAGTCGAGCGCCTGACCGTCGACTACCGGGCCGCCGTTCAACTGATATCTCCAAACGTTCACCAAGCCGGCTGTCTCGTTGCCGTTGGCGTCGGCCTTCGCGATGTGGATCTCGCTGACGTCGGAGAGCACGACCCGTCCGCCTTTGTCGGTGAGCACGCGCTCGACCGCCCCGACGATGTTTGGATCGACCGTGGCCGCATTCGGCGAGTTGGTCCCGCCGCAACCCAGGCTGCCGCCTCCGTTGACGAGGGCGCTGCCAACGCGTGCTCCCTCGCGCGTGGCGGCCGAGACCGTCACACCAACGCTCAACGTGTTGGCGAGCTCGATCAGGCCGAACACCAGGATGAGCAAGATTGGGGGCAGCACGAGCGCGAACTCAAGAAGGCCCTGTCCGGCCTCATCGCGCGCAAATGCGCTCACTTCTGTGGCTCCACCCGGGTGATCGTCGTCTCCGTGAAGGTCACACCGCTGCCGGTGATGCGCGCGAAGCTCGTCAGCCAGTTATGGCGGTAGGTGACCTGGACGCCGACGATGTCCACCGTCGTGTGGGAGCCGCCGCACCCAGCGAGAACATCGCACCGCGCGCTCTCGATGTAGCCGGAAGTCGCGATCGCGTACGGCACCGTGATCGTGCTCCCATCCGGGTAGGTACACGTCGTCGAGCCGGTCCGGCCGTAGACGTTTTGGTTCGCGCCGACCAGGTCGCCGTTGCGGTCGGACCAGTAGATGACGACTTGCTGGATTTGGATCGACTTCGCCGGAGAAACGACGTCGCTTTCGATGCGGTTGAGCACGACACAGTCCGTGCCGTCGATACTTCCGCCTTCGGCAGCGAGCATCGAGCCGTCGCGGCTCGCGAACAGAATGGTGTTCCGCGAGTTCCATACGAAGGAGAACTCGATCAGGCCGATCACGACGAGCAGCAGGACAGGCAGGATCAGCGCGAATTCAACGAGCGCCTGCCCTCGCTCCGAGCGGCTAAACCTCACCACACGGAAGTTAACGGGGCAACCCCGCGTTGCCACGGCACCGTTTGGGGGACATCGGGAGAACATCTGGTATCTGTTTCGCTCTGAGCGGGTTAGGCCATCCGGGGGATAGGGCGGTGATCCCCTGGCCGTGTCGCGCGCCAGCCATTCCCGACCGCACGCGTGCCGCGGAAGGTCACTGAGCGACGCGACGGCTGCGCGCCAACGCGGCGAGAGGGTCCCCCGCCATCTCGCCGCAGACGGACAGCTCCGATGCTCAGAGCGTCGGCTTGAACAGCATGAGGTACAGGATCACGAGCAGACCGCCCGCCCCGGTTACGGCGAGTACCCACGGGTTGAAGCGCGAGAGCAGCCGCTCCATCTGCGCGTCGTCCCGCGTATCGGCGATCCGATCGATGGTGCGACCGCCGTAGAGGTTCATCACGACGCCGATGAGGATGAAGATGATGAGCGCCGCCCAGATCCATGCGGTGCCCCAGAACGACCCCATGAACCCGAGCGCGATCCCGGATGCAAGGGTCAGTCCGAAGAAGATCCAACGCAGCGTGCTGGCAGCCTCCGATACCTCGAGCAGTTCGCGGATCCTGAGGTCGTTCCGCTCCTCCTTGAGATGGAATGCGACGGTCACCGGATGCACGAGCAAGAGCCCGAGCACGCTCGCGATATGGACGAACGCGATCCACTGATACATCAGCACCTCCTGTCCGTGCGGTCCGTCATCCCGAGAGCATCGATCGTGGGGCCACAAGACGATCGGATGTCGACCCCGTAACAGATCGACAACTTTCGTCGTGGCTAAATTCTTGACCATCATGACGGCGTATGGTCGAGCGACAAAAGGGCGGCGGTCGTGCGCCTTCGCGCGGGGGGACACATGCCGAAGATCCGGGTGCTGGTCGTCGAGGACGATGACGATACGAGGCGACTGATCGAGCAGGAGCTTGGCGAGGCCGGCTATGACGTTATACCCGCTCTCGACGGCAGACACGCGCTCCGAATCGCGAAGACGGCGCGGCCGAAAGTTCTGCTTGTCGATTTGGGTCTGCCCCTGATGAGCGGAGACGAGTTCGTGCGGCGCTGGCGAATATCCGCCGAGGCAAAAGACGCAACGGTAGTGATCGTGAGCGGGCGAGAGGACGCGCCCGATGTAGCGGAAAGTCTCGGGATCCGATCGGTCATTCCCAAGCCCTTTCGTGTCGAGGACTTGGTCGCGACAGTCGCGCAGTACGCCGGCCTGCCCGCCGCTTAACCCTCAGCCCCAGATGTTGACGCGCTAACTTCGCGTCACTGTCGCTTTGGCCTACGCGTGTCGTATCGCCGGGGTGTCAGTCGATCACGTTTACGGTCCGTTGACCGGTCTCGGCTTGCTCGCTGCTGGACCCGTCACCGGCCCAGTTAGTGGGCCGAGGTGGAGTCAACAGATGAGAAGAGTGCTCGAGATCATCACGGTCATCGCGCTTCTCGATCTTGGCGGCAGCGTCGCGTTTGCCGACGACCCCACGATCTCTGTGCGACCGGACGT
>WNGI01007199.1_pt1 | contig 10168 bp, 11 predicted proteins | sample 5400621 | NCBI WGS metagenome assembly WNGI01 (sample SAMN13153374, study PRJNA577476) | soil metagenome | isolation source: 20 cm soil or saprolite under Garry oak tree replicate 1 | place: USA:California | collected 2016-06-15 | reverse complement strand
CAGTCTCCTTAATTGTGATTTGCCGCTAACGGTAATACTGCGACTGGTGCTAATTTATTCCCGTCGTCCGCTAATTTATGATCAGTGTGTTAATACTCGCTGGCGGGAAAGGCCCCTCATAGGCGGCGATTGTGGCAACAAGTTTGCCACCTCGTCGTGGACGAACAACACGATAAGCACCTTCTCGAAAATGCGTGTTTCCCTCGTTTTCTTTTCACAGAAAATCGTAACTTGGTCGTCAGGACAGCTTGCATCCTCTGCGAATCAGCGTGGTATTTTGGCACGCACTTTGGTCATGATCCTGGAGAGCGGCAGACTTCAGCTGAGCCGCGTCACTTGGCACGTACGACCACGCGACCGGTCATATAAGGATGCACCGCGCAGTTGTAATCGTATGTCCCGGGTTGATCAAAGCGACGGCTAAAGGCCGCTCCAGGCAGCATGAGATCCGTGCCTTTTGCACCATCATGATACGCGAGGCCATGCGGGGCGCCGTCGTCGTTGGTCCAGGTGACGCTCTCGCCGGGAGCTATTGATATCTCTCCCGGCGTGAACGAAAAGTTGACGATCGAAACCTTGGCATCGTCCTTGGCTGTGGTCGCCGCGTGCGCCATCTGGGCACGGACAGTGAGCGTGAGAGAGCTAGTGAAGAGAACGCCCGCCAGAGCGCACAACGGCCATAAATGTTTTCGAATTTGCGTCTTCTGTGTTGTAGTCATGCGTTACCTCCCTATGCTCGCCCCAGCTCGCTGCACGACAACCTTGCGCGGCGCGTTGCCGACCGCGATCGTCTCGGTCCGACCGGTGGCGAGGTCGACGACGGTGACATCGTTCGAGCCTTCGTTGGTCACGTAGGTTGTTTTGCCGTCGCCGGAAGTCGCCGCCCAGTGTGGCTGTTTGCCGACCGTAACGTTGCCCGTCGGCTTGTTCGTTGTCGGATCGAACAAGGACAGCTCACCTGGGCCCTGTACGACGACGATGCCGAACTTCGAGCCGGATGGATAACCGACGAAATGGGGCGATACGCCCGTTGGGATCTGCGCTACGATCTTGTCCGAGACGGGATCAAGCACCTGAACTGAACCGACCCCGGCCTGGGTAAAGTAGAACATCTTGCCGTCGTAGCTGAATTCTCCATCGCGTGGTGTCTTATCGAGCGCCAGAGAGCGAACGACGCCGCGGGTAGGTACGTCGATGAGGGCCAGCGCAAAGTGGCCTGGTTCCTGTACTGTGACGTACGCCGACTTGCCATTGGGGCTGATCGCGATGGTATGCGGCTTTGGAACCGTTATCGCGCCAACTATATTTTGCGTCGAGGTGTCGACAAAGACGACACGATTTTCGTCGTACACCGCGACCAGCAGCAGTCGGTTGTCGGGCGTGAGCGCCACGCCGTTCGGTGCCTTACCGACATTGATTGTCTTAACGACTTTGTCGATGGCGGTATCGATGACGTCGACCGATGAAGAGCCGTCACCGCTTACGTAGACAGTACCACCGTCCCGCGTGATCGCCATGCCGTGCGGGCCGGCGGCAACCGGAACAGTCGCGATCACCTTACCAGCCTCGGTATCGATCACGCTCACCGTGTTGTCTTTGAAATTGGCAACGTAGGCCTTTGTTGCCGCGGCGGCGAATGTTGGTTGCATCAAACCAAAAATCAAACTAATGACCGTCAACAGGGATTTCATATGTGGATCTCCTTCGTAACTTTATGACTCTTTCAATCTTAGGTTTATTCCCAAAAGATAAGTTTGACCCTCGCCGGGCTGTGCCTAGGACGATGATGTCGCCCCAGTCCGTTTTCTTAAGTACCGGCTGCGCCGTGCCCAACGTTGGTTCACGAATCTCCGGGAACTTCATATGGCAGTAACTGCCCTCAGTAAGGCGTCTTTAGAGACGACACTCGCCACGGCGGCGGCCGACGATACGCTCGGACCCATCGCACCCAGCAAAAAGACCCCGGATAAAATTGTTTTGTGATCTTCATTGTTCTGCTTCCTTTCCGGCCGCTGATCGGCCTTTGCTCCGTAGACTGAAATTCCGCAAGGAAATTCCCCTCCGGCAGAAACTTTTTTCTTTTCATCGTTGGGGAATTTTCTCGTTATAGAACCAGTCCTCCAAGTGGATAATTCGGCAGACTGTGATGAGGAGGCATCCACGACTTCAAAAACTCGGATGGACAACTTCCGGCCGTGACGCGGAGCATTTCAACGATTGGCTCCCGAGACGAGCTACATTGACTTGCCGCAGGCGGGCTAATAGACTTTGCCGCGATCTTGGCGCGCAGCAGTCTTTTTCGGTTCGCCGTGATTTTCGGGAATAAAATCGTTGGAGGAGCGGTCTTAACGTTGGGAGGTAAAGATAAACTGGAGCGTTTCGAACAGGCCGTATTGCCGCATCTTGATGCGGCGTATAATCTGGCCCGCTGGCTGACACGCAATGAACACGATGCACAGGATATGGTGCAGGAGGCGTCCCTGCGCGCGTTTAAATTTTTTGATGGCTTTCACGGCGTGGACGCGCGCGCGTGGCTGCTCACCACGGTGCGCAATACTTGCTACACCTGGCTCGCGCAAAACCGCCGAAGTCAGGTCACAACTTCCTTCGATGAGGAGATTCACAGCGTCGAAGAAGATGCTTTGAATCCCTCGGCGTTGGCGCTCAAGAGCGGTGACGTGGAAATGCTCAAAGAATCTTTGGAGGAGTTGCCGGATGAGTTTCGCGAAGTCATCGTTTTACGTGACCTGGAAGAGTTGTCTTACAAACAGATTGCCGAGGTGATCAACGCTCCACTAGGAACGGTCATGTCGCGTCTGGCGCGCGCTCGCGGCAGGCTCAAGCGGATTCTGTGCTCGCGCGTGAAGGAGAAGCCCTAGAATGGATTGCACGAACGCACAGAATTTACTCGATGCCTACGTGGACGGAGAGCTTGAACCGCTGCGTAATTTGGAAATCGAAGAACATGTGCACGGCTGTGCTCGTTGTTCGCAAACTTATAGTGACCGCCAAATCATTCGCGGAGGCCTCAAAACTGAATCGCTCTATTTCAAAGCGCCGGCCGATCTGCAAAAGCGCATCCAGCACTCTGTGCGCCAAGCCGCTAAAGCGGAGGCGCCGGCGGGTTGGTTTTCCGGATCATGGTTTAAAATCGCCGCGCCCATCGCCGCAACGGCGCTGGTCGTTTTGATGCTCGTTCCGTATTTCCACGGTCTGTCGTCCGACGAACTTTTGACGCATGAAGTCGTTGCCGGCCACATTCGCTCGCTGATGGTCAATCACTTGGCCGATGTTCCCTCGACGAACGAACATACGGTCAAGCCTTGGTTCAATGGCAAACTGGATTTTTCACCCCCGGTCAGTGACTTGGCAAAGCAAGGGTTTCCATTGGTTGGCGGCCGCCTCGATTATTTAAACAATCGACCGGTTGCCGCTTTGGTCTACCAGCGCGACAAACACGTCATCAACGTTTTTGTCTGGCCTTCAGACAATGGCGCCCAGACCGGCGGTCCAGTCAAAACGCAACAAGGCTACCATGTGATTCGCTGGAGTAGTTCCGGGATGAATTTTTGGGTTGTGTCCGATCTCGAACAAAACCAGCTCGCGAAATTCACCGACTTGCTAAAATCATCAACTACGACGTCGGCTAGCTGATTGTACGAATCGCTTGATTGAATGAATTCAGAAACGGATTTCTCTCGTGACGGATTGCGAGCGCTCTCGAATCGGAAACACACGCTCGATGAAAGCATCGCTCCCATGACCGGACGCGTCGCCATTGCCGACGTCGAGAATTAACGTTGCGCGGACTGTGTAGGGACGATCCAGTGCAAAACCTGGAAAGCGCTTGCGAATTTCGTCCTGCCTAAGGAAAACTCGTAGGTTGCTATTACCATCCACATAATAACCGGAGGCATGCAGCAGCGCAGTGTCTTTGCCGGTATTCGGTTCAACAATCTCAAAGCGTAGAACATAACCATGCGCGTAATCGCCGCCAAACGACGGAATGATGTCGAAGTCGCGACCGTTGCCGTTTCTTTCGATCCGAAAGTCGCGCAGCCTGACGGCGCCTTTGAGGTAAAGCCGCTTGATCTCTTCCAGCGTCGTTCGATCCGTGGCGGTACCTTGTGCGACAAGCTCACGGCAACGGGCTCTTGAGTATCCCCAACTGGACGACAATAGCGACACTCGTTGTCTCACTTCCGCGCACAGAGATTCGTCGCGAAACTGAACCGCGGTTCTTTGAAAGCACTCGGAGCGAACGTAATACGAGCGATAACCCTCCGGATTGAAAAATAATCCGTTCTGGTACTCAGCAGGATCGATCGCTTGGCATTGTTTTACCGCCGCCAATCTCAATTCGTCGTAACTGACCGAGAATAAGGAAGGAACATCGACCAACAATCCGACCACAGCGGCTGAGCCGACGCTCGACAGCAAAAACCTGCGCACAAACGGCATTTTTATTGATTTTATCAGCAAGTCGGCTTGGCGCACGGAGCTCGCAACAATTTACGCGAGCGCGTTACCTCAGGTCTAACGCATGTGTCCAAATGGTATTAGTATTTAAAGATCGTTCAACCGGAGGCGCGGCAAATGAATAATGCCAAACAGATCGTCTTCGCTAGTCTCTTGCTCGCACTCTGTGCCTGTACGAGTCAAACCGTAAAAATGATTCAGCCGGACACCGGCGCCACTGCCAGCTGCAGTGGTTCAAGCGTCGGCATCGGACCTCTTTTCAGTGAAAGTTTTACTGACAGTTGCGCCCGCGTCTACGAAAACCGCGGTTACGTTGCCTTGGAGCGCTTGACCCCGGAGCAGCGTACGAGTCTAGAGCGGCGCGGTCTGTTACCGAAAGATTAGCGGATAAAAAACTCGAACAACTTTATCCGCCGAGTGAAATCATTTCGATCTTGCGGTGGCTTTTGGGATCGTAGTTGGCGGAGTTTAACGCCTCCAAGCGCTCGACGGAGTAACGATCGGTCCTTTTCCGCCAGATCGCACTGAGGAACACACGGATCTCGTCATCCGTCGCGCCGCTGCGCAGCAAAGTTTTGACGTCGTGTCCTGCCTGTGAAAACAGGCAGGTGACGATCTTGCCGTCCGCCGTGAGGCGAAGTCTGGTGCAACTCGCACAAAAGGGCTCGGTCACTGACGCGATGACGCCGATATCGCCGCAGCCGTCGACAAATTCGTAATCGACTGACGGCGCGCTGCCCTGATCACGACCGATTTCCCTGAGCGGATAACGAGCGTGAATTTTTTCGATGATCTCTTTTTTCGCCACCAGCTTTGCCGAGGTCCAACTGTTCGCATTCCCGACGTCCATGTATTCGATAAAACGCATGGCAAAGCCGTGTTCGCGGGAAAATTCGACGAGCGGAATGATGTCGTCGTCGTTGACGCCGCGTTCGACCACGGCGTTTAATTTGATCGGCGCCAAACCGGCCGTCTTCGCGGCAAAAATCCCTTCGAGCACTTTGTTAAGGTCGCCACGCTTGGTCATGCGTTTGAACTTGTCGGCGTCCAAGGTATCGATGCTGATATTGACGCGGCGCAGGCCGGATTGTTTAAGTGCTTGAATCCGCTCGCTCAGCAACGCTCCATTGGTGGTAAGACAAAGATCCTCGAGTCCGGCGAGCGCGGCAAGTTTCTCGACCAGCAGCGGTAAGTCGTGACGCACCAGCGGCTCGCCGCCGGTAAGTCGAATTTTTTCCACACCGAATTCGATCGCCAGCTTGGCGAGCCGGGCGATCTCTTCAAAAGTCAGGATTTCCTTTTTGTCGATCCACTGATATTCGTCGAGCGGCATGCAATAGCTGCAGCGAAAGTTGCACCGATCCGTCACGGATATGCGGAGATCCTTAATTGGCCGCTGGTAAACGTCGACTAACATCCAATTCACTATGCAATAAAGGGCCAGGAGGCGCAAGCCGATGCTTTTGTCGAGTCAAATCACAACTTTGCTGTGTTTGGCCGATCTGATATCCTACTGCCTAAGATGAGTTTGCGTCAGCAACAAGTGGCGGTGTTCTGCGCGACGGTCGTTGTCATTTTCGGTATTCTCGGCATCGGCATTTGGTGGATCGCCCAGCGACTTACGACCGAAGCCACGCTCCAAACCGCTCTCTTAATGGCACGTCAAGTGGAAATTGCCCTGGCCGACAGCCTGCGCGAGCGCTCAGTCGTTGTCGAGCCGCGCCAGGAGCAAAGATCGTCGCAATCTTCGTTCTGGGATTTTCTTGGCAATCTCTTACCGGGCAGGGGCGCCGGCAGATCGTCTTCCGGTTCGACCCGCTACACTCCCTCGCGCCAAGCCGAGGTCAAGGGACTCATGCAGGCATTCGTCGATCGCAGCGCCAGCATCGAGGCGATGTGGGTCGTCAATGGCGACGGCCGCCTACTGTACAGCTCGGTCGAGGGGGAGAAGAATCGCCCGCCCGCAGGTGATACGGTGATGGAGAAGCTGCGCAGCGGCGACAGCATCATCGATGCCAAGCGACAAGGGAACATCAACTACTACGATGTCTGGGTACCACTGCAGATGCCGGCGGGTGTGCGCAGCCCTGGCGGCCTGAGACTGTGGATCAATCCGGCGGATTGGACGGGATTGTTATCGGGACTCTGGAACCAATTCATTCTGCTTTTTACTCTTGGCGGCTGCGTCGCCCTGCTCAGCGCCTTTCTCACCACCGCGCTTTACACTCGCCGCTTTCGCTTGATCAGCGATACTTTGCGTCAAGCCGAGGCCGGAACGTACGCGCACCGGCCGGAGTACGCCAGCCACGATGAAGTCGGCGCCAGCTTGGACTTGATCGACCGCTTGGTCATGAAACAGCGCAAGCCCGTCGGCGCACCAGCGCCGGTGCAGCGACTAGCAATCGCCGCGCGCACCCTTGCCCACGAAGTCAAAACGCCGCTCAACGCTTTGGCTATTCATTTAGAGGTGCTGCGTAGCAAGGTTGCGGGTGAAGAAGGTGACGGCGCGCAGTCACACCGTTCCATCGCAGCCCTCGACTCAAGCATCCGCCAGGTCGACCGCTTGGTGCGGGATTTCACCGACTATTCGGCACCCGTAACTATGGATCGCAAACCGATCGACATTGCCGAAGTTTTGTCGACGAGCTTGGAGGTTGCCGGATCAGCTTGTGCAGGCAAAAAGATCAACCTGTCGACAGAACTCACGCCCGGACCCTGGCCGAGCAAAGGAGATGCCACGCGACTGCGGCAAACTTTTGATAACCTCCTGCGTAACGCTATGGAAGCGCAACCCGACGGCGGTGAGATTCACGTGAGCGCCCATAAAAACGCCAATGAAGTGATCGTCGAGATCAGCGACTGCGGTCCCGGCGTGCCACCGGAACGGCGCGCGGAGATCTTCGAGTTCGGCAAGACAAGCAAAGTCGGTGGCAGCGGCATCGGTTTGCCGCTCAGTCAGTTGATCGTCGAATCCCACGGCGGCGCTTTGATCTATCAAGATCGAAACGGTAACAGCAGCGGCGCAACTTTTCGCGTGACCTTGCCGATGGAGGCAGTGCTTTAAATGGCGCGACCGCGGCAAACGGTGCTCGTCGTCGACGATGACGACGCTACTCGTAACGGTCTCACTGTCCTGGTGGAAAGCTGGGGCTACAAGCCACTGGAAGCCTCCGACGGCAAGGCGGCTTTGAAAATTTGCGACGACGAGTTGCCTCAAGCAATCGTCACGGACTTGATGATGCCGGGGATGAACGGTCTCGAGTTCGTCACCGCGCTCGGCGATCGAGTGCGCCAGATCGCCATTGTTTTTGTCACCGGGCAAGCGACGATCGACACCGCCGTGCAGGCGATCAAGCTCGGCGCCTATGATTATCTACCCAAGCCGCTAGAGCCTGAGCGTTTACGCGAAGTGCTCGAAAAAGGATTGAAACAAGTAACCCTTATGCGCGAGACAGGCGCGCTGCGCCAGCGGCTCGAATCGCCACTCGGCTCCTACGGCGCGTTAATTGGCAAATCCGCACCCATGCGTCGGCTCTACCAACAGATCGGTCAGATCGCGCCGACCGATGCGGCCGTCTTGGTGAGCGGTGAAAGCGGCACAGGCAAGGAGTTGGTCGCGCAAACCTTGCATGATCTCTCGCCCAGGCGCGAAGGGAATTTTCTCGCGCTCAATTGCGCGGCGATCTCTCCGACTTTGATGGAAAGCGAACTTTTCGGCCATGAAAAAGGTGCCTTTACGAGCGCCGTCGACCGCCAACTGGGTTGTTTCGAGCAGGCCGACGGCGGCACGCTTTTGCTCGACGAGATCACGGAGATGGCACTGGAAATTCAGCCGAAGTTCTTGCGCGTGCTCGAAGAAGGCCAAATTCGCCGCATTGGCGGCAACAAGAACATACCGGTATCCGTCCGGGTTGTCGCGGCGACTAATCGCCAACCCGCAGCCGCGGTCAAGGACGGCAAACTGCGCCAAGATCTATTTTATCGATTGAATGTCTTTCATCTCGAGCTGCCGCCGCTGCGCGAGCGCGGTGAAGATATCGCGCTTCTCGCCGGCTATTTCCTCGAGAGTTTCGCAGCCAAGTATCAACGAACTGTTTTGCCCTGGAACGCTGATTTCGCCCCGGCGCTGCAGGCGCACAATTGGCCTGGCAACGTCCGCGAGCTACGCAATGCCATGGAACGCCTGACGGTGTTGACTGCAGGCTCGGAGCTTAAGGCGAAAGATTTTCAGCAGTATTGCCTGACCACACTGATCGAAGAGCCGTCCGACTTGGCACCGATGTCGCTCGCCGAAGCCGAACGCCAAGCGATCGAACGCGCGCTCGGCGCCACGGGCGGGAACAAGACGCAAGCGGCGCAGCTCCTCGGCATCACGCCGAAGACGTTGAATGCCAAGCTCGCTTTGTATTCGAAAGAGTAATTTTTCCCCGCCCTTGAACATTTTTCCGCGATGGTTTGGTTCGACGGGAACGTAAGAGGTCTATTTTTTTACTCCTGGCTGGTGGCACGGGCATTGCTCGTGATAACCTGGCAATGACGCCTGTGCGGAAAGCTTGTTTCATGGAAAGATTCGACCGGTTAAAATGTCGACTAGAATCCTCGTTTCATTAGCCCTGCTACTTTTATTTGTTGGCACTCCACCAGCAGATGCATTTCGCAAGAGTCGGGTAAGTCACAACCAAGACACCCCGCGCACCGAGGAGCAGGTCGATCGGCTCCGTTACATCATAGGGCCGCTCCTGCGCGTGACCAATCATCGTATGGCAGTGGATGACGTTCGAGTTGCGATAATCGACGATCCGGCGATCAACGCTGCAAGCGCCGGCGACGGTAAATACTATGTGACCACCGGATTGTTAAACCAAGCCACCGATGACCAACTGCGCGGGGTTCTGGCCCATGAAATCGCGCACGAAGATCTCGGCCATCCGGCTCAAGCGCAAGTTGTTGGCGCGGGAGTGGGCATCGGAGTTGCCCTGTTGGAACAGTTGATTCCCGGCAGCAGCGCCGTGACGCCGCTTGCCGGCACATTGATTACCAACAGTTATACCCGCCCCTTGGAACTCCAAGCTGACCGCCACGCCGTCACGCTGCTGCAGCGCGCTGGCTACTCCAAAGAGACGATGGTCGATACACTCACCTGGCTCGCGCGCCGCAACGGCGATAGCGGCGGTGGACTCTTATCGACTCACCCTGCCACTTCTGAGCGAATCCAAGCGCTGCGGGCGCTGCGATAATCATTCGGTTTCACTAACATTCCCTTTCACGGTGCCTCCGATTTGCGGGCATAATGGTTCGCGCGCCGGTAATTTTTGCGCCCTATGAAATCCCGGTAATTTCTCCTTGGCAGGCGCTATTTTACTCGATCGGCGATCTTTGCACTTTGCCGTAACTAGTTAAGTTCACTAGTTTTTCCATCTGGCATCGCGGTTGCTCAATACGTTAACCATGAAGAAATCTGGGCGAAAACATACGGAGGACATGTCCATGCAGGCACCCAATTGTGCGGCGATTTTGGCGATCCTGGCTGAAATGGCTCGGCAGGTTAACGAAAATATTTCCAAGATCGATCTCAAGCCGATCCAAGCCTTGGTCGTGCCGAGCGCAGCTGACTCAACCGTCAGCGCTGCGGAAGTTTCCAAGGCGTGAGGATCAATCGCCGTGAAGCTGGCTAAATTAATTTTCGCCG
>WNGI01012369.1_pt1 | contig 10169 bp, 10 predicted proteins | sample 5400621 | NCBI WGS metagenome assembly WNGI01 (sample SAMN13153374, study PRJNA577476) | soil metagenome | isolation source: 20 cm soil or saprolite under Garry oak tree replicate 1 | place: USA:California | collected 2016-06-15 | reverse complement strand
TACTCCGCGTCCATTGTCGAGCTATCGATACAGCCGCGCGATACGGTGGCGACGAATTTGCCCTCATCCTGCCCGAGACAACGGCGGCGGCCGCAAGGCTTGTCGCATCACGTATTCGTAGCCGACTAGCCACAGATAGTCTCCAGCCACTGCTTTCCGCGAGCATTGGCGTGGCTGTCCATCCCCAGGACGGTGAAACGATTGAAGCCCTGCTTTGCACAGCAGACCGCGAGTTGTATGGGGTGAAGGGCCCGTGTGAGGAAGAACCCACACCGTTAGTTCGTAGCTTTGTGAGTTCACCGGGCAGGCTGGTTCACAAAAAGACTTCTTCGAAAAAGAGGGATCAAGCAAATGGCTTGCCGGAAGGTGAGTCGTGGATTCATTAAGAGGAGAAATGTATGTACTTTCTGTCGTGGATCATCGTTGGGTTGGTTGCCGGCTGGTCAGCCGGAAAGATTCTGAAAGGCCACGCATACGGTCCGTTCATGGACATTGCCATGGGCATCTGCGGCGCCGTGGTGGGCGGGATGCTCATGCGATCTGCAGGCTTTGGGGGATACGGGGGAACCATCATTACGACTCTCGCTGCCATGCTTGGTGCAGTCCTTCTGACGCTGCTTGCGGGTTTGGTGAACGGCAGAAGGATGTCCGCTCGGCAGCTCTAAGCGTCAAGTAGGCATGGAGAATTCAAATGTCAAGCATGAATCAAACGAGGACCGTTTTCATTAGAGAAGACACAGGGGTGCCAACAACGCTTTCGATTGAAAGTGAAGCCTTCCTGCCTGGCTGGCGAGTCGTCAAGAATCTAGATCGTCAAGCGCTAACTCGAGAAGTTGAGGGAGCAAATTGGAACTTTTTCTACCTGGCCGGTGAAATAAGAGCCACCGTCTTGGGTCGCGACCGTCCAGGAACCCTGCGAAGGGCAGTGAAGTGTGTACTGGCGAAGCAGGAGGGGCAGAAGTTTAACTCTCTTGAGATTACGAAAGTCGTTTCGAAACGGTTTCTCGGCGTTCCATTCATGAGTGTTACCGCCCATTCCCGACATATCCAACAAGGTATTGGCCTAGTCCCTGCAAAGGATTTTGTCTTGAGAATGCCAGCTGCTCCAAACAGAGAAGTGGCCACAAAGCAATATACGGCTCTGATTTCAAGTTCTTAGGAATCCGGGGGAGATATGAAAATGAAAACGATGCGCAGTTCAATTCTCTGTTTTGTTGTTCTGCTCCTTACGGCGCCATTGCTCCGGACACAGGATCTTTCCAAGTATCGGCACTTTACCCTTGGAATGAGCTTGACCAGAGTGTTGGAGCGTACTGACCAAAAGATGGCCGATGTAAAGGTGATTCATGGGCGTCCAGCGCTGATTCAGGAAGTGACGTGGTGGCCGCCGAACATTCCCGGGAGTTCGTACCCATCGGATACCGTCGAACAGATTCTCTTCTCCTTCTATAACGGCGAGCTCTACAAGATTTCCGTGACTTACGATCGAACCTCCACGGAAGGGCTCACCGCAGAGGACATGGTGAAGTCCATTTCGGCGAAGTATGGCCCGGCGACAAGTGTTAAGCCGGAAGTCGATTCCGCGACGAACGAGCGATATGACATGAGGCAAAAGCCCGTTGCTACGTGGGAAGATTCACAAGATTCCTTCAATCTTGTCCGCTCTTCTTTCCCCGGTAGCTTTGAGCTTCTTATTTATTCCAAACGACTCAACGCCGAAGCTGAAGTTGCCCTTGCCGAAGCCGTGAAACTCGAGAAACAGGAGGAACCGCAAAGAGAGGCCGAGCGTCAGAAAAAGCAAACCGGCGACCTCGAAGCGACACGGCAGAAGAACCAGAAGAGTTTTCGTCCGTAGTTCTCATGCGCCGTTGTAACAAGCCATCTTTGGGCATGTTAGAGAAATGGATTCTCTGGAGGCTAGAGAAATGACTGTAAATATTACACCGTTACATGACCGCGTGCTTGTACGCAGGCTAGAAGAGAAAGAAACCGCGAAGGGCGGGATCATTATTCCCGATACGGCGAAAGAAAAACCTCATGAGGGGGAAGTAATGGCCATCGGAGCCGGCAAGATTGAAAAGGGCCACCGCATCCCGCTCGATGTGAAGGTAGGCGACCGGATCTTGTTCGGCAAATACACCGGCAACGACATCAACATCGACGACCATGAGTACCTGATCCTCCGTGAGGAGGAAATCCTGGTGAAAGTCAGCGGAATCGCCAAAGCGGCATCCGGCAAGAAGTAGATTTCACCCGAACCGAAGATTTCGGACGGGGCAGCAGTGCTCAATCACCGGGAGGGTGAGATCTAATGGCAAAACAAATTGTAACTGGTGAGAATTCACGTCAAGCGATCCTGCGCGGCGTCAACATTCTGGCTGACGCTGTAAAGATCACGCTCGGCCCGAAGGGGCGCAATGCGGTGATCGAGAAGAAGTTCGGGGCGCCCATCATCACCAAGGACGGCGTGACCGTTGCGAAGGAGATCGAGCTGCAGGACCCGCTCGAGAACATGGGTGCACAGATGGTGCGCGAGGTTGCGTCCAAGACCTCCGATGTGGCTGGCGATGGCACCACCACCGCGACTGTGCTAGCACAGGCAATCTTCCGGGAGGGTGTACGAACGGTTGCCGCAGGTGCGAGCCCGATGGCCCTCAAGCGCGGCATCGATAAGGCCGTTGAAGTCGCCGTAGCAGAGATCAAGAGGCTCTCCCGCGAGGTGAAGGGCGACATGATCGCGCAGGTCGGTACAATCAGCGCCAACACCGACAAGCAGGTGGGCAGCATCATCGCCGAGGCCATGAAGAAGGTGGGCAAGGATGGCGTCATCACCGTCGAGGAGTCCAAGACGATGGAGACGACCCTCGAAGTAGTCGAAGGCATGCAATTTGACCGCGGATACCTCTCGCCGTATTTCGTCACCGATCCAGAACGTATGGAGTGCATCCTCGAAGATGTCAGCATCCTAATCCACGAAAAGAAGATCAGCTCGATGAAGGACCTGCTGCCTTTGCTCGAACAAACCGCCAAAATGAGCAAGCCGTTGCTGATCATTGCTGAAGAAGTCGATGGCGAGGCATTGGCCACGTTGGTGGTGAATAAGCTGCGCGGCACACTGCAGTGCGCGGCGGTGAAAGCCCCGGGCTTCGGCGACCGCCGCAAGGCCATGCTCGAGGACATTGCCATTCTCACCGGTGGGAAGGCCATTACCGAAGACCTCGGCATAAAGCTCGAGAACGTGAAGCTTGAAGACCTCGGACGCGCCAAGAAGGTGACCATCGATAAGGACAACACGACGATCGTCGCGGGCGCCGGCAAGGCCAGCGAGATTGAAGGCCGAATCAAGCAGCTCCGTGTGCAGATCGAAGAGACTACTTCGGACTACGACAAGGAAAAGCTCCAGGAACGTCTTGCCAAGCTGGTTGGCGGCGTCGCGGTAATTAAGGTCGGCGCAGCCACCGAAACGGAGTTAAAGGAGAAAAAGGCTCGCGTCGAGGACGCCATGCACGCTACGCGTGCGGCAGTTGAGGAAGGCATTGTCTCGGGCGGGGGCACTGCTCTCCTGCGCTGCTTGCCGGCCCTAGAGAAGCTCAAACTCCACGACGATGAAGCCATCGGGGTGAACATCGTAAAGCGTGCGCTCGAAGAACCCATTCGCCAGATTGCCCAGAACGCCGGGCACGAAGGCGCGCTGATTGTAGGACGCGTACGCGAGTCGAAGGATGAGAACTTCGGCTTCAACGCAGAGACTGGTGAGTTCGGCGACTTGGTCAAGGCGGGTGTGATTGATCCAGCGAAGGTCACCCGTCTCGCCCTCCAGAACGCTGCGTCCATCGTCTCACTGATGCTGACAACTGAAGTACTGATAGCCGATGCTAAGGGAGAGGAAAAGATGGCCGCGGCTGGTGCGGGCCAAGGCGGCAGTTACTGATGCCATTAGTTCCCTTAGCCCCACTCCCTTGGCGCGGTTGGACCGTTTGCGGCTTTGGGTTGTGGGCCCAGATGCTGCCAAACGAGAAATCTAATCGCAGGTTAAGCCACATGCGTGTCTTGGGAGAAACAGCTCTGTCGTGAAGCGCAAGCGAGGAATTGGCTACTTCACAAGGACTGTCATATTGCGAAAGAACCGCGTATCGCCTTCTCGCCTTTCTGGAGTTGGTCGACGTGGCAAGGAGATAGCAAAGCGAATGCAGGTCCCAAAGACAATATCCACAGTAGAAACCGTGGCCCGTATCAATCTTAGTTCCCTCACCGTTGAGGAGGAGACACCAACACTAACGACCGCACAACCGCGACCGGCACTTCCAAGTCGAGTCGCCGTCGTTGGGAATTATCTTCCGCGACAGTGTGGAATCGCTACGTTCACAACCGACTTGTGTGGGGCTCTTAGTGCGGAATACGGTGCGATAGATTTGTTGGCGCTGCCGGTCAACGATACAGAAGCAGGATATAGCTACCCAGCGCGCGTACGATTCGAGTTGTCCGAAGGTAACTTGGCTTCTTACCGGCGGGCTGCGAACTTTCTGAATTTCGGCAATGTCGATATCGTGTGCCTGCAGCACGAATATGGAATTTTTGGTGGTCGGGCCGGCAGCCATATTCTGGAATTACTGCGCCATCTCCAGATGCCGTTTGTTACCACCCTGCACACAGTCCTTCGCGAGCCAGATACTGACCAACGTATCGTAATGGAAGAGATCGCGACACTATCGGACCGTCTGATTGTCATGAGCGAACACTCCGCCGAGATCCTTCAGGAAGTGTTCCGAGTGCCTGACAATAAGATCGACCTAATTCCACACGGCGTCCCGGATCTACCCTTCATCGATCCAAATTTCTACAAGGATTGCTTCGGTACAGAAGGAAAAGTGGTGCTGCTCACGTTTGGCCTGCTGTCGCCGAACAAAGGCATCGAAAATGTCATTCGAGCTCTGCCAAGGATCCTGTCGCGATACAGCAATGTCGTCTACATGGTTGCCGGTGCAACGCATCCACATCTCAAGCGGCGTGAAGGTGATCGATATCGGCTCTACTTGCAGAATCTGGCCATTGAGCTAGGAGTTCAAGCCAATGTGATCTTCCACAACCGGTTTGTCAGCCCTCAGGAAATGGTTGAATTAGTCAGCGCGGCGGACATTTACATCACTCCGTACAAGCACAAGGCACAGGTCGTCTCCGGAACACTTGCTTATGCACTAAGCGCAGGCAAAGCGGTCATTTCCACGCCCTATTTGCACGCTCTCGAGCTCTTAGACGACGAGCGCGGTGTGCTTGTTCCCTTCGATGATCCGGATGCTGTTGCTACAAAGACGATCGAACTCCTGGACAATGAGACCACACGTCATGCCATGCGCAAACGCGCCTACCTGTATGCGAGAGGGATGGTTTGGAACCGAGTGGCGCAGAAGTATATGAGGAGCTTTGAACGCGTGTACAATGAGCGCTTGCGGAATCCACGCGCCACGTTTTCAGCTCAAGACACTGAAAAGGCTGTCGATAAGCTTCCCGCGATAAAACTGGATCACCTGAATCGGATGACAGATCAGACGGGAATCGTGGAGCATGCTGTGTTCGTGGTCCCGAACTATCCAGAAGGTTACACCACGGATGACAATGCCCGCGCACTAATCGTAGCCATCCTTCTAGAAGAGCACGGAGCCGGCGCACCGGCAGGCTCGACCGAGCTAGCCTCTCGGTATCTAGCCTTCCTCTGGCTTGCTTTCGATCCGATTTCCAAGCGGTTCAGGAATCTCCTCAGTTATGACCGACAATGGCAGGAAACAGTAGGCTCAGAGGATAGTCACGGGCGCGCATTATGGGGCCTCGGGACTGTGCTAGGCAGGTCCAAAGACTTGGGATTGCGGGGTGCTGCCGGGCGGCTCTTCGAGCTTGCCGTTCCCGCCGCTCTGGAGTTCAAGAGTCCGCGTGCGTGGGCCTTCGCATTGCTGGGACTCGAGGAATACCTCGATTCGTTCCCAGGCGATCGAGCGGCTCTAAGTGCGGCAGACGCGCTGGCAAATCGTTTGTTCAATTCATACCGCGCAAGCAAGTCAGCTGGATGGCACTGGTTTGAGGGGGTTCTCGCTTATTCGAATGCCAGGCTGCCGCAAGCTCTCCTGCGATCGGGCCTGCGTAGCGCGAACAAAGAAATGATCGCGGCAGGTCTTGAAGCGCTGGATTGGCTAGCAACAATTCAACGCTGCGAAGTGAAAGGCCATTTCGTACCGATCGGATCACAGGGCTTTTATTCCAAAAAGACCCCAAAGGCTCGATTCGACCAACAGCCAATTGAAGCATGCGCCGCGGTGTCGGCTTGTCTGCAAGCCAATCGTGCAACGGGCCAGAGCAAGTGGCGTAAAGAGGCGTGGTCAGCCTTTAATTGGTTTTTGGGGGATAACGATCTGCAAATTGCCCTTTACGATCCAACCACCGGCGGTTGTCGGGACGGTCTGCATCCCGACCGAGTCAATGAGAATCAGGGAGCGGAGTCGACACTTTCCTTCCTGATGGCCCTGCTGGAAATGCGCAAATCGGAAGAATCTGATCTGACAGGGAACAGTCTTTGAAGAGCTCGGCGGCCGCCTTCTCGCCCCACAACCAGGGCTTTCTTAAAATTCCTCGATTTTGATTTCAAATTATCCGTGAGAGTGATGATGAACCAACACGAGACTCTGTTTCACCGTCATCCCGCAAATCCGATCTTGACGGCAAAAGAATGGCCCTATTCCATGAACAGCGTCTTCAACGCTGGCGCGACACTTCTGCAGGACGGCTCAACCCTTCTGCTTTGCCGCGTAGAAGATCGCCGCGGACTCTCTCACTTGTGCGCCGCCCGTTCGGTGAACGGCGTCGACGGATGGCAGATCGATCGTGAACCGACACTCATGCCCGCTCCGGATCAATACCCAGAGGAGTTATGGGGCATTGAGGATCCGCGTATTACGTACGTGCCAGAACTCAAGCAATTTTCTGTGGCTTACACGTCGTATTCCCGCGGTGGCCCTGGAGTGTCTTTGGCCCTTACGAAGGATTTCCGAACGTTTGAGCGATTTGGTGTCATTATGTCGCCAGACGACAAAGACGCAGCACTCTTGCCTCGAAGGATCAAAGGATTCTGGGCATTGATCCATCGGCCAATGACGCCGCTCGGAGCTCACATCTGGATCTCTTACTCTCCCGATCTGCGACATTGGGGCAATCACAAGCTCATGCTGGAAGCTCGCCGTGGCGCATGGTGGGATGCGAACAAGATTGGGATGTCACCTCCGCCGATTGAAACCTCAAGAGGTTGGCTGATGATCTATCACGGCGTGCGAAGAACGCCTTCGAGTTCAATCTATCGGCTGGGTCTCGCCCTCTTCGATCTTCAAGAACCAGAAAAATGCCTGGTTCGAGGGGATTCCTGGATGTTTGCGCCCGAAGCGGACTACGAACGTCATGGAGATGTCCAAGACGTCGTGTTTCCTTGCGGCTATACGGTGGCATCAGATGGGGACACGCTCAACCTCTACTACGGCGCCGCCGATTCGAGCATTGCGTTGGCGCACGGCAGCATTCGCAATCTCTTGACCTGGCTGGACGCGAATGGCCATTCGGAACAAGCTCACGATCGACGGCTACGCAAGTAATCGTCTGGTTCTGTTGCCGGCACATTCCTCGCTATGAACTCGCGAATTGACCCTATACGGAGAATCATCATGCCGATTAATTGCCCATACTGTCAGAGTCAAAGAATCCATTGATCTAAGCCTAAAGGCGTCCTTGAATCGGGTCTTCTGGCCATGATTTTCGTGCGACCGTTTCGCTGCGAGAAATGCCATGATTTTCGTGCGACCGTTTCGCTGCGAGAAATGCGATTACCGATCTTTCCGTTGGTCCATTAGCGGAAAGCCTGGATCGGCCAGGCCGCCTGTGACGAGCTAGGTTCAGGTAAAGTCCACGAGCAAGTGGCCAGCCGTCCCCAGCACTCCGAGTTCGTGGCCGCTGAACGCTACAAAGAGACAATCACGCGCCGGCTTGGATGCCGCGAGGGCGCGGATTATCTCGAGCCAACACGCCACTCTGCATCCCTGTTCACTGATGCATTGCCACCACGCGCTCCGCGGCGCCATGAAGACGAGAGGGGCAAGTTTCGGGTTGCTCCCCGAGATTTTGGCCGTGACATTGAACGCTTGTGCCGCCGTCCGGATTGCCTGGACCACAAGCGTTGCTTCCGCTTGGACTTGCAACTGCTCTTTAAGCCACTCACTTTCCGCGTTGGACACCTGCAGCATTGGCGGACCGGACGGATTCCTGAACGCAAGAGCGTTGCTAAGAAATAGCCCCGGCCTCCTGCCTCGCGTAAGGAGCACCACGCCCTTATGCGGGCTACGCCTGGCCGTGAAGATAGAACCCTGATGCTCGGCTCTGGGCTCGGCCAGCTTGAACGGCCCAATTTCCAGCAATCCGATCGTTGCATCGCTGCCAACGAAACCCAGTTTGCCACGTACCCCTTGGCCGTCCGTAAAGCCGGCGTCGAATAAGGGCACCCCATCAATACGGCGACTGCCGACGCGCAGATAGCAGGACTGAGGGTCCACCCGGTTCAGAGCGAAGGGCTCAAGCGAAGGTTTCACGCCCAGCCGCCGCACTTCCTCTGCTAGCCATTGGGCTGACGCGGTGTCCACCTCTGTCCCCGTGCGGTGGTTTCCTTGCGCGTCATAAGCCTGAATCACGGCCGCGAGCGGTTTCTCAAGCCCATCTCGGGAATCTTGCGATGGCTGCTGTGCAGATAAAGGACTAAACCCAGTCGACCCTGTCGCTCGGGCGGCCAACGTGAAGATCAGCGTTTGACCGCCGGCAGCAAAGAACTCTCGACGTTGCATCTGTTCCTCTCAGACGGTGAGCGGAGCCCTCGCCATACTGCATGAACCACAACTGCTTGCGCGGGGCTCTATGCCGGGCGCTATTTCGCGTCAAGTTCAGCTCGATATCTTCGATATCTTGTGTGCTGGACTAGCAGCGCCTCTGGATGCTGCGTGGATCACGGGGAACTGGGACGTAAGGCATTGGGTAAGGGTTGACGACGATTCGGAGAGCATCGCATTTGACTCGACCGAAATGCGAGATTGCAGTTGGGCTTTGAGGGTCGCTATACTCCTGCCCAAATCGAAGTCGGTCGGAGGACCCATGCCACTTCAACGCAGCGTATCGGTCTTTTTTGCGTTCTCGACTGTAGCCCTTGGCGTATTCATTGTTCGTGCTCCGAACCCTCACGCTTCACAATCTACCGCGGCAACTGCGCAAACGCCATCGCCCGCCACGCCGTTGATTCTCCAGGAAGATGATGGCGAACATCGTTTGCGCCGCCCTGGAGGACCCGCCGGTTCAGGTTCCGTTCCCGGATTCATCATCAAAATCGACAAGCAGAATGGAAACGCCGAAGACTTTTACGTTGGATACGAAATTCTAAATCCCGGTGCGATGATTCCGTTCCACAAACACCACAACTCCGAAGAGGTGGTCATCTTTGAAGAAGGCGGTGCAACCGTAACCGTTGGCGACAAGCGAGCCGTCGCGGGTCCACACTCTATCGTTTTCATTCCGCGAGAAACTTGGGTGTCCATAACCAATACGGGCGACAAACCCATCCGCGGCTATTACTTGTTCTCCCGTCAAGGCTTTGAAAATTTCCTTCGCGCCCGAAGCGTGCGTCCAGGAGAGCCGCTGACGCCATTGACCCCCGAAGAAGTACGTCGCGCGGCGGAAGACGGGCACGTCCTGCCCTGGGATACCTCAAAAGGGCCGTACCCACCGGGCGTACCACACCCCTGACGTAAACTGGAACAATAGCAGCGCGCATTTGTGCGCTCTGACGATTCTCTTCCTGCGGCCGGGCAGCTTTCGGACGTCGTTGAAGCGATCGACTCCGGCCGTGACCTTTACGCCGGACAGCACTCGGCTGAACCTTTTGTTGTTCTGCCAAGAGGCCAACCGGAATGGCCGGCAGCGTCTCCAAGAATGGCCAGCGTTTCAGACGCAAATCACATATAATGACCTCTAGTCTTAACTAAATTAAGGCAGAACAATTACCTCACCCTTCATTCCCAGATTGTCATGGAGTGCGCAGATGTACGTGTAAATTCCCGCTTTGGTGAAGGTCACGCGGAATCGCGTAACGCCCAGGGGGG
>WNGI01019320.1_pt1 | contig 10173 bp, 10 predicted proteins | sample 5400621 | NCBI WGS metagenome assembly WNGI01 (sample SAMN13153374, study PRJNA577476) | soil metagenome | isolation source: 20 cm soil or saprolite under Garry oak tree replicate 1 | place: USA:California | collected 2016-06-15 | reverse complement strand
GTACGTCTCGAACGACCGGTGCGTGAACAGCCGGTGGTAACCGACCGTGATCCCGATGCCCGTCAGGAGGTAGCCGACTACGAGGATCGCGATCGCGGTAACCCCCACCCCGTGGCCCCAGAGAAGAACGATTGCAATCGCCAGGCCGGCGACCGGCAGGCTAACGCCGAGGAGATTGATCAACTTGTGCGTTCGGCTCATCGCTGTTCCTGTCTCTCGGCAGAACGTCGGACCTCCAACAGATCTTGCATCGACGTGGCCAATCAATTCCTGAAGTTTTTAGCTGTGACGCCCTCTAGCGGCCGATGGAAAGAATGCGCGCGCGCCACGAACCGCTCGGCGCCTGGATCTCGACCTCGTCGCTCACCTTGTGCCCCATCAGCGCGCGCCCCACCGGCGAATCCGGTGACACACCGCCGACGCTCGAGATCTCGACCTCCATCCGCTCGCCCTGCTCGTCCTCGATCTCGACCTTCGTCCCGACGCCGATCGTGTCGCCGTCTACATCGTTCTCGTCGAGAATCACCGACCGCTCGAGCCGGTCGCGCAACATCGTGATCCGTCGCTCCAAGAGACCCTGTTCGTTCTTCGCGGCGTGGTACTCGAAGTTCTCCGACAGGTCACCGAAGCTGCGAGCGGTTGCGATCGCCTGGACGGCTTCCGCACGGCGTGGCCCCTCGAGCTCGGCGAGCTCGGCCTCGAGCTGCTGCTTCTGAGCCAGGGTCAATGCGTCGGACTTGTCGCCTGCCATTCAAGGAGCGTAGCGATCCCGCCGACAGTAGTAACTGGTACCTTGTTTTTACGGGTCGCATACGGCGATCCGGTGAGATGAGCTTCTCGTTCCTCCTTCGGGTGTTTCGAGGTAGGCAAGTCTCGAACCCATAAAGGAGTCGAACAAACTTATGCAGCAATCGTTCCGCGAGCTCGGCGTGTCGCCGCCTATTGTCGACGCGCTCGCCGCTCGCTCCATCCACGAGCCGTTCCGAATCCAGGCGCTCGTCCTGCCCGATGCCCTCGCAGGGCTCGACGTGCTCGCAAAGTCGCCGACCGGATCTGGCAAGACGCTTGCGTTTGCCGTGCCGATCGTCGAGCGAACCACAACGGCCGATGCCCGTCCGTCGGCACTCATTCTCGTTCCCACACGTGAGCTAGCCGCACAGGTCAGCGCGGAGCTCGAATCGCTCGTGCCGGCCAAGGGCCTCAAGGTGGCCGCCGTCTACGGCGGCGTGCCGCTCCACGCCCAGGCGAAGCGCGCCAAGAGCGCGCACGTCCTGGTCGCAACCCCGGGACGTCTACAGGATCTCGCCGAGCGTCGACTCGTCGACCTCTCACACGTACGCATTCTCGTACTCGACGAGGCCGATCGGATGCTCGACATGGGCTTTCAGCCTCAGGTCGATCGCATCGTGCGCCGGCTACCGCGCAATCGCCAGACGATGTTCTTCTCGGCCACCCTCGACGGCCCGGTTGGAGAACTGGCTCGCGACTACACCACGAGCCCGTCTCGCTTCGAGGCGGCACTTGCGGAGGAGCAGGAGCCCGGGGAGATCGAGCACGAGTTCGTGCCCGTGACCGCCGACAACAAGGTCGAGACGCTCGTGAAGCACATCAACTCGTCGGACGGGCTGACGCTCGTCTTCGTGCGGACAAAGCGCGGCGCGGACAAGCTCGTGCAGAAGCTCACCCGGCAGAACGTCAGTGCCGTCGCCATGCACGGCGACATGTCGCAGGGAGCACGCGAGCGCGCACTCTCACGCTTCGAAAGCGGCAAGGTGAAGACCCTCGTCGCTACGGATGTCGCAGCGCGCGGGTTGGATCTCGACGACATCACGCACGTGATCAACTTCGACCCGCCGGGCGAGGACAAGGACTACGTGCACCGCACCGGCCGGACCGGCCGCGCAGGACGCACCGGCAAGGCGATCACCTTGGTTCTGCCCGAACAGCAGGCCGAGACGAGTCACGTCGCCCGTCGGCTCGGTCATCGCGCACAGTTCGAGGAGGCAGGCCTGCAATCAGCCCGGGCCAAGTTGATGTACACGAGCCGCCGCGGCCGGCGCTCGAAGTGGTAACTGCGACGAACTAGACCTTCGCGAGCCCCCGTGCTTTGCGGGAGGTGGCGGTCGCCCGCTTCTGGCCCGACAACTGTGCCTTCCGCAGGCGCACGTTGCTGGGCGTCACCTCGACACATTCGTCGTCGCCGAGGAACTCGAGAGACTGCTCCAAGGAAAGCAGGCGCGGCGGAATCAGCCTGACGAGCTCGTCCGCAGTGGATGAGCGCATGTTGGTGAGCTTCTTCTCCTTGGTCGCGTTGACGTCGAGATCCTCGGCGCGCGCGTTCTCTCCGACGACCATGCCCTCGTAGACCTCGGTGCCGGGCCCGATGAACAGCTGGCCTCGCTCCTGCAGGTTGAGCAGGGCAAACGCCGTCGCAGGCCCGCGGCGATCGGCAACCAGGCTGCCCGTCGGGCGCATGCGCAGCTCACCGTGCCAGGGCTCGTAGGCGTGAAAGACGTGGTGGAGGATGCCCGTGCCGCGGGTCTCGGTCAGGAACTCCGTGCGAAACCCGATCAGGCCTCTCGCAGGAACGAGGTACTCCATTCGGACCCAGCCCGTGCCATGGTTGACCATGTGCTCGAGACGGGCCTTGCGGAGCGCGAGCAGCTGTGTGATCACGCCCACGTAGTCCTCCGGCGCGTCGATTGCGAGCCGTTCCACCGGTTCGTGCACCTTGCCGTCCACCTCACGCGTGACCACCTGCGGCTTCCCGACGGTGAGCTCGAAGCCTTCCCGGCGCATCAGTTCGACGAGAACCGCGAGCTGCAGCTCGCCACGCCCTTGCACCTCCCACGCATCGGGCCGCTCGGTGGGAAGCACGCGCAGTGACACGTTTCCGATCAGCTCCTGCTCGAGTCGCGCCAGAACCATGCTGGCGGTGAGGCGAGTGCCGTCCAGCCCCGCGAGCGGCGACGTATTGACGCCGATCGTCATGGCGAGGCTCGGCTCGTCGACTCCGATCACGGGCAGCGGGCGCGGATCGTCGGGATCGGCAAGCGTCTCGCCGATCGTGACCTCAGGAATGCCAGCGACCGCGATCAGCTCGCCCGGCCCCGCCTCGTCCGCCTCGACACGGTCGAGCGCTTCTGTCACGTAGAGCTCGGTGACCTTCACGCGCACGATCTCCCCGTCGGCGCGGCACCAGGCGACCTGTTGGCCTTTGCGAATCGTCCCCTCGCGGATGCGGCAGAGCGCGAGCCGCCCCAGGTACGGCGACGCGTCGAGGTTCGTGACGTGCGCCTGCAGCGGATGCCCCTCCTCGTAGAAGGGCGCGGGAATCCGCGCCACCAGTACGTCGAAGAGCGGGCCGAGGTCCTCGGCGAGCTCATCAGGATCGAGACCGGCGCGACCGGCTCGCGCGTTGGCGTAGACGATCGGGAACTCGATCTGGCTCTCGTCGGCATCGAGATCGAGGAACAGCTCGTAGACCTCGTTCACGACATCCTCGATGCGGGCATCCGGCCGATCGACCTTGTTGACGACGAGGATCACCGGCAGCCGCGACTCGAGTGCCTTGCGCAACACGAATCTCGTCTGCGGCAACGGCCCTTCGCTTGCGTCCACCAGCAGGAGGACACCGTCTACCATCGTCAACGCGCGTTCGACCTCGCCACCGAAGTCGGCGTGTCCCGGCGTGTCGACGATGTTGATCTTGATCCCGTGGCGCCGGACGGCCGTGTTCTTCGCCAGGATCGTGATCCCCTTCTCGCGCTCGAGGTCCATCGAGTCCATCACGCGGTCGGCTACGTCCTGATTCGCGCGAAAAGAACCGGACTGCCACAGCATCGCGTCGACGAGCGTCGTCTTGCCGTGATCGACGTGGGCGACGATTGCAATGTCCCGAATATCCTCGCGAAGCGCCATTCGAAGAGGGTAGCGGCGAAAGCCGCCGCTCCTGCCGGTTTCGGCGCTATCCTGTGAGTTGACTTGGAGCGAGCATCTGCGCGCGTTCCTCTGGAGGAAGGTGATTCCATGACGGCAGACGCTCGATCGACGCAGCGTGTGGAAGGTGGTCGAATTAGCGGCGACATGCTGTGGTTCAACAACGAGAAGGGTCACGGCTTCATCGAGACCGCAGCGGGAGACCGACTGCGAGTCGAGGGGACAGATTTCAGGAACGGGCCGCCCGAAGGACGAGTCGCGGGCATGTCCGTCACGTTTCAGATCGCCGGTGACGGAGAGGCGGCAAGAGCTCAAGACGTCGCCTTCCCCGAGGATGCTCCGCCTCGGCGCGCACGCATCCGCCGCAGCGCAGGCCGCTGAGCCCCGGCGCTTCGCCCCGCTAAGGCAAGCGAGGCGACCAGAGCGCCGACAGCAAACCGGCTGCGACGAGCAGGAAAGCCGCGCCGGCGAGAAAGCCGTAGGTGATCTCGCTCTGGCCGGGTTTGCGGCCGAGACGTGAGCCGAGCTTTTTGTACGCAGACTGCAACGACTTCGCGCTCTGCGCGGCGAAGAACTCGCCTCCCGTGCGGTCGGCGATCGCTCTCAGCGTCGCGGGATCCGGAGGGACCGGCACGCGTCGCCCGCCGAACGGCCCCGCTCCGGGGAAACCGCCGCCGAAGTTGAGTGCGCCGTTCGGCGTGCCGAGCGCGACCGTGTACACGGGAATCCCGGCCGCCTTCGCGCGGTCAGCGCCCTCGAGCGGCTCGAGGTCGCCCCGCGTCTGCGCGCCGTCAGAGAGGAACAAGATCGAGACGAGCCCACGCGTTTGGGTGTCCGGGGCAGCGGTGGTCGCAGAGGCAAGGTTCCCGCTCTGGCCCGACACGGCCTGCTGGCCGAGCTTGACCGCGGCGGCGAGCGCGTCGCCGATCGCCGTGCCGCCAAAGCTGGGGAACCACTGGATCGTGTCGAGAGACTGCCGGACGAGATTGTGATTCGTCGTCGGTGGGGCAGCCACGGCGGGATCGCCGGCAAATGCGATCAGTCCGACCTGAAGCCGAGCGGGCACGCGATCGAGGAAGGTGCGAACGGCATCGGTCGCGGCTCCGATCCGACTCGGCTTCACGTCCTTCGCTTCCATCGAGCGCGACACGTCGATCACGAGAATCACCGTGGCGCGGTCGCGCGGCACGAGCGTCGTGTGTTCAGGACGAGCCATCCCGATGCATAGGGCGGCGAGCGCGAGGAGGAAGAGCGCAAGCGGGACAAACCGTCGCCGGTAACGGTCGCCGACCACGCCGGCCAAAACATCGAGATTCGTGAACCTGATCGCGTAACGCATCCGCCGTCGCTCCGCTAACACGTAGAGCGCCACAGCGAGCGGCACGACGAGCAGCGTCAAAAGGAGCAGCGGACGCTCGAACGTCACGAGCCGCCCCCGCACACCACGCCGACCTGCATGACCGCGCGGACGCCTTGCACCGCCGAGCCGACATGCACCCGCGCCAGGACGCGCCGTCCTTGCACGCGGCGCGTGGCGCTCACGCTCCGAGTCAGCGCCTCCGTCGGTGCCGACGGTGTGTAGAACGCGACCGCGTGCCACGCCGACACCAGACGCTCACTTGCGGCGCAGCCCACGACAGCGCGCACGACGCCCGGGCGGAGACTCACCGTGCGCACCCGCCTGATCGTCGGTTCGCCCGGTGGGAAGGCGGACGGCAGCCTGTACGGCACAGGCCCAGAGCCGCCGCCCGACGCGGGCAGGCAACCCAAATGGGGGCGGAAAGCCGGTCCACGCGGTGAGCTCCCGGTGTAGGCGGCGCGAAACAGCGCCGCGCGAGTGGTCGTCACACCCGGGTTGACCGGACTGCCGAGCCGCCCGAGAAAGTCGATGTCGATTGCGCGGTCGGAGAGCTCCGCGTCCAGACCGCCGATCACATAGCCGCGAGGGCACGAGAGCTGGAAGTCGACATGCGGCCGTGACGCCGTTACCGCCGCGGGCACGACGCCCCAGGGCCCGGCAACGCGCACGCACAACTGCAGGCCGCGGCACTCGTTCGTCGCACCGGCGGACGAGGCACCGACTCCGGCTACTGCTGCGAGGAGTGTCGCCGCCAAGACCAGGCGTTTCACGGCACCCTCCGGAACCAGAGCGCCGAAAGCGCCCCGCCGAACAGCAGGAAGGCCGCAGAGCCACCGGCAAAGAGATCGGTGATCTCACGCTTTTCGCGGCGGTGACCGAGACGGGAACCGAGCTTCTCGTAGATCCGGCGCAGACTCTTTGCGTCCGGTGCGGTGAAGAACTGTGCGCCGGTGGCACGAGCGACGGCGCGCAGCGTCTCCGGGGACATCGGGCGTGGTGCGGCCGCTCATCTGGGCCCCGTCGGAGATGACGAGCATCGCGGTCGGCGGAATCTTGCCGTCGCTCGTTCGCTCCGCACGCGCGAGGCGGCTACCGAGCGCTACCGCATCTCCGAGCGCGGTGCCCTGTCCCGATTTGAGCGACCTCAGTGCGCTGCGCACCAGCCCTCGCTCCTCGGTCGGAGGAACGGCGACGTACGCGCGGCCGGAGAATCCGATCACGCCGACACGGAACTTCTTCGGCATCCCGTCGACGAAAGCCTGGGCAGCGCGTTGCGCGGCGATCAACCTCGAAGGACGGACGTCCTGCGAGCTCATCGAGAGCGACGAGTCGATCGCGATCAGCACCGTCGCCTCTTCGCGCTGGACGCTCACACTCGCGTGCGGCCGCGCGACACCCACGATCATCGCGGTCAGAGCAACGATGAAAAGAGCGAGCGGGAGATGTCTGCGCCAGCCGGGAGCAGCCTCGACGAGGTTCGGCAGCAGAGCCGGCGTCGTGAAACGGCTCGCGTAGCTCTCCCGGCGCCGCTCGCGCACGACATACAGCCCCACGAGCACCGGTACGAGCACGAGACCGATCAGCGCCAGCGGAGACTGAAAGCTCATCGGCGGGCACCTCTGCGTAGAAAGACCGCAAACGAACGGAGCCAGTCGCCGGCCGTCGTCAGCACGACATGACGCGCCCCTGCCGACGCAAGCGCGCGGGCCAACTCGGCGCGCTCCGCCGCAGCCGCCGCGGCAAAGCGGGCGCGAACACGCTCGTTGCCGGTGTCTGCCCGTAGCTGCCTTCCGGTCTCCGGATCGACGAGCCACAGGACGCCCGCGTTCGGGAGCTCCTGCTCGCGCGGGTCCCGGATCTCAACAGCAACCACGTCGTGTCGACCGGCGAGCTCCAAGAGCGGGCGGCGCCAGTCGAACGGCCCGCGGAAGTCGCTCACCACGATGACCGCCGAGCGTTGCCGTGCGAGCGCCGCGGTGCGGTGCAGCGCCTCACCCAGCGACGCCGCGCCGGCGTTCTCCTCATCCGATTGGTCTCGCAGCGTCGACAGGAGCCCGAGCAACCCGAGCCGTCCCTGCCTGGGCGGGAGGGCATGCGGCTTCTCGTCGCCGAACGTCACGAGCCCCAGCCGGTTGCCTCGTCTTGTCGCAACGTGCCCGACTGCAATCGCGACCCCTTCGGCGACATCGGCCTTACGACGGTCGGCGGTGCCGAAGTGCATCGACGCCGAGGCGTCGAGCACGAGCCACGTGACGAGCACGCGCTCGGCCAGATGCACGCGTACGTGCGGGATGCTGGTGCGCGCGGTGACGTTCCAGTCGATGCGTCGCACGTCGTCGTCTCCGGGGACGTAAGGACGCACCTGCGCGAGCTCGGTCCCATCGCCGAGAAGCGTCGAGCGATAGTCGCCCGCGAGCAGGCCCTCCATCCTGCGCCCGATGCTGACGTCGAGTGCACGCAGCAGCGCCTCCGGCAACGGCCCCGGCCCCGGCCGCGCAGGTGTCGGCTCGGAGTGGAGCGCTGGGCTCATCGGCTGCTCGTCGGCCGATGAGCCGGGGAAGGGGCGTAAGGGGAAACCGGGAGGTTTCCCCTCCTGTTCTCCTCGGCCCACGCGGCGATCTCAGCGGCGCGGGGGCCGAGGCGATCCGTAAAGAAGGGAGTCGTGAGGGAAAGATGGTTTCCCTCACGGGAGCGAGCCGGAGGCGAGCGACGCGTCACGCTACGCCGGTAGAGGCGAGGTCCAGCTTGGGAACCGGAACAGCGGCCAACACGGTCTCGAGGATCGCGTCCGGCGTCACTTCTTCAGCGAGTGCCTGGTAAGTAAGGACGAGACGATGGCGCAACGCATCCTTCGCCAGCGCATGCAGGTCCTCCGCCAGGACGTAGTCGCGGCCCCGCACGAGCGCGAGCGCGCGCGATGCCTGCACCAGGCTGATCGGTCCACGCGGGCTGGCACCGTAGGCGATGAAGTCCTTCAGGTCTTCAACCCCATGGGCGGCCGGGTTTCGCGTCACGGTCGCAATGCCGACGGCATAGCTGACGAGAGCCGGATCGACGTACACGTCGAACACTGCGCGCTGCAACGACTGCAGATCTTCGAGCGAGAGCGCCTGCCGCAGCTCGGGCGCCGCGACAAGCTGGCGCTGCACGATCGTGAGCTCCTCGTCGTGTTCCGGATAGTCGATCAGCACCTTGAGCATGAAGCGGTCGACCTGCGCCTCGGGCAGCGGGTAGGTCCCTTCGGACTCGATCGGGTTCTGCGTCGCCATCACGAGGAAGGGATCCGGAACGGGGTAGCTCGTATGCCCGATCGTGACCTGCCGCTCCTGCATCACCTCGAGCAGAGCCGACTGCACCTTGGCCGGTGCGCGGTTGATCTCGTCGGCGAGCAGGAAGTTGCAGAACACCGGACCGAGCTCCGTCTCGAAGGCGCCTTCGCCTGGCCGGTAGATGCGGGTACCGATGAGATCGGAGGGGACGAGGTCGGGGGTGAACTGCACGCGGGAGAACGAGCCCCCGAGGACACCGGCCGTCGTTTTGATCGTCAGGGTCTTCGCCAGCCCCGGCACTCCTTCGATCAGGAGGTGGCCCTGAGCCAGGAGGCACACGAGAACTCGCTCGAGCATGTCGTCCTGGCCCGCGATGACCCGCCGGATCTCGAAGAGCGCCTGCTCGAGCCGGTCCTTGGCCTCGGGGGGCGAGGGCACGGGCACGTCGTTGGGCTGCTCGGTCACGTCGGCTCCCTCCTTCGCTTATACAGAGTCATATACGAGAGCAGGAGAACTTAAGTTTCTCCTGAGAGGGTACGTTCTCGGTAGACGAAGCGGCCCCGAGCGCGTAGCCTCTGCCTATGACCAAATTCCTCATTGAACGCACGTTTCACGTCGGTGAAGCCGACATGCCCGAAGTCAGCCGGAGATCGAAGAAGATCGCGATCGACAGCTACCCGATGATCGTCTGGGAGCACAGCCATGTGGTCGTCGACAGCAACGGGGTCGTGAAGACCTACTGCGTCTATGAGTCGCCGACCGAGGAGATCGTCCTGGCCCACGCGGCCGAGCTCGGCCTCCACGACGTCAACGGGGTCTACGAGATCGCGGGCGACGTCACACCGGACGACTTCCCGCTGGACTAGTGCCCCTCGGCAGCCCGGGCGCTTCTGCGCCCCATCAGGTCGGCGTCGCTGACGTGGACGACGGCGACCGCAGCAACAGCCTGCCGCTTCGTGACCTGGCGCCGGAGCTCCGGATCCTCGTCACCGATTAGATCAAGCGCCTGCTGGTAGAGCCCGACTGCCTCCTCCTTCGCCCAGCCTCGCCCGGCCTGATCGCCCGCGATGACGAGATAGTCGGCGGCCCGCCGGTCCTCACCGGCCTCTCGCCAGTGCTGCGCAAGAGCCGAAGCCGCCGCCGGAGTCTCCGACGTCGTCTCCTCGAGGAAGGCCGCGACTTCCGCATGCCGCTTGCGCCTCTGCGGGCGTGGCAGCGTCGCATAGGCCGCGTCGCGGATCAGGTCGTGCTTGAAGCTGAACTGCTGATCTCCACGCAGCCTGGAGACGGGCTCTCGCCGAATCAGGTCTCGCCCCTCGAGTGAGTCGAGCAGCTCGGCCAGGTCGAGCTGGCCTGACGACATCCGCTCCAGCGCGCCCGTCCAGAAAACCTTTCCCACCACCGCTGCATCGAGCAACACCGTCCGCTCGCCCGGCGGGAGCGCGTCCAGCCGCGCCGACACGATGGCGCGGATCGTCGTGGGCAGCTCTGCGGACGTCGCTTTCGCGTGCTCGGCCACCGACGCCGCCAGCTCCTCGATGAAGAGAGGATTTCCTTCCCCGACGAGGCCGATCTCGCCGGACTGCTGGCCGGACTTCTGCATCT
>WNGI01014717.1_pt1 | contig 10173 bp, 8 predicted proteins | sample 5400621 | NCBI WGS metagenome assembly WNGI01 (sample SAMN13153374, study PRJNA577476) | soil metagenome | isolation source: 20 cm soil or saprolite under Garry oak tree replicate 1 | place: USA:California | collected 2016-06-15 | reverse complement strand
GCCAGATCCAGCCCGCCGCCGTCGTAGAAATCGAACATCTGATTTTGGTCAATGATGGATTCCGCATTAATGGCGGCACCAAAGTCGAGACCTCCTTGAGGAATCCCGCCGATAATCCCAGGCTCGGCCGTTAGGGTAACGAAGTCGAATAGCTTCTCTTCAGCGGCAACCGAGGCAACTCCTTCTGGCATCCCAATGCCGAGGTTGACCACGCCACCCATTGGCAATTCCAGAGCGCACCGCCGGGCAATGATCTTACGGTTGTCCAACGGCAAAGGAACATTGCGGTCGGCAGGCGCCCGCAGTTCACCTGAGAACGCCCCGTTGTAGCCGGTGGCATATGTTTGAGCATGGTTTTCCGGCTGCGCAACGACGACGCAATCAATCAATACGCTGGGAATTTTCACATGCCGCGGATTGAGCGAACCGGAGGCGGCGATCCGTTCCACCTGGGCGATAACGAAGCCCTTGCAATTCTTGGCGGCTGTTGCGAGTACAAGGTTGTCGAGGGTCAGGGCTTCCTTTTCCATCGAGATGTTGCCGTTTCGGTCGGCAGTTGTCCCGCGGATGATTGCAACATTAATCGGAAAAGCCTTGTAGAAAAGCCACTGCTCGCCGTCGATCTCCAGCAATCGCACTAGCTCTTCGGTGGTCCTTTCGTTGAGCTTCCCGCCACCATTGGTCGGGTCGACGAAGGTCCCCAAACCGACTTTTGAAAGCAGCCCGGCCTTGCGTCCCGCAATCTCGCGAAACAGATGCGAAACGCATCCCAGCGGCAAATTGTAGGCCTCTACGTGATTGTCGACGGCCATACGCGCTAGTTTTGGTACTAATCCAAAGTGGCCGCCGATCAAACGCTTGATCAGGCCAGGATGAGCGAGACGATTGAGCCCCCGGTCCAAGCCGTCGCCAGGTGCGGCTGCGAACACCAGCGTGAGGTCGCGGGGTTCTCCCGTCTGAACAAAACGCCGCTCCAGCGCCTTGATGATTTCGTCAGGGGTGCCGACACCCACGAAGCCAGACGAGGCGACCGTGTCGCCGGACCTGATAATGGCGACCGCTTCCGCGGCATCGACGACCTTGTTGCGCATCAGGTTTCACTCGCAGAGCTCGCATCGCGGGCGACTAACCAGTCAGCGATGCTCTTGCTGAGCTTGCCCTGCGACTTGCTCGAGACAAAGAGCCCGACATGTCCGCCCGGAAGGGGAATCTCCGTATAGTCTTTGCTACCGATCTTCGCGCCAAGCGCACGCGACGTGTCTGGTGGAATAATGTGATCGTCCAGCGCAAATACGTTTAGTACCGGCGCAGTGATGGACTTTAAATTGACCTGACGACCCGACAGAATGAAGCTGCCATCGACGAGGCGGTTTTCCTGGTATAGCTCTTTGAGCCACTGCTTTGCCGCCTCGCCGGGATGATGCGGGCGGTCAGCAAGCCACTTTTCCATTCGCAGGAAGTTCATGAATTTCGCTTCGTCATCCACAACGTCGATGAGGTCGACATTGTATTTCGTCAACGAACGCATCGGCGTCATCATCGAGAATACGGAGCTCATGAACTCGCCCGGCAGCACCCCATAGGTATCCACCAGCTTGTCTATATCTTCCGGATCGAGGCTTCGGGTCCAGATATTCAGGAAACCGTGGTGTGCCGCAGTGTCCTTCACATCCGCATGGAAATCGATTGGGGTAATCGTAAGGACCAGATTTTTCACTTTCTCGGGATACAGGGCGGCATAGCAGGTTGTGAATACGCCGCCCTCGCAAATCCCGAGAAGCGTAACCTGATCGTGCCCCGTTTCCTGACTGATTCGATCGACTGCAGCGTCGATATAGTCGTCCACGTAGTCATCGATCGTGAGCCAACGCTCGGTCCGTCCTGGCTGACCCCAATCGATCAGCCAGAGATCCAGCCCCTTCGAAAGCAGACTTCGCACGAGCGAGCGATCAGGCTGAAGATCGGCCATGGTGTAACGACCGATCAGTCCGTATGCGAGCAACACAGGCGTGGTTGCGGTGGCTTCAGCCATCGGCTCATAGCGAAACAGCTCTACCTTGTCGCGCCGCATGACCAGATGCTTGGGCGTCGTGCCGATAGTGACATCCTCATCCTTGGTCTGTCCGATTAGCTGCATTGCCTTGACCAGCTTTTCGGTACTAGCGGCCATATCGTTAAAGAACCTGGCAGCCTGATTCTCCTCTGTCATGACCGATCTTTCATTGCGTGTTCGGCTGGGTGTTGTCAGACTCTCTGACCGTGTCGCCTGTTTTGGGACGCATCGGGCGGGTACTTCGCTCCTGCGCGTTTACCTTATGGCTGAGAGCGCGAACTTCGCGTCGCAGCTCGGTAAGCTGGCGCGTCACCTCGTCGAAATCCTTCCGGCCTGGCATACCAAACATCGCAGAAGCGGCTTCGGCGACATCGTCCTGCCGGCTGCGAAACTTCAAACCGGACTGCAACAGTTCTCTCTGAGCACGCAGAAAGCCATCGCCACGTTGATTTCGGATCAATTCATCGTTGGAGATTTCGCTCCACTTCGCAAAGGCTTCCCGCCAGTTGGACGGTGAATGGCTTCCGCCAGCCGTTGCCGCCGACATCGCTTCGAGGAATTTCTTCGAGGCTTCCGTCCACGGCGCCGCTGCTACGGCATTATAGTTCGCCAGCTTTTGGCGCATTTCCATCCATGCGCCGAAGACCAGTGCCATTTTGCGATCGATGTCCCAAACGTCGGCAAGTCGCGGTCCCTGTGCCATTTTCTCGATAGCGTCTGACATCTCGTTCCCGACGGCAAACCCACCCGGATGTTCCAGCAAGCGTGCGAGCATGAACGGGGCCATTGAGCTCGACCATGCCTCCGCTATCTGCCTGGACGATTCCGAGAACGACTGCCACAAGTCGGCCCATTGCGGAGCTGACTCGGCAGGGGCCGCATCCGGTTCGTTTTTTCCGCTCATCTTATTTCTCGCAAAAGACGTGGCCTGTTTTCGATAAGGATGACTGTTTGATTATGCTGCCGCCTGATTTCCGAACGCCTCCGTGTAAATTGCCAGAGCGTCGTCGAAGCTAACCTCGCGCGGATTGTTGATCAGCAGGCGCGTTTGTTTCATCGCGTCTTCGGCAAGTTTCTTCAGGTCTTTCGCAGTGATGCCCACGTCTGCGAGCGATCCCGGTACGTTGCAGTCCCTGCAGATGGCGGCAATCGCATCGACGAATAGTCGCGCCTTTTGGCTGGTCGACAGGCCTTCAGTCTTGGGGTCGACGATAGGAGCTAGCTCGGCATATAGCGCTTCGGCCTCGGGCAAATTGAACCGGAGTACTTGCGTCAGGACAAGCGCGTTCGATAAACCGTGTGGAACGTGAAAGATCGCGCCAATCGGATATGCAAGTGCGTGGACTGCAGCGACCGGCGAATTGGCAAACGCCATGCCTGCCAACATGGAGCCCAGCAGCATTTGAGATCGCGCTTCGAGGTTCGATCCATCTGCGCAGACGGTGCGCACATTCGTCGACAGCAAGGTGAGCGCTTGCCGCGCCAATTGATCCGACATCGGATTCTTTTTATGCCGGCTGGTGTAGGCTTCGATCGCATGCACCATGGCGTCAATGCCCGTTGCTGCGGTGACGTGCGCGGGCAGACCTAGGGTCAGTTCCGGATCGAGGATCGCCCAGTCCGGTAGCAACCGGGGCGAAACAACGCCCTTCTTTTCGGTGGTGGGTGTCGTCACGATGGCGATCGGGGTCACCTCCGAACCGGTTCCGGCAGTCGTCGGCACCAGCAGAAGCGGCAGCCGTTCCCCCTTGGCGAGGCCGACGCCGTAAATGTCATCGAGTCGATCGGGGGTTTTGGCCAGGTAGGCAACGAGCTTCGCGGTATCGAGGGCGCTGCCTCCGCCGATCGAAGCAACTAGCCCAATTCCGCTGTCTCGACAAAGCGCGACTGCCCGTTCGATTACATGAGATGGCGGATCCGCCTCCACGTCTTCAAACACGGTGAGCTCGCAGCCGCCATCAATGAGAGCTTTTTCAGCGTTTCTGGTCAGACCTGCGTTTCGTACGCCCTTATCGGTAACCAGCAGAATGCGCGTGACTCCATATCCCGCAACCAGTTCTGCCAATTTCTGCGAAGCACCTGCCTCGAAAAGAATGTTCGGCGGCGCCTGGAATGTGAAAGCCTTCATTTCTGCCTCCTGATCTTTTGGGCCGGTAAAGCCGCGATTGCCACCGCAAGATCATCGGTAACGGCCTCGATTGGCTGCAGACCGTCGATACTCTGGAGCACACCCAACGACCGATAATGTTCAATAACCGGAGCGGTCTGCGCCCGGTAGACGTCTAGGCGCCTCTCGCAGACCTCCGGGGTGTCGTCGCTACGGACCGGCTCGCCCCGTTCCGCCATCTGTTCGGCCCGGGTCCTGACGCGCTCAACGAGAAATGACTTGTCGACCTTCAGCTCAAGAACTGCGTTTATCTGGAGACCCCGTCGGTAAAGCTCGTCGTCGAGCGCTTCTGCCTGCGCCAACGTTCGTGGAAACCCGTCAAGAACAAATCCGTTCGCGGCGTCTGGCTCATCGAGACGATCGGCCACGACGGCAACGACCAGAGCATCAGGCACAAGGTCACCGCGCTCCATGATTTCCTTCGCCTGCAAGCCGATGTTGGTACCCGATGCGACGGCTTCACGAAGCATGTCGCCGGTTGACAACTGAGGTATCCCAAAGCCGGCAGCAATCTTTTCGGCCTGCGTGCCCTTGCCGGCACCGGGTGGTCCTAACAAGATCAACCTCATCGAGAGCGACCCTTCTGTATCATGATCTCTTTGCCCGCGCGATTGCGTCGACGACAAGCTGGCGCGCTTCAGTACCGACTTTTCTGTACTTAAACCGAGGTCTCACCGGCGACCTGTATCTCAACTGCCTTCGAACGAGTTATGCCGTTACTGTCCACGCTTCACTCAAACGCAGGCAGCGTTCTTGTCATCAAGCGAAAGGCTTTCGCCGCATTTATCGAATGCGACCCTGCTCTATTTCAGATCGACCGGGGGCGGTTTCGTCATCGCGCTTCCGAGTTCACGAAACTGCGCACTCATTTTTTCCATCTGCTCTTTCAGATGGTTTTGGTAAATCGTGCCCATCTCCTGGGGATCTTTTGCCTGAAGCAGACGTTGTGCGAGCTCGAACCCAGCATTCACATTTGCTTCGGCAAACGCTACTGCCTTTTCGTTCAGCTCCTTTGCAGTCGAGTAAGTAGCTCGCACACTAGTGTCGGCCTTCTCACGCAGTTTTTGGGACTCCGCCATGTATTTCGACACGGCATCCTTTGCCTTGTCGAGGGTTGTCTGCGCCATCTCGCGCATCTTTTCGGTTTGCTCGTTGATCTTATCACTCATTGCACTCTCCTGGCGCTTCGGTTGCAGTTTCCTTAACCGTACGAGCGCGAAACCAAAGCTGTCGCGCTTTGGTTCTCAATTTGTCAGACGTCTGCACTCGTCATTCCGCGACGATTATTCCGATCTACGCCACCGGTTCGTCGACTTGTTTTAACTTTTCGCGAAGCTCATCGATTAGCACGCGGGTATTCTCACTATAGTCGATGGGGACTGAAATTAGGTGCACTCCACCGCTCTTAAAAGCCCGCTCGAGAGTTGGAATCAGCTCGGCTGTGCTTTCGACCTTCGACCCTTTCGCACCGTAACTCTCCGCGTATTTGATGAAGTCCGGGTTCCCGAACGTCAGGCCGAAATCAGGGAAACTATCCACCGCCTGCTTCCACCGGATCATGCCATAAGCCGAGTCTTCCAAGATCAGCACCACGAGATTCAGCTTAAGGCGAACCGCGGTTTCCATTTCCTGCGAATTCATCATGAAACCGCCGTCGCCGCAGACGGCGAGCACCCTGCGTTCGGGATACAGCATCGCGGCCATCATCGCGGACGGCAGCCCGGCGCCCATGGTCGCCAATGCGTTGTCGAGAAGGAGCGTGTTCGCAACATAGGTTCGGTAATTCCGCGCGAACCAAATCTTGTACATCCCATTGTCCAAAGCGACGATGCCGTCTTCAGGGATGACCTTTCTTACATCGTGCACAATGCGTTGCGGAGTGGGTGGCCAGCGTTCTTCGGTGGCACGGTCGGTGATACGGCTCAAAATACTTTCGCGAAGGCTCAATAGAGCGCCGGCATTGTGCAGCCGTCCCTCAACGCGGTCAGCCAGCAACTCAAGGCTCGGCCCGACATCACCCACGACTTCACACTGCGGAAAGTAAACCCTCTCCACATTGGCTGGCGTGTAACTAACATGGATCACCTGAGGACCTTTCGGACCCATGATGAATGGCGGCTTCTCAATCGTGTCGTGACCGATGGCAATGATCAGATCGGCGCGATCAACGGCTTCATGAACATAGTCACGCTCGCTCAACGCGGCCGTTCCCATGTAAAGCTTGCTTCCGCCAGGCGCTGTTCCCTTACCCATCTGCGTGGTGAAGAATGGAATTTGCGTACGGCGAACAAAACCTCCGATCCCCGCCGTGCTCCGCGGACGGGACGCCGCAGCACCGAGCATAATCAACGGCCTCTTTGCCTTGAGGATCATTTCGGCAGCTCGATCCAGCGAGGCACGATGGGCTACCGGAATCTCAATCGGGTGCTGCTGCACCATTGCTATAGCTTCGCCCTGTTCGCCAGCTACGTCCTCAGGCAACTCGAGTAAGACAGGTCCTGGCCGTTCTTCCATGGCGATGCGGAAAGCGTCGCGAACCAATGTGGGAATACTGCTTGTGCTGACGATTTGGAGAGAAAGCTTCGTAAGCGGTTTGAATGCACTCACCACATCCACGATCTGAAACTTTGCCTGGCGGCTGCTCATGATGCCCTTTTGCCCTGTGAGCATGATCATGGGCATGGCACCGAGCAGGGCATAAGCTGCTCCCGTCGTAAGGTTTAGGGCACCAGGTCCCAGGGTCGTGATACAAACGCCAGGCTTTCCGGTTAGACGTCCGTAGGTGGCGGCCATGAAGGCCGCTCCCTGCTCGTGACGCGTCAGGATCAGTTTAATGGACGAAGTTCGTAGACTTTCAACGACATCCAGATTTTCTTCGCCAGGAACTCCGAAGATGCGGTCGACACCCCTTTGGCATGTCTATTCTCCCAGTCTCTCTTTTTTCAACGCGAGCTGTCTTTTCCATGCTTCGCGGTACATCGTCGCGTCTAAGCGTCCCTACTATCCTAGCCGGCGAATGATGCTCTGAGTAAAATCGCCTGTCGAAGCCTTGCCACCGAGATCTGGCGTCCGGACTCCATCCTTTCGCAAGACTAGATCGATAGCCGTTCTAAGGCGAGTGGAAAGAACCGATTGATCGATGTGATCGAGCATCAGCCCGACTGCGAGCATAAGCGCTAGAGGATTAGCAACACCTCTGCCCGCGATGTCAGGAGCTGAGCCGTGGACCGCTTCGAATATTGCTGCGTCCGGACCAATGTTAGCTCCGGGAGCCATTCCTAGTCCGCCTACTAATCCCGCTAGCTGGTCCGACAAAATGTCACCGAACAAGTTCGTGGTGACGATTACGTCGAATTGCCAAGGGTCCATAACAAGCTGCATCGCCGTCGCATCAACGATACGGTCGTCCATTTTGACCTTGCCTTCGTATTTTTTTGCAACCTCATGACCAACTTCCAGAAATACGCCGGTCAAAGCCTTGAGAACGTTTGCCTTGTGAACGACGGTTACCTTTTTGCGCCCATTCTTGAGTGCGTAGTCAAATGCGAACTCTATGATCTTGCGCGACCCCTCGCGAGTGTTGACGCCCGTCGAAATGGCCACCGCGTGGGGATCGTCGCCGATCGGAATGTAGTGCTCGAAGGCAACATAAAGGCCTCCGAGATTTTCTCTCACAAGTACGATGTCGATGTCGTCGTACCGCCCATCCGGCACCATGCTTCTGACGGGACGGACGTTGGCATAGAGACCGAACTCTTCGCGCAGACGAACATTGATCGACCGAAAACCTCCCCCAATGGGCGTTGTAAGTGGACCTTTCAAGGCGAGCCTTGTCCGACGTATGCTGTCCAGAGTTGCAGGGGGCAGCGGGTCCCGGCATTCGTCTATTGCGGCAAGTCCGCCCTGACAGATTTCCCACTCAAAAGGCGAGCCAAGCGCTTCGAGAATGTCGACTGCCGAATTGACAATCTCGGGACCGATTCCGTCGCCAGGAATCAAAGTAGCAGGGAGTCTACGGAGTGGTTTGTCAGCGGTCATGGAAACTCCCGATGAGTGGGTTGGATTTCAGCCCAACAGTCTTGCGGAAGGCCTGCCGAGCGTTCATTTCGCCTGCGGTTGCAGGTCTTCTGCAGACCGTAAGAATTTGGCAGGCAAGCTGTTGAGATATTCCTCCTAAATGAAGCCTGTGATCGGCAAAGCCCGAGTATTTCCGAACGTGAAAGAACAAGGACGACCTCGGTCCGTCTCGCTAAGTGACGCGCGATAGGATGATTAGAACAATCGTCACAGTGATAGCGCCGCCGATCCGTGTCGCAATCTGCGCGAACGGCATAAGCTGCATCCGGTTCGCGGCCGTCAGGATGGCCACGTCACCGGTCCCCCCCTGCCCGCTGTGGCAGGCGTTGATGATCGCCGACTCGATCGGGTACATGTTGAGAAGCCGGCCGACTACCGCGCCCGTTGCCATCAACGTAACGACGGTGCTGAAGATCGTGATCATATTCGGGACGTTGAATGCCGCGACCAGTTTATCCCACGGCGTCAGCGAGACGCCGATGGCGAACAGGAGCGGATAAGTGACCGCGGTTGAAAAGAACTTGTAGACCACGAACCCACCCTGCTGCAGATGGGGCGATACCGCGCTCGTGAGCTTCGCTAGCACGGCAAGGAACAACATAGCCACTGGAGCGGGCAGGCCGAACAGGCGATGGCACATCACGCCCAGGAGATACAAGGTGATAGCGGCCAACCCAGCCGCCGCGACCGTGCTTCCGTCCATCGGACCGCCAGTTTCGGAGGCGACCTCCTCCTTGACCGGATCCATGTCATCGTGCTCTTCAGGTTGGAGGCGTCCTTCACCGGTCAAGCTCGGGTATCGCTTGCCGACGTAGTTCAGGACACCGGATAGGATGATCGCGGTTAGGCTGCCGAGCATGATCGGCGGCAGGATCTGCGCGAACACATCGCCCTGCGGTTGATGTAGGATTTCCGAATATCCGATCGAAAGCGGAATCGCGCCTTCACCGACGCCGCCGGCCATAATGGGAAGTACGACGAAAAAGAAACTGTGATGGGCGCCGAGGCCCAGCAGGATCCCTACCAGGGTTCCGACCACGCCCGCAGCGATCGAGCCGAGCGCGAGCGGCACGAATATCTTCACGAAGCCCTTCACGAGAACATTGCGATCCATCCCCAGGATGCTTCCGACGATGATGCAGGCGATGAAGAGGTACAGGAAGTTCGTGTACTTCGTGAACTCGATAATCGATTTCTCGATCTGGGGCGGGATCAGCTTGTAATAGGCAAGCGCCGAGGGAATGAAGGTCGCGAAGATCGCTCCGGCACCGATGCTGCGCAGCACCGGGATGCGCTTGCCGATTTCGGCGCAGGTGAAGCCCCCGATGACCAGCACTGCGATCATCATCGAGATCTCACCCTTGATGTCGCCGGTATAGGTGAACCCCGCCAGGAGCGCGAACAGGACCACGAACACCGGAACCGGAATGATTCCGATCCTTGTATCCATGATCTTCCACCAGCCGCGCGGCCACCAGGATTCAGTGCCCCGGCCTGGCCTCGACACCGCTGAAGACTTTACCAATTCCGACGTTGCTGGAACCGAGTCACTCATTTGCATTCCTTCCCGTCGTATCTGCTCTTGCTCCTTGCGGCTCCTGGTCCGGCGCGGCTTCATCGCCGTATTCCGTCAGTCCTGCGTCGTCCCGAGGTCGATCTCAGGCCGCCGGTCGTCGTTCTCAAGGGAGGCGTTGTTCGGATCATCAAAAAGGACGGTCGCCCGTTTCACGAACCGATCATCGAATGTCTTTTGCAGATCGATCTTGGCCCCCTTGAGCTCCGGATCGAAAGTGGCCAGCATGTTGAGCGCGCTGTTCATTCCCTGAGGCGTGATCACGCCGGTCTTCGAATAGATCAGCAAGTTCGACCTGAGGGA
>WNGI01007195.1_pt1 | contig 10173 bp, 7 predicted proteins | sample 5400621 | NCBI WGS metagenome assembly WNGI01 (sample SAMN13153374, study PRJNA577476) | soil metagenome | isolation source: 20 cm soil or saprolite under Garry oak tree replicate 1 | place: USA:California | collected 2016-06-15 | reverse complement strand
GCGGAGATCGACGGCCACGACGTCTCTCAGATCGACCGTGCCTACCGGGACGCGATCGCTGATGACCATCCCACCTTCATCGTGGCTCGGACGGAGAAGGGGCACGGCGTCTCCTTCCTCGCCAACCAGGAGGGCTGGCACGGCAAGGCCGTGCCGAGCGATCAGCTCGAGGATGCGATCGACCAGCTCGGCGGGCGGAGCGACCTCCACGTCACGCCGCCGTCTCCCCCGGAGTTCCGGCCGACGGAGGTCGTTCGGGACGCGGCGTCGGCGGCTGCGCCCGTGTACGACGGACCGATCGCGACGCGCAAGGCGTTCGGCGACACGCTCGCCTGGCTCGCCGGCCGTTGGCCCGACCTGGTCGTCCTCGACGGCGAGGTCGGCAACTCGACCTACACGGACGAGGTCGAGGCCGTGGCGCCGGAGCGGTTCGTGGAGCTCTACATCGCCGAGGGATGCATGCTCGGCACGGCGACCGGTCTGCAGGCCCTCGGGAAGACCGCCTTCGCGGCAACGTTCGGCGCGTTCTGGACCCGCGCGGCCGACCACATCCGGATGGGCGCGATCAGCCGAGCAGACCTTCGGCTCTGCGGATCGCACGCCGGGATCTCGATCGGTGAGGACGGCCCGTCGCAGATGGCGCTGGAGGACGTCGCCTTCTTCCGGGCGATCAACGGCTCAACGGTGCTCTACCCGGCGGACGGTCACAGCACCGTGCAGCTCGTGACGTCGATGAGCGATCTCCCGGGGATCTCGTACGTGCGAACGACCCGGGAAGCCACCCCGATCCTCTACCCGCACGACGAGGAGTTCCCGGTCGGCGGATCGAAGACGTTGTCCGCCACCGACCACGACGCCGTGACGCTGATCGGCGCCGGCATCACCGTCCACACGTGTCTGGCGGCGCACGACGTCCTCGCCGCCGAGGGGATCTCCGCGCGCGTGCTCGACTGCTACAGCGTGAAGCCGATCGACGCCGGGACGATCCGGACGGCCCTCGAGGACACGGACCTGCTCGTCGTCGTCGAGGATCACCGGATCGAAGGCGGGCTCGGCGACGCCGTCCTGGATGCGATCGCGGCGACCGGACCGCTCCAGGGGAGGATCGTGAAGCTGGCGGTCACCGACCTGCCGGGCTCGGCGACGCCCGAGGAGCTGCGCGCGTGGGCGGGGATCGACGCCGACGGGATCGCGCGATCGGTCCGGGCCGCGTTGTCCGGCTAGGGGCTCGGGCGAAGCGGCTACCGAAGGGCCGCGGCGGTCGGGATGCCCCCTAGGGCGAGGGCGATGATCTCCTCCGGCGGAACGGGCCGCGAGAAGTAGAAACCCTGACCGAGCTTGCAGCCTCGCTCCCGCAGGAACTCGAGCTCCTCGAGCGTCTCGATCCCCTCGGCGAGCGTCACGATGTCGAGCCCGTCCGCGAGCTCCAGGAACGCGCTGACGATGGACCGGGACTGCCGATCGTCGTGGACGCCGCTGACGAACGACCGGTCGATCTTCAGCACCTTCACCGGCATGTCGCGGAGCCGCGAGAGCGATGAGTACCCGGTGCCGAAATCGTCGATCGCGATCGCGAACCCGGCGTCGTGCAGCTCGCGGAGGATCGCCTGTGCACGGTCGGGATCGATCATCGCGGAGGACTCGGTGATCTCCACGATGACCTTCGACGGATCTACGCCACCCGCGCGGAACTCGCGCTGGATCCGCATCGCGAGGTCCGGCTGCCAGAACTGCCGCGGGGACAGGTTGAACCCGACCTCCAGGTCGATGTCCAGCTCGCGCCACGCCTGGACCTGGTACGTGAGCTCCCGCACGACCCAATCGCCGATCTGCTCGATCAGCCCGAGCTGCTCGGCGAGCGGGATGAAGTCGTTCGGAAGAACCATCGTCCCATCGGGCTCGACCCACCGGATCAGCGCCTCAACACCCAGCATCCGTCCGCTGTCGAGGTCGACCACCGGCTGGTAATGCAGGACCCATCGTTGCAACTCCACGGCCTTGCGGAGCCGGGTAACGAACGCCAGCTTCGCCGAGGAGTCGAGGGCGCTCCGGGGAGCCAGGACGAATCCCGACCGGCCGTTGCGCTTGGCCTCGTACATCGCCGTCTCGGCGTTCCGCAGCAGGGTTCCCGTGTCGGCGGCGTCGTTGGGGAACAGGCTGATGCCGATGCTGGCGGCGACGTAGACCTCGGTGCCGTCGAGGCGGAACGGCGCAGCCAACGAGTCCTGGATGCGTTGCGCGACGACCTGCGCCCGCATGACGGCGCTGTCGATCGCGCCGTCATCGCGATCGAGGTCGGCCAGCAACAGGAGGAACTGGTCGCCGCCTCGGCGTGCGACCAGATCCGTCTCACGCGTCGCGTCGCGCAGCCGGTCGGCGACCGCCGACAACAGCGCGTCGCCGGCCTGGTGCCCGAGCGAATCGTTCACCAGCCGGAACTCGTTGAGATCGACGCTCAGGACCGCGACCGACCCATCGTGGCGTTTCGCCCGCCCGACCGAGAGCTCGAGCAGCTCCTCGAACATCGCGCGTGAGGGCAGGCCGGTCAGCTCGTCGTGATACGCCTGGAAAGCGCCCAGCTCCTCGGTCCGCTTGCGGTCCGAGATGTCCATGATCACGCCGTGGGAGTAACGGGGCATGCCTCGCTCGTCCCGGACCATCATCGCCTCGTCGTGCACCCAGACCACGTGACCGTCCTTGGCGAACAGCCGGTACTCCAGACGGAAGGGCTCGCCCGTCTCGTTGTGGCGCGCGTTCTCCGCCAGGGCCCGCGACCGGTCCTCGGGATGGATCGATCGAGGCCACATCTCGGGGTCCGAAACCCATTCCTCCGGGGTGTAGCCGAGGAGCTCGGTCACCTGGGGACTCATGTAGATCGTGGGGGCGCTCTCCTCGATCCCGTCGATGTAGGTGATCGCGGGGCCGCGTTCGATCATCGCGCGATAGAGGTCCTCCCGCAGCCGAGCATCCTCGTCCGCGCGCTGCCGGGTCGCCGAAGCCGACAGCGACGCGGCGACGGCACGGACCACGTCGCCATGGGATCGCTGCAGCGGCCGTTCCGAGCAGAGATCGATGCCCACGAACCCCCACCACTCACCACCCACGAGGACGGGGACCTGCCACGTGACGACGGTGCCCTCGGCCTCCAGGGCACGCCGGGCGGCGTCTTCGAACTCACGGACGGGTCCGCTGACCTCCCGGGCGTCGCTCATGACGTCGATCCACCGCTGGAAGTCCGGGAAGTACGGATGCAGGTGGTTCTTCGGGTCCGCGAAGAGCGGACGGACGTCGGGCGCGTCCCACTCGCCCCGCAGATCCATCCACAATCGGCCGTCGGGTCCCCGCAGGTTCTGGAAGACGTAGCAGCGATCGACGCGCAGCGCGATGCCCACGGCTGCAAGCGCTGCATCCAGCTCGGTCTGCCAATCGCCACCGGCCAGACGGCCGAGCAGGCCGGCGACGGGCGCGACCGGGCCGCCCCCGTTCGTCTGGGCCCCGCTCACGGAGGAACCATCGGCAGGGCCGTTCGGGGGCTGAAGGTCGTCCCCCGGAGGGGTCCCTTCGGGTCGCCTGCTACCCTTTCGCGAGCATGTCCGACTACAAGGAAGTCCTCCACGAGCGTCTGTACGTGCGGGTCCCCGGCACCGACAAGCTCCGGAAGACGGCCGCCGCGCGCCTGCAGCACCTCCTGGCCAACGGTTGGCGTGAGACCGAGCGGAACCTGACCGCCGACTACCTCAAGGTCCGGTTCGAGCGGACGGGCCATGCGCCGATGAAGGCCCGACTGCCGAAGAAGGGCCCGGAGATCCGGGATCAGCGCCGGCCGCGGCGCGACGGCCAGAACTTCGGCGGCCGCGGGCGTCGCTGACGCCGTCCTCTCTCCGACCGAAGATCCTTCGGTTTCTCAGCGTGTTCACCGGATGTTCCCCGGGTATCATGGGTTGTTCCCGCTGAACGTCCCTTCAACCGCGATGCCCCACCCGCGGCAGGGCGATCCTCGAGGGGGGTGATCGAAGTGACCGTCGAGTTTCAACCGCAGGCGTCGAACGTTCGACCCAGCCATCGCGAGCCCCACGCCCACGCTTCGACGCAGCCCTTCCGGTATCCGCTCGAGCGTCCGTTCGTCGAGCCGGACTGGACCCGGCTCCCCGGCTACCGTGACGTGACGGCCGAGCAGTGGGAGTCGGCGCAATGGCAGCGGGCGCACTCCGTGAAGAACCTCAAGGAGTTCGAAGAGGCTCTCGGCGAGCACCTCGACGACGAGCTGCTGGGCGACATCGAACGCGACCAGCAGGAACGCGCGACGATGTCCATGCTGATCCCCCCGCAGATGATCAACACGATGCGGGAGGAGGATCTTCGATCCGACCCCGTTCGTCGTTACATGGCCCCCGGTTACAGCGAACGCGAGCCCGAATGGCCGAGCCACCCGATGGCTTCACGCGACTCGCTGCACGAGGCCGACATGTGGGCCGTCGAGGGGCTCACCCATCGCTATCCCACCAAGGTCCTCGCCGAGCTGATCCCCACGTGCCCGCAGTACTGCGGTCACTGCACCAGGATGGACCTCGTCGGCAACGACACGCTGCAGGTCCTGAAGTACAAGTTCGAGATGAAGCAGAACGACCGCTGGGGCGCGATGCTCGATTACCTCCGCACGACCCCCCAGGTCCGTGACGTCGTGGTGTCCGGTGGCGACATGGCGAACGTCCCGGCGAAGCGCCTGGAGGCGTGGCTGTTTGACCTGATGGACATCGAGAACATCCGGGATATCCGGATCGCCACGAAGGGGCTGATGGGCATCCCGCAGCACTTCTTGCAGGACGACGTCCTCGCGGCGTACGAGGCGATCGCGACGCGCGCCCGGGAGCGCGACGTCGACATCGCCTTCCACACGCACGTCAACGCCGCCCAGCAGGTGACGCCGCTCGTCGGGAAGGCTGTTCGCGCACTGCTCGACATGGGGTACCGCGATGTTCGGAACCAGGGCGTCCTGCTGCGCGGGGTCAACACCACGCCGGCGCAGCTGCTCGAGCTCTGCTTCACGCTCCTGGACTACGGCAAGATCCTTCCCTACTACTTCTACATGTGCGACATGATCCCGAACGCCGAGCACTGGCGGCTCGCGGTCCATGAAGCGCAGGAGCTCCAGCACTCGATCATCGGGTACCTCCCCGGGTTCGCCACCCCGCGCTTCGTCTGCGATGTCCCGTTCGTGGGCAAGCGTTGGGTGCACATGACCGATGACTACGATCACACGCGCGGCATCTCGTACTGGCGGAAGAACTACCGCACGGGGATCGAAGCCGACGACCCGGAGGCGCTGACGCGCCGATACCACTATTACGACCCCATCTACACGTTGGACGACGAGGGACAGCGGTGGTGGCGAGCGAAGATCGCCGCGGGCGTGGACGAGCTCCTGAGCGAGCTGCGATCGGAACAGGGCATCACCGTCGACGCCTGATCGCCGCCAGGCTCAGGAGCGCCAGCAGGGCGACGGCAATCACCGCGACGGCAACGAGGGCGAACCTCGAGCCCGCCGGCGTCCCCGACGGGACGCCGCTTCCGGTCGGCGATGACGTCGGTGGTGGGGCGGCCGCCATCCGCAACGTGGGGACCCCATCGCCCAGCAGATCGCAGCGGCCTCCGTCCCGCAGCACCACGCTCCATCGCAGACGCGTCAGATCGACGTTGCCGAACCCATCCTCTCCGAGCAGCAATCTGCCCGGAACCTGGATCGTGAGGGTGCGTCCGTCCACGATGGGCGGGTTGAACGGCGCCGATCCACCTTCGGGCAGGAACAAGAGCGCGATTGGCGCGTCCCTCGCCGTCGCGTCGAACCGCACGATCCGGTTGACGTGCCGGTAGTCGTCGAAGGAGAGCGCCGGGATCGTCGGGTCGTGGACCAGGATGTCGACTCGGAACGCCTGTTCCTCCGGGTCGGGCACCGCGAGCGGGCGGGCGAAGGACAGCCGCCAGACGGCGGAAGAGCCCTCTTCACCGAGCCAGCCGACCGCGCCGACGAGATCGGGCGGATGGCCGCCCCCCGCAACCCCCGTGCATCGCACCGCATCGCCCTTGGGGTCGGCCGCCGCGATCATCAAGGGGGCGACGGCCAGGAGCGTGACGGCAACGAACCGCCGGTTCACGACGACGGGCAGGTGCGCTCTTGGAGATCGGGGGTGCCGAGTCGTGGTGGCCGGGAGAAATCGAAGGCGCCGGCGAGCGGCGACGCCTGGGCATCGCGATCGGTCAGCGGCTTGAGCCCATGGAGCTCCTCGACGAACCGCAACACCGAGGAGAACTCGTAGACGGTGGAGTCGATCGAGCCGCCGGCCGGGTTCTCGCCGGCGCGCGTGTACGGGGAGATGATCAGCGCAGGCGTGCGCGGGCCGAGGCCCATGATGTCGTAGTGGGGCGGCTTCACATGGTCGTAGAACCCGCCGAAGTCGTCCCAAACGATCACGATGGCCGTGCTCGGCCACGCATCGCTCTGGAAGATCGCGTTCAGATACTGGACGGTCCAGTTCTCACCCTCGCAGATGTTGACGCCCGCACCGGGATGCTCGTTCGGATTCCCCTCAGGGGGGATCAGCCAGGACACGGCCGGAAGCGAGTCGTTCTGGAGATCCTGCAGGATCGTGTCCGGCGGTTGCACCTTGCTCCAGAGCGGACCGTTCCGGATGTGGCGGATCGCCTGGAGCGCGTTCATCCACACGTCGGGGTTCGCGTAGTACTTCCACGTGACGCCGGCGTGCTCGAGCTCGTCGGGAAGCGTCTTGATGTTCACACACGTGCGGGTGTCGACCCAGTACTGCGCGATCTTGAACAAGCTCGAAGGATCGTCGTCCCGGTGATCCTCCAGACCCATGATGGTGTTGATATCGCTCTGCGAGAGCTTCTCGATCGGGAACCGCTTCGTGTATTCCGTCGGATCATCGCAGTAGTTGCCGGGATGATCGCTCGTCGACTTGTTGTCGACGATCCCGTACGACTGTGCCGCGACCGTGTACAGGTGCTCGGGGAACGTCGGTCCGAACATCGAGGTGAAGAAGTGATCCGCCAGCACGAAGCGATCGGCCAGGGCCCAGTACACCGGCAACGTGCTCCGGTCGAACTGGGTGTACCCGGTGAGATCGTCACCCAGCGTCACGCAGTTGAACCCATCCATCTTGCCGCCGTCGATCGAGATCAACCCGGGATCGAACGCGTGTCCGAGGTCGTGGGGGTAGACGTACGGCGCCGGGCTGAGCGGGATGGTCGGTCCCGGCGCCAGGTTGTTGTCGCATTGCAGCGTCTTGCCGACGGTCGCGCCGTCGGCGCCCGGATACTTGCCGAAGTAGTTGTCGAACGAATGGTTCTCCTTGACCAAGAAGATCACGTGCTTGATCGGGCTATCGGGGCCGACCTGTGCCGGGGTTGGACTTGAGGGGCCGGGGCTCGCGCTCGTCGGCGAACGGCTCTTTCGCGCGCTCGTAGCGCCACCGCTCGAAGGCCAGAACTGCCAGGCGGCGACGAGGAACGCAACCACGAAAACGGCTGCACTTCCCCGACGCCAGGCGAGCTGCCGACGCGTAGGACCGCGCGGCGATGCAGGCCGGAGGTACGGGCCGGGTGCCTGCTGCATCGCGCGGAGTCTACCGGCCGCCTTCTGGCACCGCGAGGGAATCCGTCAGCCGTTCCAAACGATCCAGGACCGCGCGCTCCCGCGGGTCCGAGGCCAGGTTCCGGAGCTGCAGTGGATCATCGGCGTTGCGGTAGAGCTCCTCGGTTCCGTCGGCGTTGCGAACGTAGGTGTAGGCGGCCGTCCGGACGCCGGACCACGCCGGCACGTTCTCGTCTCCACCCCAGTCGAGCCAGACCCCCGGTCGTGCCGCGATGGGCCGGCCATCCAGCGCCGGCACCAGGCTGATGCCGTCCTGGGGGAGCTCCGGCCGCACCTGGGCGAGCTCGGAGATCGTCGAGGCGAGATCGACGTTCGCGACGAGGGTCGGGGCGGTCCGAGCGACCGACCACGGTGTTCGGATCGCGAACGGGAGCCCGATCGACGACTCGTACGGATAGCGCTTGCCCTCCAAACGATGCAGCCCGAACTCGTACCCGTTGTCGGTGAGGAACACGATCACGGTCCGATCGAGCTCGCCCCGGGCGGCGACCGTGTCGACCAGCGACCGGATCGCGTCATCCACCGATCGCAGCATCGCCCGCTCGCGGAGATCGTCCTGGCGGAACGCCTCCACCTGAAGCCCCGTCAGCGGCGGGAGCGAGGTGACGTAGCCGGGCTTGCCCCGCACGTCGTTCATCTGGGCGAGCGAGGGCATCGGCGGGGAAACGCCCGCCGATGCGTCGCGGTAGCGGTCCGCCGGGATCCACGGCGTGTGCGGCGCGTTCGGCGCGAAGTAGAGGAACCAGGGACGATCGATCGGCGCACCGCTCACGAACGCATCGGCGGCACCGGCGAGGACGTCGGTGGCATACGCGGAGGAGGTCGCACCGTAGTGCCGGACGTACCCTCCGTCGACGACGTCATAGTCGTAATACGACGTCGACTCGTTCGCGTTCTCCTTCGCGAACCAGCGATCCCAGCCGGGTGGGACGAACGGCGCGCGACCCCATGGGTAGGCGTTGAGGTACTTCCCAACCAACGCGGTCGTGTACCCAGCCCGCTGCAGCCACACGGGGAGGGTGTTGGTGTCGTCGAGCGAGGGGCCGCCCTCGTTGTCGCGGACGTGCGTTCGCGTGTCGAACTGACCGGTGAGGATCGTCGCGCGGGAGGGACAGCAGAGCGGGGTCGACGCGATCGCGTTCGGGAACCACACCCAATGGCCGTTGGGGTCCTGCAGCTGCGATTGGAGCCACGGCATGGCCGCTGGTTCCGTGGGCAACGTGTCGAGGGTCTGGTCGTCCGTCAGGACGACCAGGATGTTCGGGCGAGGGTCGGGGGCGGGCGCCCGCTCGCGGGCGCCCGCCCCCGCGGCGACCGTGAGCGTTCCGAGCGCGAGCGCGAGGGCCAGCGCGCGTCTCAGGCCGGCTCCTTCCGCAGCTTCCAGATCTGCTCACCGGGGAAGTCACGCGCCCACGCGAGCGGTGCGAAGTCCGTATACGTCGTCTCGGCGTCCGCCGGGGGACGGAGCTCGATCAGGTCTTCGATCGCGAGCCCGCTCGCCCGGAACAGCCGCACCCACTCACCGTAGGTGACGCGGAACTCGACGAACGGCCCGCTCTCTTCTTCGAGGACGCGACGACGCGCGTCGAAATACGGCCTGCGCAGCTCCCGTCGGGGTGGCTCGTCGTCGTCGCCCCAGCACGCGCTGATGAACGGTGTCGCGATGTTGAACACCAGCCGTCCACCGGGCCGGAGCACGCGAGCACAACCGGGGATCGTGACCGCCGGATCGGTGAACGACGTGGCGCCGTGGTCGCAGAAGACCAGGTCGAAGCTGGCATCGGCGAACGGGAGTTCCTCCGCGCTCCCCCGGACGAGCGGGAACCGGATGCCGGTCGCGTCGAAGTTCGAACCGGCGGCTCGGAGCTGGTTCGCGCTGAAGTCCAGACCCGTGACGCGAGCGCCGCGGATCGCGACCTTGATCCCGGACTGGCAGGCACCGCATCCGAGCTCCAGCGCGTCGACGCCCGAGACGTGGCCCAGCGCGCCGACCTCGTCCTCCGGGATGTCCCAGACGCCCCAGCCGAGCAGGTCCCAGCGGTTCAGCTGGGCGCGGTTCCGCTGCTGGTAGGCCTCGCTGTCCGCTTCCCACGAAGCGAGGTTCGTGCGGACGTCCTCCCGGCTCATCGGTCCAGCCACCCGCCGTCGCGGCCGTGATCGTCTGCGACGATCCCGGCCGCGATCGACAGCGCGATCTCGTCCGCGCCGCGACCACCGATGTCGAGCCCGACCGGCGCGTGGACGCGAGCGACCTCTTCCTCGGGGAGACCGAGCGCTCGGAGCGCGTCGAGGTGACGGACGACGTGACGGCGCGAGCTCATCATCCCGACGAACCGAGCTGCTGAACGCACCGCGGCGGCGAGCACCGTCGCCGCGTACGGCGCGTCGTGATCCGTCAGGACGACGACGTCGTTCGTTCCGAGCTCCAGCTCTTCGATCGCCCCGACGTGCGGCTCATCCGACGCGACGAGCCGCTCGGCGCGCGGCTCGACGATCACCGCGTC
>WNGI01014803.1_pt1 | contig 10176 bp, 10 predicted proteins | sample 5400621 | NCBI WGS metagenome assembly WNGI01 (sample SAMN13153374, study PRJNA577476) | soil metagenome | isolation source: 20 cm soil or saprolite under Garry oak tree replicate 1 | place: USA:California | collected 2016-06-15 | reverse complement strand
CGTGAGAAGCCCGAGTTCAGAACGTCAAACATGTATATGAAACAACACGAATCTTACGCTGCGCGTGATTTCTGTTTAGAATTACCAAGCTCTCGGATAGACATAGGCAATTGCATGATCTTGAAGTTCATCGGATCAAATGATCTTATAAATCGAAAATCGACCCTCTTGTCCTTGCACAATGATTCCAGACTCTTCAACACAGCGGATGACCCGTTCCAAGATAAATCAGTATATATCGCCAATTCCCGTAGGCTTTCGACCCTGTTGTCAATTGCGGAATTGCGATGTGTGACCATTTCTTGCACTGCTTCGAGGTCACTGGCCTCGATATCTGACCAACAGTTTAAGGATAATGAATGTAAGCGCCGTAGTGGCAGCTCTTGTGGCTCGGCTTCGTCAGTGCTTGACTCTGACCTAGTAAGCCATTTAACCAGGTCAACTAGAAATTTGTGATGCCACAGTAGCAATTTCTCGAGATTCGGTGTGTATGATAAAATCTCTGTGAGAACCGGTAATTTGATGCCACTTGAGCTTAGCCTGTAGAGCTCGCAGTTTGATCTGAGGAGGAACTCTATCATAATCCTGGCGTTATCGGAGTTACTCTCCTTGAACTCGATCTTCAGCTCTTCCAATGCAGACAACTCTTTGACCCACAGATATTTCAGACGCGGAAGTTTGATGATTGCAATGTCCCCGATGTTCTCCCAGTCGGTGTCCCAAAACTTTGTGTCGCTGAGGGAGAACTCCTCTAGATTAATGGCCTGCCGAAGAGCGGTGATAATGAGCTGAGGGCTGTCTGAGAACGAACTGAGGCGAATACTGGTCAGCGGAACCCAGTTGAACCTCCACCCCAAGTCTGAGAGGCAGCGAAGTTTGATTCGTGTCAAAAGTGGTGCGTTCTCAAAGAGCAAGCCCATTTGAAGTAATAAAGTGGAATCGTGGTTGGATCTTTCCATCTCACGTTGAGATGGCAGGACGAGCTCCAAGCCTTTTAACAATGGAACGCGGTTTTTGACACTACGGAGCAATAAAAACTGGTACCCGCAGTTCCATTGACGCATTCACCCATTGCATGGAATAATCCCGGAGTTTGGAAAGAATGAGCTGCACGTTAGGAGCTTCACCGACATAATAATGATTCTCCTTGTACAAAGTGAAGGAAAAGGGTGCTCCACTTGTGACATTGAGAAAGAATGTTAACATTGCCATAACATGTGTGGCGTCTGGTAGCTCTCCATTCGGAGCAAACTTGGCCAAGGTACCACGGGAACTTGTATGCTTCCAGAAGTCGCAAAGGTGAAGACAAGTGCGAAAACATCTCGCGTGAAACTTCTGAGGGAATGCGGCGCGTGGACCGCACCACCATTTCGGATGCCATAGAGTCGTTCAGCAATGAAGTAATTTGACTGCAGGAGAGGCCTGAGTTCAGAATGTTTGAGTATAGTTATAGCTGAACCTTACACTACGACGGTGTACTTCGATGGTGTGGTGGTTCAACTTGGAGCGAAATAGTGCTTGCAGGGCCCATTCAATTGAACGAGTCCCTGAAGTCCGTACCCAGCTCGGTAAATTCCGAGCTCGTCACTTTCGACAGACCCACAGGGAACAAGATATTGACCCAGATTGGGTAGCGTCCAATTCACTCGCAGAGCTTCTTAGCAATCGTAACCACGTTAACAGCTAGGTATATATATATCTTATATTTGATTTGATTCAGAAGGCCTACCATTTGGCTATGTGGATCTGTTCCGGATAATCCAGAGCAAAGTCATCAAGTTCATACTTGGCTTTAACTGGGCCGACATCGTGCGAACCGAGGTGGGTGTTGCAAGCCTTGCACGTTTTACGGTGCCCATTCTCGTCAATCCCGGAATGGCATCTTGGGAATTACCGGCTTGCATCAGGGCTATGAAGCGATGGCGTGCCACAACTATAGACCGATACGTTCGTTTATACTTCGGCCTCGGAACTGTGGTTTTCGTGATCTACTTGTGTATGTCGTAGCTAGAGGCTGTTTTTCACTTGGTCAGTGCAGCTAGGTGATGCTCGTGGTCATACTTATTTTATATGCCTGATGCCGTAGCACGTTAGTCCCTACCTATGATTGTAATATAAGAACTCTGGAGGGTTCTTCCTACCTTTTTTCAAGGGCACTTTGAGAAGCATCACTTTTTTTTTTTTTGAATCACGATTAGTAAGGTTGGTAATGTGGGCTTGAGAACGAGAGAATAGAGATATGAAGGTATCAATCCTGATGCTCGAAAGATCTAGGAAAACGTATAATCCCGCCACGTTGTATCCCATCTGGCAAATCGAAAGTCAATCTCCTCAACCTCATCGACGCTGTTGTCAACCATGGGATTGCGACGTGTGATCATTTCTTGTACTGCTTTGAGGTGACCGTCACACCAGCGCCGGAAGGATAGCGGCAGCACTTGCCGCTCAACTTCTGCAGTACTTGGTTCCGCCCCAGTAGGCCGTTTAACCACTGTAACTAGAGATCGTAGTCATACAGTGACGATTCCTCAAGATTCGGCATGTATCAAAATCTCTGTGGGAACCGATATGTCGATACCACTTGAATTTAGCACGAAGAGCTTGCAGTTTGGTCTGAGGAGGAAGTCTGTCGTTGTCCTGCCGTTATCGGAGCTTTCCTTAAACTCGATCTCCAGCTCTTCCAATGCAGGCGTTTCTAGGACGGTCAAGAAAGACACCTCTTGGATTGACAGATATTTCAGGAGCACAAGCTTGATTTTAGTGCCCTTCACGCTCGCAAAGTCTGTCGAAAAGTTTTGCGCCACGGAAGATGAATTTCTCTGATTAATGGTTTGTCCAAGGGTAGCGACGATGATCTGAGGGTTGTCGATGAACGTATGGGGATAGATGCTGGTCGAGAAACAAAGAAGTTTGATACGCGTTAAAAGTGGTATGGTTCAATGTTTCTGGATACGGTAGAATGAGTATCAAGCTTTGTAACGATGGAACGTGATTCTTGACGCGGCCCATTGTATTGAATAATCCGGGAGTTTGGAAAGAGCGAGCTGTACGCAAGCAACTTCATTGTTAAGATAATAGTTCTCTTCGTACAAGATGAAGGAGAACGGCGCTGGTGAAGATAAGTGCGAAAAGATCTCGCATATAATTTCGGGGAGTACGTGGCGCCATGGATGCCATCGCGATGTGACTGCAGGAGAAGCCTGAGTTCAGAAGGGTGAACATGTAAATAGACCCTGAAACTCACACCGGTGGGCGGTTCAATTTGAGCGAAATACGTGCAGTACGCTCTGTTCGGCAAATTTCGAGCCCATTGACTTCAATCCTGGAAATAAGTGTTCACACTGAGCGGCGTCACCATCTGGGTCACGTTCGGGCCCGCCGTTTCTGTCTCAGCATGGGAAGTGTCGGTTGAAACAGGAGGGCGTGTTGGGCCTGTAGGGAAGGATCGGTTCTGCCTCGAGAACACAATTTGGACCTAGTCGGCTCGCTCCCCCATACATCGATGTTGACGACACACTGGAAAGTCCGTGAAACGATATGCAGCGTGTTTGTCGAAATCTGTTGGATTTAGCATTGGTGGCAGTTTTTGCGGGCGGCATCCGGAAGGAAGCCCGTACACGAGGGTAGGATTCTCCGGTGAGGGTGGGGAGAGGCAAAAGTCCCGGAACATCACTCTTCTTCCATCATCGAGGATCACCACCTCACCATCCCAGTCGACCGCTCGACTGCCCCAATCTCAAAGAGTTCATCTGTAGTGTTGATGGCGAGTGGAAAAAAACGCGGACCGGATCATCGGCGTATGCGGGCCAGCTCGAGTTGAACAAGCTTCTCGCCGTGGATACAGCAGAAGCCTTCGCCGGCGTAGGAAAAGTAGGCGTCGATCCTGGAGGTATTCTTGATGGCCGGTAGGTCCCAGCAGGGCAAGACAGCGAGGGTGGCACCGTACAAGCACACTTTGAGGGTGCGAAGAGACAAGAGGCAGAGTGCTGAACCTGGGTCACCTCGGAGGGGTGCTTTGAGATGCATTGCAGAATGCGGAGTTCTACCAGGGAATTCTAGGGTTGACGGGACTTGGCGAGAAATACATGTCGTCGTAGTTGGTCCAGGAGAGACGACGGATGGTTGATGGCATAGAGGAGGTAGGAAGGTAGGATCGTTAGTACACGTTTCGACGTGATTTCGAGGCACGGCGTGTTGTCGATGACGATGCGCAGATCGTTTGGTGGGTAACCGGTAACGTTCCCGTGTGTGTTGCAACGGGAGCGGGGCTCGATGCGAGTACGAGAGAGCGGAAAATTAAACGTACTAGTAAAGCGAAGCTATAAGCAGAGAAGATTTGCCTCGTCAAATAAATTGAGATGCCAGGCGTTCCTCCAGCGATTCCCACATACTTGCATCGAACGAGCAGCGCCATTTCCTGGTGCACAGGACTGAGCGCTGCCGCGAAAGACATTGTTGATGAATCAGTAGTACCAGCTATTTGAAGCTGAGCGCGAAGGGCTTTTCTCTTCTTTCTTTCAAGTCGACTACTACTAGTAAAGGCGTCTTTCAGCACCAGTGGCACGCGCGCGCGATGACTCGCCCACCTTATTGCCTATCACACCTTTTCATCAGGGGGCCTCCCTTATTCATTGCCAGGTCGATCGACAGAAAGGTAATATGATTCATTAGGCTTTGAGCCGCGGGCGGTGTTAAGAGGCTTTGAGAATGAGAGGGATGGAAGTGATGTTCTATCATTCCCGCTCAAAACTGCTACGCTCTCTAAAGATCCAACAGTAACTAGTAACTAGTAACTGCCCTCTTCGATAAAGTCAAATTCAATCCCCATGTTTTCACACAATGATGTCAGACTGTCCAGCATATTATCTGACCCACACCACTCTTTGTTCGTCGTTAACTTCAGCTCCTTTAGGCCTTTGACGCTGGCGTCCACTGTAGGATTGCGATTTGTGATCATTTCTCGCAGTGCGTTAAGGTGTTTGTCACGAAGGCGCGAATAACTGATGATGGATAAAGATTCCAGGTATTTTAGCGGTAGCTGTCGTCGCTGGGTTGCGTTTGATTGTGTCCCAGCAAGCCATTTAAGCATTTCAAATGAAAACATGCCGTCAACCGACAACTCGTCAAGATATAGCGTATGTGACAAAACTCTCCCGAGAGTCCCCGGTGAATCGGCCCGTTGTTTCCAAGATAATGCGTCGAGCTGGCATTTTGATCTGTGAAGGAAGTCTATTATTACCCCAGCGTTATTGGGGTTATTGGTCGTGTGCTCGTACTCCAGCTCGCACAATTCAGGCGTTTCTAGGATGGTAAAGAGGAACGACCCTCTGGTAAACAGATATGCCAGGTGCGGAAGTTTGATGACTATGTTTGTGTTCTCCATGGTCTCGGGGTCGAATTCGCCGGGGATGGTGAGTGCCACTAGATTGACGGTCTGTTGAAGGGTAGTGATGATCGTCTGACGGTCGTCTTGCCAATCGAGATGAAGACCAGTCAGGAAAGCCCAGTTGAACCTGAACGGCACGTCCGAGAGACAGCGAAGTTCGAGATGCGTCAATCGTGGTGCGTCCTCAAAAACATCGGCGACTTGAGAGAATAAGGTGACATCGTGGTCGGATGTTTCTGTCTCGTCACGATATGGTAGACAGAGCACCAAGTCTTGTAGCATCGGAAGACGATTTTTGATACTACAAAGCAATAAAACCTCTGGTAGTTCAAGTTGCATTGATACTTCTTTCCACTGCATTGAATGATCCACGAGCTTTGAAAGAACGAGCCGCACGTAGGAAACATCCTCAGCGCGATAAGGTTTCTCAATGGACAAGTCGAAGGAGAACGGTGCTCCATGCGTGGCATCGAGAAAGAAATCTAGTATTGCCATATTGCGCTCGGTGTCCATTTGTTCATCATCAGGCTGCTCTGTCTCGGCCTCATTCATAGATTGTGGCATTATGAGTCGTGGCCAGTGCTTGAATTGAGGTTGCTCTATCTGGATTTCGTTCCAGAACTCGAGCTGCATTGACATGAAAATTGCTCTCCATTTGGAGCAAATTTGGCCAAGGTACCACGGGAAATATTGTGCTTCCAGGATTCGCAAAGGTGAAGAAAGGTGCGAAAAGATCTCGCGCACAATGTCTGCGGGTATGGTCAAGCCTTGCACGTTCAACGGTTTATTGATTTTACTGCGTGAGAAGCCCGAGTTCAGAACGTTGAACATATATATGAAACAACATGAATCTTACGCTGCGCGCGATTTCTGTTTAGAATTGCCACTGGCAAGCTCTTGGATAGATATAGGCAATTGTATGACCTTGAAGTCCATTGGATCGAACGATCTTATAAATCGAAAATCTATCCTCTTGTCCTTGCACAATGATTCCAGACTCTTCAACACAGCGGGTGGCCCATTCCAAGATAAATCGGTATATATCTCCAATTCCCGTAGGCTTTCGACGCTGTTGTCAATCGTGGAATTGCGATGTGTGACCATATTTTGCACTGCTTCGAGGTCACTGGCCTCGATATCTGACCAGCAGTTTAAGGATAATGAACGTAAGCGTCGTAGTGGCAGCTCTTGTCGTCCGTCGATGCCCGGTTCTGACCCAGCAAGCCATTTAACCAGGTGGACTAGAAATTCCTCATGCCACAGTAACAATTTTTCGAGATTCGGCGTGTGATAAAATCGCTGCGAGAACCAGTAATTTGACGCCCCTTACGCTCAGCCTGGAGAGTTCGCATTTTGATTTGCGGAGGAACTCTGCCATTATCCTGGCATTATCGGAGTTTTCCTCCTTGAACTCGATCATCAGCTCTTCTAATGCAGGAGTTCTTAGGATGGTTAAGAAAAACGACGCTCGAATTGCCAAATATTTCAGACGCGGAAGTCTGATGATTGCGGTGTCCCCGATGTTCTCCCAGTCGGTGTCCCCAGACTTTGTGCCGTCGAGGGTGAACTCCTCTAGATTAATGGCTTGTCGGAGGGTAGTGATAATGAGCTGAGGGCTGTCTGAGAACCAACAGAGGTGAATGCTGGTCAGTTGAGCCCAGTTGAACCTCCACCCCAAGTCCGAGAGACATGTAAGTTTGATTCGTGTCAAAAGTGGCGCGTTCTCAAAGAGCAAGCCCACTTGAAGTAATGAAGTGGGATCGTGGTTGGATGCCTCCACCTCGAGACGAATCGGTAGAATGAGCTCCAAGCTTTTTAACAATGGAACGCGGTTTTTAACACTACGAAGCAATAACAACTCCGATACCCGCAGTTCCATTGACGCATTCACCCATTGCATGGAATAATCCCGGAGTTTGGAAAGAATGAGCTCCACGTCGGGAACTTCACTCTCCTTGAACAAAGTGAAAGAAAACGGTCCTCCATTTGTGACGTTGAGAAAGAATGTTAACATTGCCATAATACGTGCGGAGTCTGCTTGTCGATTATGGTCTTCAGGGCGCTCTATCTGTATTTCGTTCCAGAAGTAGGGCTGCATCGACAAAAAGGTAGCTCTCCATTCGGAGCAAACTTGGCCAAGGTACCATGGGAACTTGTATGGTTCCAGGAGTCGCAAAGGTGAAGACAAATGCAAAAAGATCTCGCATAAAACGTCTGAGGGAATGTGGCGCGTGGACCGCACCACCATTTCGGATGCCATACAATGAAGTAATTTGACTGCAGCAGAGGAGTTCAGAATGTTGAACATGAATATAGCTGAACCTTACGCTACGACGATGTACTTTGATGTGGTGGTGGTTGAACGAAAAGCGTTTGCAGGGCCTATTCAATTGAACGAGTCCCTGAAGTCCGTACTGAGCTCGGTAAATACCGAATTACGTTCGGCGGGGTCTTGGATCTCAGCGATCCGTGACGGGGAACTCTGCTCAACTTAGTAGTAAATAACTCATCAATGATCAATTCATACTTGGCTTATCTCGGGGTGGTTCAGTGTGCGAAGTCCGCTATATATTCGGCAACTTATTCCGAGCCCGTTTGACTTCAATATCAATCCCGGAAATGAATGCTCATGCAGAGGTTCTTGGATAGTCTTACTAATATGGACAAACGCGATCTTCATGCTCACCGAATTCGACCACGATATCCCGAAAACATTTATAACTGAACATTCAATGTAGTACAATGTACATTGTGCAAGAAAGCTCATGATCGCATTATGTAAAACAGAGAGGGGGATATCACAAAAAAACACAACAGACAGTAACGTATAGAAAACTCGAAAGGCGTACATCGTATGTCCAATACAGCCCCGAACATCAAATGTAAAACATGACAAAGATTGAAGCAAAGACGCGATAGCAAATTACAATCGAGAGCCAAAAGGTCGAGCAAGAAGGAAAGGAAAGGAAAGACGAACGACGGACGCACGCGACAATAGCACCCTGGCTTTTTATCCCCCTCACTCGCGCGCAACACCGACCAAACCCACATCCCTATCTTGCGACATATACCCGTCGTCATCGCCGCTATCGCCATCGATCGAATCGTCGTGTCCTCCACCTCCCAATCTCCCCAACAAAGTCCCACCCCCCGCTTTAGACGACCCACCCTTTCCATGCCCATGTCCCGAAGAGGAACTGTTCTTCCCTCCAGCAGACGCTGAAGACGACGCGTTTTTTCCACCACCGTTATTGGAACCATTAGAATTCCCATTGGCATTACTTTTATTATTCTTGTCCCGCGTTCGTTTTTTAATCTAATCGTAATTAGCTCAAAGAAGGAGAGAAGGAAAGAAATATCACGCAACCATCTTGGCGTACACCAATCCGCACGCGTTACATAGCGTTCTGGGACCTACAAGCCCAGTTAACAAAAAAAAAAACAGAGAATAGACAAGCAACCCCACTCACCCAACGGCCCCCTCCTCCACTCCGGCGTCGACGTCGCGTGACAGCCCAAACAAGTCTGTCCCTCCTGACTCGTACTCGCACCACCACTAGCCCCCGCCGTCCCCGTTCCCACTGCACCCGCACCCACACTCGCCCCTCCAGCACTCCCCGTCCCCGTCCCCGCAACAGCACCTTCATCGCCCTTCTACCCAAAAAAAAAAAAAAAAAACTCTCATAATTCACACAAAAAAACCAAGGAACAAACCACCCACCTGCCGCTTACTCGGAGGAGGCCCACCGCCACTCGACCCATTCACCCCAGCAGAAGAAGAAGACTCCTTCAGGCTATTACTCCCCCCGGCCATATTCACACCCATATTCACACCTACGCTTACACCCATGTTCAACCCTCCTCCTCCTCCTCCTTCCCCATGTCCCGGTGCGTTCCGTCCGCCATCGACTACGGCGTCTTTCAGTCCACCTCTAGGAGACCTCGTATCCGACGTAGGGGTGGGCTGCTGCTGCACGGCATGTCCGTGGCCATGCCCTGCACCGCTGATACTGTGATGGTACGAACTCTGCGCGTGATGCGGATGCTGCGGGTGTGGTTGGTGTTGTGGTTGGTGTTGTGGTTGTTGTTGCGGGTGTTGTGGATGCTGCTGCTGCTGGTGTGGGCGCTGTTGCTGGTGTGGATGTGGATGGGGATGGTGATGAGACGAAGGTGAGAGCGACGAAGAGGAGGATGCTAGCGATACTTGAGTAGATGGCCCAGCAGCATGCGGGAGTGGATGTGCATGCGAAGGGTAGGGTGACGGCTGCGGCGGTTGACTACTAGGGTGCGTGTGGTGTTGTTGTCCCTGGCCCGGTGGCTGGTGGTGATGGTGCGGATGGTGGTGCGGCGACTGTTGTTGCCGAGACGCCGCATCTAACACCTGCGCACCGTATATCGCAGACTGAAGCATCCTCTCGATCGTCTCTGCCAGTTCGGCATGAGAGGACCGATTGCTACCGTCCCCAGAAGCGTCACTTCCTCCCGTAGTGCTTCCGAGCTCCTTACCTCCATCCATAATAGTCTTGTACGATTCAATTAGCTAGACAGTTACGTGAGTCAATACAATTCACAAAAATGGACAATACACACGCACTTTGACGTAGTCCAACCCTGCACCAACGCCCGCGCCTACGCCTACGCACATAGTCGCCGTTGCCGTCGTTATAGCAGTATTAGGCGGCATAGTAGGGGTCGCATTAATCGGAGGCACCGGTGCAGCAGACACGGTTGGATTAGACGCCGGTGGAGCAGCGGCAGGTGCAACCGTCATCTGCACTGAAGACGGTTTA
>WNGI01007191.1_pt1 | contig 10176 bp, 5 predicted proteins | sample 5400621 | NCBI WGS metagenome assembly WNGI01 (sample SAMN13153374, study PRJNA577476) | soil metagenome | isolation source: 20 cm soil or saprolite under Garry oak tree replicate 1 | place: USA:California | collected 2016-06-15 | reverse complement strand
TCACTGTAATCGTTCCACTATTTCCCGTCGTCAACACCTGCGCGCCACTGTTTTTCCATCTCTCCACTACTTCACGGTTTGGGTGCCCAAAGATTGAGGTTTGCCCAACTGAAATAACCGCAAAACGCGGCTGGGCAGCGGCGACGAATGCTGCGGTCGATGAAGTCTTGCTGCCATGATGTGCAACCTTGACCACATCGGCACGCACATTCTCATTGGCTTGCAGCATCGCGCTCTCACCTGCCATTTCAATATCGCCGGTAAGCAGCAGCGCTCGCTCGCCCAGTTGCAGGCGAAGCACAACGGAATCGTTGTTGCGTGAAGCAGCGTTTGGATTTGCTGAAGGCAACGGCCATAAGACGCTCGCAGTCACTCTTCCGAAATGCAATACATCTCCAGCACCAATAATGCGAACAGGCACCTGCTCGTCGAATAGGGTCTGTGAAAATCTGGAGAATTCCGGATCGCGGACGGGGGTTCGCGCGACCAGGGCCGCTCGCACTAAGAAGTTCTGAGCCACATCATTCAAGCCATCAATGTGGTCGGCGTCGGCATGGGTGGCGAGTAGGTAGTCGACGTGATCGAGGCCTCGCCACCACAAGTATTCCGAAACAACTGCCTCGCCGATACTCCGAGTTTCACGCTCAAATTTCTCCTCGCCTCCACGCGCAACATCGCCAGACATGGTGTCGCCTTTAAATGGTCCGGGGCGTCCGCCACCATCAATAAGCAGTGTTGTGTTATCCGGAAAAGTAACCAGCGCTGAATCACCCTGACCCACATCAAGGAAATCTATCCGTAGTTTTCCCGGCGGTCTGCCCGCGCTAAAGGGATGCATGACAATCAAGGCTATCGCTAGTAACTGTCCAAACATAGCCAGCCGTTGGAGACGTCGCCTGGTTTTAGTTGCAGCTCGTGGAAGACTCAATGGCTGCCACTTGGATAGCGAAACTCCCAATATCGTGAGCGGCAGGTAATACAAAACATAGACTGCGCTTGCCCAGCCGGTGTACTCGGGCAAACGAATCGAAGCCGCTCCGACTTTAGCAAACGGGTCAACGCTGTGAACCATCATCCAATTCAGGCTATCTGCGATGCTGACGAGAGGTGCAGCGACAGCGTTACTAACCTGGGCCATCAGAATTGCGACACTCGCGATAATAGCGACGGCCGCCATCATCAGACCGACCACGATGTTGAGCAGGAATGAAGCGAACGAAAGTCTATGAAAATAAATTACCAACAACGGAAGCAGCGCCATTTGTACGCAGACCGAAACTACAATTGCCCCCAACCCGTAACGCAGTAGACGCTGAAGGTGCAGTCGCTCAAGTGTTCCTGCCAGTGGGTCTTTAAAAAGCTTGTAACTATGGTTCGTGCGTTCCAGCTCATGCCTGGACTCTCGTTCACTCCAGAACAAGCTTTCACAAAAACTGCGCAGCCACGGCGCGCAGGCTGGCGGGTACGGTGTTTCGCGGCTTGGCCTCCACGACCCAACCGCCGATAGTTTTTCCAGTGCCGGCCAGGCGAATATCACGATGGCCAGCACCGAAACAAACGTCAGTTGAAACGAGGGATCCAACAGATCGCCTGGCCGCGCGGCGAGCAGGAAAATCGCGGCGCCGCCAAGTGCGTTGAGGGATGAGGCGCGACGCGAAAGCAGTGGCGCCAACAATACGACGGTAAACATCAAAGCAGCTCGAACCACCGAGGACTCGGCGCCAACCGCGAGCGAATAGGCCCACAAAACAGCAACTGAGAGCAGGAATTGCAAACCTCTGTTTTTGGTAAATCGTCTCGCGATGAGGAAGACCAAACCGCCGAGAAATGTGATATGCAAGCCGCTGATGACGAGCACGTGAAAGGTGCCGCCCTCGCGAAACCTTTCCGAGGTCGAATGCGAGAGTTCATACCGGTTTCCTAACAACGCCGCGTCCAGGACCCCTGCGGTGTCTTTTGAGAATCGCGAATCGATCTCCACTTGCAGCCGGCGACGCCATTCGTAAAGCCAGGCCAGCGGTAGGAAGACACGCTCGTTTTCCAGACGTTCGATTAGTAGAGGACTCTTTACAAAGCCCGTCGCGTCATAACCTTTCCGGTCAAGATACTCCGTGAACGACGAGACTCCCGGATTGCGAAAGCTGTCCGTGCGCTCGAGTATGGTCATCACACGAATGCGCGCCCCGTAGTGAAGGTCGAGTTGGTCGAATTCTTGTTGAATAGACTTGCCTGAGACTGGCGCCAGTAACAAGACTTTGCCAGACACGTCTTGTTCAGCTTGTCTAAGCCTGATTCTTTCAATTCGCAAAAACAGATACATGCGCTCAGGCGCAAGTTCCGGCTCGCGTTCGAGCATTCCGGTTAATTCGAAAGGATCACCAACCCCGATCGTTCCTTCGCTTGCGCTGCCCCCCGTGCTCGGTCGTTCGGTAAGCAGACGTTTGAGTTGATTAGAAGGAACGTTGTTCTTTTCGATCGAAGCTAAGGATGCGCCTAGGAAAAACATGGCGAGGACTACCAGCTCTGTGGCAAGTCTCAACCTCCTCTTAAGCAGCGAAGTGACCACGAGGAGTATCGAGAAGGCACCACCCGAAGCGGCAAGCGAAACTGGAACTGCGAGATACAACTCGCAGAGAATACCCAAAGAAAACGCAGCCGCGAGTAGCGCCAACGGATTGGCCGCAAACGCCTGCGCCGAGGCGTGGGTGGCAGAAAATGGTTGCGCGTGACTGGAGCGCTGCATGTTTGGATAAGAAGCCCGCTGAGGGTGATTAGCCGGCTTTGATTCAGAGCCTGGAGCGGATAAGCGGGGGACACGTAGTAAGACTGGCGGGAACATACCAGCCAACGAAAGCCCTTGTAAAGCAAACTGTGCGGGGTCCCCAGCCCGCGGTCCCCGGCGGCGCAGCGCCGCTGGGGTGACAAACGGACAGCCCGGCTGGCGTGCTTGATAGTTTGCGGTATGGCTTGACAGCCCATGGACCGTCCGCAAACTAACAGTTTGCTTTACAAGCTTTGGACATCAAAATCCACTGCCTAAAATATTGACAAGTGTGATCGACAGGAATATCTTGCCGCCATCCGATTATTCCTTTCTTTGTTTAAGGAGGATCCTCTCATTATGGCCTCACAAATTTCACCTGCTCCGTTGTTTTGATTCCGAAAGCTCCGATACACACCTCGCCTCATAGGAGAAACGCTATGACAACCTCAAAAAGCAAAAAGAATAAAGCTAAGTCCAGTCGAAAGCCCGCCTCGCGCACCCGAACGCGAGTTGCGACAAAGGCTCCCCGCAAAAGCGCTAAAACCAGAAGCGCTAAGAAAACCACCAGGGCAACTAAGTCTGCCAAAGAAAAAGGGTCAAGCTCGCAGACCTTGCATCCCCGTCTCCGGGAACAGTCCCTGAGCAGCGAGAGAGCGCCATTTCCCGACGATTTTCATGCGCTGTATGATCGTGGCTTTCGAGCCTCGCGGGGGATCACGGCCCTGACAGAAAGCCATGCGCGCGCAGGTTCTCGACGCCTAACAGATGAAATAAAAGGCATAGACGTTCAATATGATGAAGCGACGCAAATGCCCAATCTCGTTCTTACCAAAGAACCGGCAGCGCGATTGTCCACGCGTTCAGTGGAAAGCCCTGAAAGCGCAGTCACGCAGTTCATAAAAGACCGGTCCGATCTCTGGAATCTTTCACCCGAGGATGCTGAGACAATCGAAGTAGTCTCGCTAAGCCAGCCGAAAGCAGAAGCTCCAACGGTGACCCGGGGGCGTAGGGTCAAAACGATGGCGCGGCCCGCCGAACCGAGCTTCGACATCGGAAATCTCAGGACGGTGAACATGGTCCAGCGAGTTGAAGGCAAGGAAGTGTTCAATTCAGACGTGACTGCCGCCGTCAACGCCGACAATGAGGTCCTCTCCGTCGCGGGCCAGTTCTTCCCCGGCGCCAGCAGGGCGGCGACAACCTCGCGCACGCGACTCACTGCCGCAAGAACAAGCGCTACCTCGGAAGAAGAGGCCATCGCGCGCGCCGCTTTCGACCTGACAAACTCTCCTTACGACGCGTCCGATTTCGCGCGTGCGACTGACCCACCTGACAGTGGGCCGTATCGTTTCTATGAATACAAGCCCAAACACGATAAAGGACGTCCCGCTTTCACGCGCCTGGTGAGGCTTAAAGATGTCATGTTTCCGCTAAGCGCGGGAGAATTTGTTGCCGCCTATTATATGGAGCTTTGGATTAAAGGATTTCCGGCTTACAGCTATGTGATGGATGCGGTCGAAACTCCGGATCTCCTTTATCGCAAGAACCTGACTTCTCATGTTGCTTTTAAATACCGTGTGCATAACACGGGAGACTCGCTTCTCCGGCCCGAGGATGGCCCGGCTCCCGGCACGCCGCATCCAACTGGAACACCGAACGGATTTCAAGCGAACACAATTCTTGAGAAACTCATCAAGATCGAAAGTCTGCGGCCGGGCGATCCCTGGCTGCCGCCAGCTGCTACCACAACGGATGGAAACAACTGCATCGCCTATGCTGATCTGAGAGCGCCTGATGGTTTCAGCCCGGGCGACGTGATGGGAAAAGTGTCATCACTTCGCACTTTTGACTATAAGTACAACCACACAAAACCTGCACGCGATCCTAAGAATCTTCAAGCCAGCCTGGTCGGAATGTTTTTCCACGTCAATTGGCTGCATGACCGATGGTATGAAGCAGGGTTTGATGAGGCCTCAGGTAATGCACAGAAAAACAATTTCGGGCGCGGTGGTGTCGGCGGCGATCCGGTTCTCGCCGAAGGTAACGATTTCAGCGGCACCGACAATGCAAACATGTCAACGCCTGCTGACGGCTCCAGTCCGATTATGCAAATGTACGAATTTGTTGGTCCCAGTCCGAAGCCCAGCCGGACCAGCAATCACGAAGCGCTGATCACTTTTCATGAGATGGGCCACTACATCACAAACCGGTTGGTCGGAAACGGTAATGGTCTGACTAATACTCAAGGAAAAGCGATGGGCGAGGGCTGGGGAGACTTCTTTGCGGCCTGTATGACATCTCAGTCGACCGATAAATTCACCACGGGCACGTTCGCCGTCGGCGGATGGACCGACCTGACCTCAAGCTTCAACAATAATTACTACTTTTCTATTCGCCGCTATCCTTACTCGGCGGACATGAACAAGAACCCCCTGACGTTCAAGCACATCGGAAACAATGTCTTACTGCCCACCGGTCCGCCAATCAGTGCCAGTGCCGCCGGTAACAATGAAGTCCACAATGCCGGCGAAGTTTGGTGCACAATGCTTTGGGAAGTATTCGTTAACCTGGTCGCCAAGCACGGGCACCCTACAGCCGAGAAACGGATGCTCGCCTATGTCATCGGCGGGCTCAAGCTCACGCCAATCCGCCCGACTTATACACAAGCGAGAGATGGGATTCTGACTGCCGTTTCCGCAATGGACAACGGCGATTTGCCAAACGTGAAGGCAGGTTTCGCGAAGCGCGGGATTGGCAAGGGGGCTATCTCGCCGCCGTCAAACTCTTCGTCTCTGGCCGGAGTAGTGGAGAGCTTTGTTCCCTGAGCGACGAGAAGAGTCATACTCTCTAACAAACTGGCTTTTTCTAGTTTTACTGACAAGATTTCTAACCATGGCCGCCAGTCCCGGACGGACGAAATGTTTATAGTATCGGGCTCGTTTCAAGGCTTCGTAGCTCCGCAGGAGCGGAATGTTGCTGAGGCGTCGCTAACAACATTTCGCTCGTACAGAGTTCCTGTCTTTGGGTGGTGTTCCATGTCTATAAACATTCGGCTCCTTTGCAGCTAAAGCGATTGCTTGCGGTGCAAGCCGCACCGTGACTTCGCGCTAACGACAATCTTTCTGCTTAGGGAAACGTGAAGATCTACACGTACCAACCATCCTTGACCGCGAAAAAAAGGGGCGAGGTAAGACCGCCCCTGGCTCCCGGCGTTTCGTGGATTCAATTCGGGGAAGAAACTGTCCTTTATCACGATGAGCCTCAGGAAGCTAAAGCTGTCGCCACCTCATCGCGCGGCGCTCGCATGCCTCGCCGCGCGGAGGAGGTAACCAGGGAGCAAATGCACATCGTGATTCAGAATGGGCGTCTCTTTCAACAGCACAATCCCGAGATTCCCGTTCTTCATGACCGCGGTAGATTTCTGTTGGTCAAGATCGATCCCGACAAAGCTCGGGCGCTATCGGACAAACATGAAACCTGCTACGGGCTGGTTCCGCTCGAGGAGGACCATGTGGTTTTCCAATCGCGCGAACCAGCCGCTAGTCGCACGCCGGCGCCCGCAATCCAGACCATTGTTAGAAAGGTAGATCGCTCCAGCTTTGGTTCCAGCATCACCAAACTGGCTTCCTTCCCGAAGCGCAATTCAACCAGCACCGGGTTTATCGACGCCGCGACCTGGGCGCGAAAGCAGTTGAAAGACATGGGCTATGCAACCCGTTTACAGTCTGTCACTGTTAATGGCGGCAAGAGCCAAAACATCATCGCGGAGAAGGTGGGGAAAAGTAGCGGCGCGCACCAAGTGGTGATCGTCACAGCCCATCTCGACTCGATTAATTTGGCCGGTGGGCCGGCAGCCCCCGCACCCGGAGCGGATGATAACGGAAGCGGCAGCGCCGGCCTCCTTGAAATTGCGCGTGTTTTTCAGAACTACACCAACGTGCAAGATCTGCGCCTAATCCTTTTCGGTGGCGAAGAACAGGGGTTGTTCGGCAGCAAGCGGTACGTCGCCGGCATTTCCAAAGCCGACAAGGGACGTATCCGTGCAGTTGTAAACATGGATATGATCGGGGCTTTGAACAGTTCCGCTCGCAGCGTCCTGCTGGAGGGCGCGCCCGTTTCCCAAGCAATTATTAGTGGCTTAAGCAAGGCTGCGGCGACTTACACACAACTGAAAGTCGAAACTTCGCTAAGACCCTTTGCGAGTGATCACGTCCCTTTTATCAATGCCCAGATTCCGGCCGTGCTCACAATCGAGGGGGCCGACAACGCGAATGGGAATATCCATTCAGCAAACGACACGCTCGACAAGATAGATTTCGAGACCGCTTTGGAAATCCTGCGCATGAACGTGGCGTTTGTGGCAGAGCAGATAGGTAGCTCAAAGTAAGCGCTACGGCCGGCATCAGGCTGCGCCGCTAATCCGGCTGTTGGTGCTTCTCAGGTGAGCGACTGTTTCGACGTGGTGGGTTTGCGGGAACATGTCAAAGGCAACCACAGAATCGAGGGTGTAACCACCAGCGATTAGTTTTTTGAGATCTCGAGAGAGCGTCGCCGGATCACAGGAGACGTAAGCAATTCGCGCAGGATGCAGCGCGAGTATTCCGGCGATGTCTCTATTCTCACAGCCTGTACGCGGCGGGTCGAGCAGCAGAAAATCGACGGGCCACGAGGGGCGGGAATGTCCTTCTAACCAGTCGCCTACGCGCGCGGTCACAAGCTGCACATCCCCCAGACTCGCAGTTCCTACCCAGGTTTCTCCGCCATTCCTTACCGTCCCATTCCAACCTAACTGCCCGGCCGCGTACGCCGGGATCGACCTGCCGCCCCGTTTCGCCGATTCGATATTGAGTCGTGCAAACTCCGTAGCCTTCGGGTGTGATTCGATGGCCGTGACTTGTTCAAACCGACGCGCCAGCGGAAGGGTGAATAGCCCGACCCCGCAATAGAGGTCGACGGCGGTCTGTCCTTTTGCATCCCGCAGCGCTTCGACGATCAAGGGCTCGAGCAGCTCATGATTGACTTGGAAAAAAGCCTCTGCGCTGAAGTAATAAGTTTCATTTCCGACCCGGTGACTAACTATAGTCGTTTTGAAATCTCTAAGTGGCGGGGCTAGCGACACCCCTTCATCACCTGCGACAACGTCAATGTCTTTCAGATGGCTGGCAGTAGTCTCCGCACGGATCTCGTTTCGCACTTTCTCCAGTGTTTGCTGTAACTCTGGAACCAGCACGGCGCAATACTCAACATCACAAACCCGGTTAGAGCCACGTTCAAAGTAGCCCAGGAGTTTGCTCACGGATTCAACCTGCCAATTGGCGCGAGTGCGGTAACGCCACTGGTTGGATGAAGCGTTCATCGGAATCGCTGGCGAAGGTTCAATCTTCGCAATGCGGTGCAAACAATCCTGAATGATCCTAATCTTGGCATCGAGCTGGGCCTCATAAGTTAGTTGTTGAAAATCGCAGCCGCCACAGCGACCAAAATAAGGGCACGGGGGTTCTATGCGAACAGGCGAAGGTTTGAGAACTTCAACAATTGAAGCGAAGCCAAGCTTGCCTTGAATCCGATCAATTCTTATTCGTACAGCATCGCCCGGGGCAGCGAGCGAGACGAACAACGTCAAGCCTTCCGCGTGGGCCAGGCCCACGCCTCCGGGCAGCAACCGCTCGATTTCCACCTCGAGGATTCTGTCTTTCTCAATAAATAAACCCATACTTTGGGGACAAGACTTGCCGCGGATGAACGCAGATCTTCGTGGATCAAACAAGAGGATAGAACATTAGCATTGTTCTGCCGCGTTCTTTTCTCTGATTTCTTTTATCCCCGTTCATCCGCGGCCAATTTTATGCTGGAGCACGCCATTGCTGCGGCGGAGGCGGAGGGGCGTAAGCTGGAACCGTGCTCTCAAGCTCAAGCCGGATGCCACCAACAATTCCAGCTGCGAGATTGTAGACCAGCGCTCCAATGCAACCGCCGATGAAACCAAGAATTCCGTAAAAGATTGGAAGCACAATCATTATTGCCAACCCGCCCACTACCGATCCAATACCTCCAATCGCCTGGTTTTCACTTTGGGGTATCAGCTGCGAAAAAGCCGCACCAAACGCCATGAAGATGAGCCCGTAGATCACGCCGATGAACAATCCGATCACAAATCCCAGCAACCCCTGCATCCTGGCAACCGAGAAAACACCAAAGCGCCTGATAGTCATTTCAGCCATGAGAGTAGTCTCCTTTTTTGGGGAACGGTTTTCGAATGGCGATCCGGGCCTCGCCCCACGGTGGTAGAACTGAATTGGTTTGTGGCTTGCCCATTGGTTATCGCGGGTGTGGACAAGCCGGCGCACTAAACGGCCTGGAGATAAAAGAGGCTCAGACGCGGCACGCCGAATTGCTGGCGCAGGCGCTTCAGCACAAGATTGTCAAACGTCTGTTGGTAAACTGCTGCCTCCATGTGTTTGCGATACGGCTTCAACTGTTCTTTTACGTCCGTGGAGATAAGTGCGACTTGTTCGGAATCAGCTACGGAACGAATTGCATCACTCAATAATCTTTCCACGCCTGAAAGTGATTGTTCCAGTTTTTGCGCATCGGGTAGACCGGCCGCCGAAAAATCTCGTTCCAATTCTGAGAGCAGCCCCACTGCTCTCTCGAGCGCATCGAAAAAGTCATCGTTTCCTACTTTCTGTCTACCGTCACAAACCTCTAATAAAGCTGTCCGACCTCGTTGCAGATGTTCCAGGATTGCAGCGCGCGAAAACAGTGAGCTCTCAGTCTTGCTCGCTCGCTGGGCGCCGTTTTCTGTCTCCTCGTTCGGCTGGTCCCCCGCACCCACACGCGACTCACGCCATTCCGCGAATTGAGCTTCGACCTCCTCCTGGCAGTAGAGCAAACTGTTAACTGAACGCTTGCGCCGTTTAGACTCCCAGGAATCAAACGCTTTTTCAATGCCTCGCAAAGCGACGTGAAGCGGCACGTCCATCTCTTTCCAACTCTCGATAAGGGCCCAATCCAGCGGACTCAGCAGTAGATGTTTGGCGCGCCGGCGAATAAAAGCGTCTTCGATTTCGGTAAAGTAGTTGAAATAGTTCAAAGCGAAAACCTGACTCTTATCGCGTTTCCGTTTAGAAAGCGGACTTGTCCGCCCCTCGCGGCGGGACACAATTGTCCTTTTCTGAGTGGATTTACAACACCCTGGCGTCGTCCTCTAAACGAAGTGTTGTTGGCTTCTTTCGTAAACTAATCTCAACCCTTCGAGCGTTAAGGTGCCGTCTACCAACTCGATGAATTCGGACCCGGTGGCGATCAGTGACGCGAGTCCGCCTGTAGCAATCACTCGGGGCCGGCGTGGCGTGCTGCCGAGCTCTTCAATCATCTTTCGCAATACGCCGTCGACCAGCCCAACGAACCCGTGA
>WNGI01026426.1_pt1 | contig 10177 bp, 6 predicted proteins | sample 5400621 | NCBI WGS metagenome assembly WNGI01 (sample SAMN13153374, study PRJNA577476) | soil metagenome | isolation source: 20 cm soil or saprolite under Garry oak tree replicate 1 | place: USA:California | collected 2016-06-15 | reverse complement strand
AGGTCGTAGACGACGACGTCCGCCGGCGCACCTTCGACGAGCGTCCCGCGGTCGCGGAAGCCGGCGCAGTGGGCGGGGAGGGCGGACAGGCGCCAGTGGGCGTGCTCGAGCGAGCACATCGCCTCCTCGCGGACGATGCGGCTCAAGAACTCGGTCGGGTAGCGGCCGCCGGTGAAGAACTTCGTGTGCGCGCCGCCGTCCGACACGCCGGGGACGATCCACTCGTAGTCGATGATCTCGCGGAGCGCAGCGCGGTCGACGTTGGCGGGCTCGGCGTAGAAGACCGTGCGCAGGTCGTCCGCGACGGCGACGTCGAGCATCGCGTCGACGGGATGTTTGCCCGTCCGCGCCGCCACCTCGGCGACGGTCAGGTTCTCGAAGGGCTTCGTCTCCGGCGTGAAGCAGTCGAGCACGACGGTCCGCCCGATCGGGACCGTCACGATACCCGAGTCGTACCCGCGGAGCCGCGGGCGCCGCCCGGGGTCGGCGAGCTTCTGCTTGCGCTCCGCGACGGTGCCGACCGTCGCCTCGACCCAGGCCGGGTCGTCGTCGAAGAGGTTCCAGTCCTCGAACGTGAAGGTGAAGGCGGCGGTGGTGGTGACGCCCTGGCCGTACACCCGGATGCCGCGCTGCCGGCAGGAATCGAGCCAGCCGATGAGGCCGCGATGCGCCTCCGGAAACCGGACGAACGACTGGACGACGTTGTACAGGATCGGCCGGCCGCTCACCTCGGCGAGCTGCTCGATGTGCGCGAAGTCGTGCGCGCCGTCGGTGGTGGCGAGCGCCATCTGCATGAAGCCGTGGTTGCGCTCGGCGAGCACCTCCGCGAACGCCAGCGCCGTCTCGTCGCAGTCGCGTTGCACCGCGCCGGGCCCGTCGGGATGCAGGCGCTGTGCCGACCACCCGCAGCCGCCCGCATCCATGCCCTCGTGCAGCAGCCGTCGGAGCTCGCGATGCTCGGCGTCGGTGGGCATGGCGCCCGCCTTCGCGCGCTCGAAGCCGAGCACCCAGACGAGGAGCGGCGCGATCGGCACGTAGGGCAGCACGTTCAACGCCTTCGGCCGCCGCTCGACGCTGTCGAGGAACTCGGGGTACGTCACCCAGTCCCACGGGAGTCCGCGTCGCATCGACTCGTGGGGAATCGCCTCGACGCGCGTCATCGTCAGCATGGCGCGCTCGCGCATCTCGGGTCGCATCGGCGCGAAGCCGAAGCCGCAGTTACCGATCACGACGGACGTGACGCCGTGCCAACCCGAGAGGGTCAGGTACGGATCCCAGAAGAGCTGCGCGTCGTAGTGGGTGTGGAGGTCGATGAAGCCGGGCGCGACGATCATGCCGCTCGCATCCAGCGTTCGCCGGGCGTCGGTGGTCTTCAGCCGGCCGAGCGCCGCGATCCGTCCACTCCGGATGCCGACGTCGGCGCGATAGCGCTGCGACCGCGTCCCGTCGATGACGATGCCGTCCTTGATGACGAGGTCGTAGTCGGCCATCGCGCGCTCCTCACGAGTCGACGATGTGGTCTTGCGGGATCTGCCAGCGCGATGTCAACGGCCCGCGGCGCTCGCATAGCGGAGCGAGCCGGGCGTCGTCACCTGTCAATCCGCTCGATCGGACGACGTGGGTGGCCCGCCTGGCGACGGCCAGGCGCGACGGCCTCGTTGACAGGGCGCAGCGGCTCCGCGAAACGGTCTCCGATGAAGTTCGGACTGTTCGCCGCCAACATGGGCGCCTGCGCCGATCCCGTCGTCGCGGCGAAGGTCGCGGTCGCCGCGGAGGCGGCGGGCTTCGACAGCCTCTGGACCGGCGAGCACGTGGTCCTGCCCGACCCGCAGGTGCCGCCGTCGCCAGCGCGCCCGGATACGCCGCTGCTCGATCCCGCCGTGGCGCTCGCCTTCCTCGCCGCGCACACGCGGACGATCCGGCTCGGCACGGGGATCATCATCCTGCCCCAGCGAAACCCGCTCGTGCTCGCCAAGGAGCTGGCGTCGGTCGACGTGCTGTCGCGCGGACGGCTCATATTCGGGATCGGCGTCGGGTATCTGAAGCCCGAGTTCGACGCGCTCGGCATCCCGTTCGAAGGGAAAGGGGCGCGGACCGAGGAATACCTCGCCGCGATGCTCGCGCTCTGGACGATGGACAAGCCGGCGTTTGCGGGTCGCCTCGTGTCGTTCGCGGGGATCCAGGCGATGCCGCGCCCGGTGCAGCGGCCGCATCCCGAGATCGTCTTCGGGGGTCACACGCCGGCCGCGTTCCGGCGCGCGGCGCGGCTGGCGAAGGGCTGGTACGGCTTTGCGCTCGATCTCGAGCGCACGGGCGCATGCATCGAGGGGTTGAAGACGGCGTGTGCGACGCTCGGGCGGTCGTTCGGCGACCTCGAGGTGAGCGTCACGCCCGTCCCCGAGCGGGAGCGGGCCGTGCTCGATCGCGACAGCGCAGAGCGCTTCGCCGCGCTCGGCGTCCGCCGCTTGATCCTGTATCAGCCGCGAGCACGCGACGAGGCGGCGATGCTCCGCCTCGTCGAGCAGGTGGAGCGCGAGCTGATCGGGAAGGTGTCCGCCTAGCGTCGCCCAGTCGCGCTCGCGCCGCGACCCGTCTCACCCTGGCGGGGTGCACGCGCAGCCGCCGCTGCCGTCGGGCTGACAGGTGCCCTCGAAGGTGCCGATGACCCGCATGGCCCGCCGCAGGCCTCGCCCGGGCCCGGGCACTGCCGCGCGCACCCGCAGCTCCGCGGATTGAGCCCGTCCCCGAATCAATGCTTCCCGAACTCGAGCGCCGCGCCCTTCCGCTGCGCGAGGATGTAGGCCTCCATCGCCTTGAGGCGCGGATCGTCGTCGGCGAGCGGCTTCCCGCGCGTCGGGTTCTGGATGCACCAGTTGATCATGTCGCGGAGGAGCGCGACGCGCCCGAGCTGGACCTGGAACTTCGGGTACGTCTCGGGGTGGGTGTTGGCGGCGTAGGTATGCCCTTCCTGGACGGCGCCCTGCGGACCGGAAGGGAGGCCGCCCGCTCCGCCGGCCGTGGCGCCGCGCGCCGCCGCCGCACCCGGCGTCGTGACGCCCTCCTTGGCGCGCTCGGCTGCCGCCGGTGCGCCCTGCGGGCCGCCCTCGGACGGAAGCGCCTGGGCCAGGCGCACCGGGTCGCCGTCCCACGCGACGTCCGGGTGCTTTCGCCGCCATTCGTCCATCAATCGGTCCGCGACGGCGTGCGCCTGCGCGGGGGTCGGCGTCTCGCCCTCCTTCACGCCAGGGACCTCGGCCACCGTCTCGCCGTCGCAGAGCGCGACGGTGAGGTTGCCGGACGGCGACGGCGGCGCGTCGTGCCGCGGCAGGGCGCCGCGCGACTGGGCGAGGACGAGGCCGCCGAGCGTCAGCACGGGCAGGGCGAGAAGCGCACGCGTCGTCATCGGCGTCATCGGATCCCCTTCTGCTAGTAGGAGGGAAGCTTCGTGCGCGGCGGCGTGTCCTGCGCGCCGTTGGACGTCACGTAGCTCGCGCGGACGGTCACCGGGTTTCGGTCCCACAGGTTGTAGAGCGCGTCCACGAGCCCACTCTCCATCACGTCGACGCTGCCGTCGCCGCAGCCGTCGAACTGGTCGAACGGGTCGGCCCGGTTCTGCTGGATGGTGATCTTCGGCAATCCCTCGGGCGCGTACGGCCACGGCCAGGCGGTGGACAGCATGCCGTGGAAGTGGATGTCGTCGATGCGGTTGGTGAGCAGCTGATGGGTGTGGCCGTGGATCACCGTCACGTGCTCGAACGGACGGAGGATCGCCTGGACCTCGTCGGCGTCCTCGGTCCAGAAGTTCCACGGCCGGTAGTACTTGTAGAGTGGCGAGTGCGAGAAGACGACGAGCGGCGTCTTCTTGTCCACCTTGGCGAGGTCGTTCTTCAGCCACTCGCGGCCAGCCTCGCCCACCTCGAAGCGCGACTGGATGCCGTTGTCGAGCCCGGCGACGATCTGCATGCGCTCCTCGGGCTTGAGACCGCGCTCGGTCCAGAAGTCCTTCTCCTGCACGCTCATGATCGTGACGAAGTGGACGCCCTTGTGATCGAAGGAGTAGTGCTCCGGGCCGAACAGCGACTTCCAGTACTCCCCCAGGTCGAGGAACCAGTCGTGCTCCCCGACCATCATGCGGACCGGCGCCTTGACGGCCTTCAGGATCTGCCGGCCGAGGTCGAGCTCCGCCTTCCGGCCGAGCTGGGCGAGGTCGCCGCCCATGAGGACGAAGTCGGGCTGGGGCTGGAGGTTGTTGACGTCGTCCACCGCCTTCAGGATCGCGCGCACGAAGCGGTCGTTCAGGGCGCGCGGGTAGAGATGCGTGTCGGAGATGTAGGCGAACGTGAACCGCTCGGCCGCGTCGGCCATCTCGACGAGCTGGAAGCCGTGCGGCGTCACGAGTCCCTTCCCGAGCGCGATGCCCGCCGACACGCCGGCGAGCTTCAGGAACGAGCGGCGCGAGACGCGCGCCAGCCCCGCGAAGAACGCGTCGCGCTCTTCGTAGTGCTTGGTCTCGATGCTCTTGAAGCCCCTAGTCATACGACGTCCCCTTCCGCACGAGCACGCCGAACGCCGCCGGCTTCGCCGCGTCCGGCGTCGGCGCGAGGTCGCCGAGGTCGCCCTTCTTGCCGGTCGCGACCGCCGTGTCGCGCTCCGGGCGTACGGTCTTCTTCGCCTGCTGACGGGCCATCTCCTGCTTGCCGAACGCGGCGAACTTGGCGCTTGTGAGCGACCCCATGAAGCTCACCATGTCGTCGATCTCCGCTTCGGTGAGGCCGAGGCGCTGCATGCCGCCGTCGAGGTTGGGGTTCGGCACGCCGCCCTTGTTGTAGTGGTCCATGACGTCCCACAGCGTGGCGAACGAGCCGTCGTGCATGTAGGGCGACGTGATCGCGATGTTGCGGAGCCCCGGCGTCTTGAACGCGCCGATGTCGTTCGAGCTCTTGGTGACGAGGAAACGGCCGAGCTCGGAGAGGTCGGTCTGGATCGCGAGCTCGTCGATCTGCTTCAGATCTCCGCCGCGGACGATGGCCGTCGCCTTGCGGGCGAGGCCGATGAAGTCGGTCTTGTGCGCCGCGATCCCGATGTTGTGGAACTTCTGGTCGGAGAAGAGCGGGCTCACCGTGCTGAAGGCGTGGCAGTTGTTGCAGCGTCCCTTGCCGTTGAAGAGGCCCCAGCCGCGGCGCGCGGAGTCGTCGATCGCCTTCTCGTCGCCCGCGACGAAGCGGTCGAACGGCGCGTCGCCCGCGTACTGCGTGCGCTCGAAGGCGGCAATCGCGCCGGCGACGTCGTCGTAGGTGAGCTCATGGCCGAACACCTGCTGGAAGGCCGTCCGGTACTCGGCGATGCCGCGCAGCTTGTTCACGACGTCGTCGGATGACTTCTGCCCCATCTCGATGGGGTTCAGGATCGGCAGCTTCGCCTGCTCCTCGAGCGACGGGGCGCGTCCGTCCCAGAACTGCACGGCATTGAACATCGCGTTCAGCACGGTCGGGCTGTTCCGCTGCGTGCGCTTGGCCGGGGCGGCGACGCCCTCGGCGAGCGGTTTGTGGTCGACGAACCCCTTGTCAGGGTCGTGGCAGGTGGCGCAGGAGACCTTGTCGTTCACCGAGATGCGCTTGTCGTTGAAGAGCTTCTCGCCGAGCGCCACCTTCTCGGGCGTCGGCTCCGACCCCGCCGGGACGGCGAGCTCGTACAGCACCGGCGAGACGCCACGCGGCAGGCTCTTCGGGACGGGCGCGGATGCGGCGGTGCTGAGCGCCGCCACGGCGGCGGTGACGAGAATGGTGCGCGTCCTGACTCTCGGCATCGGACCTCCCTGTCGAAGGAGACGCGACACCGGAACGCCTAGCGCAGAGCTGCGGCGCCCGCAATAAGCTTTCTTCGGCCGTGCGGGATGGCATACTCGGGACCGCAATGAGCAACGCGATCGCGCCGGCCCGGCGAGGGTCGTACCCGCTGCGGGACGGGAATGCGGTTCGCCCCCTCATCGACGGGGTGCCGGCGTTCCGCTGGATCGCCGCCGCGGTCGCCGCTGCGCGCGCCAGCATCTGGGCGACCGTCGCCTTCGTGGAGCGCGACCTCCTCCTGCCCGGTGCCGGCGGCACGCTCTTCGACCTGCTCGACGGCGCGGTGGCCCGCGGCCTCGACGTGCGCATCCTCTTCTGGCGCGAGCCGGAGCTCGAGCGGCTGCTGCCGGGTGCGTCGCACTTTGGCGGCACCGAGGCGGACCGTCTCTGGCTCATGGCGCGCGACGGGCGGTTCCTTGCCCGCTGGGATCACCTGCCTCGCTATTGCCATCATCAGAAGACTTGGCTCGTGGACGCTGGACAGCCGGGCGAGGTGGCGTTCGTCGGCGGCATCAACCTCGACCACGGCTCGATGGTGCTGCCTGGCCATGCGCCCGTCGGCGGTGGCGGCGACGACCTCTACGCGAACGTCCACGACCTCTACCTCGAGCTCCGCGGCCCCGCGGCCACCGACGTCCACCACAACTTCGTCCAGCGCTGGAACGAGGCGAGCGAGCGCGATCGTCCCGACGGCGGCTGGCCGGATTGCGAACGGGCAGCTCGGCTGCCGTTTCCCGCCGTCGTGTCACCGGCGGCGGGGCGCGTTCCGGCACAGGTGGCGCGCACGGTGCGAGCGGGGTGCTATCGCGACGCGACGCCCGCCCCGGACGCGCCGTCCTTTCCCATCGACGCCGGCGAGCAGAGCGTCCTCGAGCAGTACCTCGCCGCGATCGACGGCGCCGTCCACTCCGTCTATCTCGAGAACCAGTTCCTGCACTCGCTCGACGTGCTCCCGCGGCTCGAAGCGGCGCTCGCGCGCGGTGTCGTGGTGACGTTCGTTGCGCCCGGGGTGCCGATGCGGGACATCCGGGCGGCGCGCGCCGATCCGCGGGCCGCACCGTTCTTCGCGCAGCTCGAGGCGCTCGGACGCCATCCCAACTTCACGCTGGCGGGGCTGGCGGCTTCGTGCGGCGGCGGGCGCTACGAGGACGTCTACGTACACGCCAAGGCGGCGCTCGTCGACGACCGGTGGGTGACGATCGGCTCAACCAATGTCGCCGGTCGGTCCTTTCATGCCGATACCGAGCTCAACGTCTCCTTCTGGGATGCCGGCGCGGCGCGGGCGCTGCGTGTAACGCTGCTGCGGGAGCACTTGGACGTGGACACGGATTCGCTCGATGACCGGGCGGCGCTGGCCGTCTTCCAAGAGGTCGCGCGTGCGAACCGCGACCGCCGCCGCCGTGGCGAGCCGCTACAGGGTCTCGCCGTCGCGCTCGATCCGGCACGGTACGGCGCGTAGCAAGGAATAGCTGCTGCCGAACGCGGTCGCATGATCGCGTGAGGCGAGCGGCCGCGGTGCCCGACCACCGCGGCCGCGCCGTGGTATCCCGCCCGGGGTCGAGGCGCTTCAGGGATTCGTACAGGGCAGCACGCCCGACCCCGCCGGATCGTCGCCGAACCTCCCGATCTTGAAGCCGGGTCCCTGCACCGTCAGGCCGGTGGTGTCGGAAGCCGCGTTGGGACAAGGGTACGCGATGTCCTGCGCGGTGGGGAACACCCAGCGGAAGGCTCTCGACGCGGACGCCACCTTACTTCGACTGAACCGCCGAAAAGGTCCCGGAGATCGGAGTATGGAGGAGGAAGAATCCCGGCCCTTTGGACTCAAATGGCGGCTCATTGGTTGGAATCGGTTGAGGATTTGGGTCGGACTGAGGGAGCCGGGCGTGGCCCAACCCCATCAGCCGTGGGGCGACGTTCTTGAAGTCAATCGTGACGCCTCGGAGCGTGAAAGGTGTGCTCTTGAGCAGCTCTTGGTCGTTTCTTGCCCAGACGACGTCGGCTACAGGGTCCGCGGTCGCGAATTCTCTCACCTTGTAGACCGCGACAGGGTCACCCTTCTCAAACGACGCCAGGTCTTCGAACCCTCTTGTGCCGTCTGGAGCAGGATCGAAGTAGACTCGCCAGACCTCCCCGGCGAGCCGAAATGCGTTGTGTCCGACCAAGTCTGGCGACGAGGTGTCGAACGTCTCGAGAATGTAGGCGTTACCCACCACGAGCAATTGGGCACACTGAACTCCTCTGCCGAACTGTGCCACGCAACCGGGTTCGAACAGCGAAACATCGGGCCCCAGGATCGACTGCGCCGCTCCTTCCAGCGACCAGATGAAGAGGCGCACCTGAAATCTGTCACGGTCTTGAAGTCCCTCTTCAAAGCCGCGACCGGACATTTGAATCGTGGCCAGCGCAGCCGGGGGAGGATTCGGGCTGGAGGGACCAGTACGTCATTAGAACTACGGCGAGAGCAATCGCATCGTCTCTCATGCGGATACCCCGTTTCGGGGACCTTGCCTGTCGGGAGGCGGCCCCTGACCGGGAGGCGCTAGAAACCGTGTAGCAATCTGCCAGAGGCGCGGGGGCGGCCCCGCGACGGGGGAGGGCAGACCGAGGCGGCTATGGCCGTCAGACGCTCCAGTGCACGGGCTCGTCGGGCATCACGTAGGTGCAGACCGTGCCGGTCCGAATGTAGGAGCGGAGGTGGCGCGCCATGGCGGGATGAACCCGCGCGATGTGCGTCAGGCTGAAGCGAATGCGCGAGGCGACCGCCTTGCGGGCGCGCTCGATCGGACTGCCGGCCTGTCGACCGCGGCCGCCGAGGCCAAAGGCAGACGCCAGCTCCCCGGCGATGAAGTCGAGCTCCGCACCCGCGCGCGCCACGCGTCCCTCGTCGTGGCAGCGCTCGGCGTCGTCCAGCTCGCGGTGCAGATCCGCCAGCCGCTCTCGGTAGTCCGCCCGTGCCCGGCGGTCGAGGACGGGGTCTCCGGAGACGCCTCCGGAGACCCGGAGCCCCTGCGCAACGAGCTCCGCGGCGGGGGCGCCGCCCGGGTCGGGCGGCGCACTGGCGGAGGCGGCGATCAGATCCGCGACGTGGATCTCCTTGCCCGGATTGGCGAGCAGGATCGCGATGTCGCCGAGGCCCTTGCCGTGCCGCAAGCGCACGACCTTACCGGCGTAGGCGACGGTCCAGAAGTCTCCCTCGTGGCGAAAGACCGCGGCGCCGTCAGCCGGCTCCTGCGCCTCGACGGTCGCCGCGGTGTCGAGACCGAGATGGCGCATCTTCGCCGCGAGCCCGTCCATCCCGAGCTCCCGCGCGGTGCCGAGCGCGCTCGCGAGGAGAGTCGCCGCCTCGCGGCGCCGCGCGCCGGCATCGCGCGTGAGGAGCAGGCGCGCATGCGCGAGCTGGGTCCATGCGAGGAAGGGTCGCGCGCCCATGCGCTCGTGCACCGTCGCGGCGTCCTCGTAGTGGCGAATCGCGTCGGCGACGCGGCCGAGCGTCGAGGCCAGCAAGCCGAGGTGGTAGGAGACGGACCCCGAGCACGCGAGCCCCGCGGCCGCGATCCCGACGCGACCGGCGTAGGGTACCAGGAGGTCGTACAGCTTCTCCGCACTCGCGCGGTCGTTCAGCTCCGCGGCGACGGCGGAGAGAAGGCCCATCGAGACCACCCAGGCCCCGTCGTGGGGCAGCGGAAAGCCCTCCTTCGCCAGCGCGGAAAGCTCGAGCTGTGCTTCGGCCTTGCGGTCCATCTCGCTCCACCAGAATGCACGGAAGCAGCGTACGAGCATCGGGGCGGGTGCGTCGGCGCGAGGCTGCGACCGTCCGAGGTGCTGTTCAAGACGACCCTGGTGATAATGGAGGACGAACGTCTGAATCTCGTAACGCATGATCGGTTGCGCGTCGTGCTCCCGCTGACCGAGCTCGACCGCGCGCTTCGCCTGCTCCTCGCCGTCGGCGAAGCGGCCGTCCATGATCGCGCGCGTCGCCCGCCACATCGCCAGGTCCGTCAGGTAGAGGGGCTGGCGCAGCTCGCCCGCGATCTGCGCCCACGCCTCGATCTCGCGGTCGGCCGCGACCACGTCGCCGAACTCGAGGAATCCAACGATGCGAAACCGGTGCCCCAGAAGCGAGAGCTCGCGGTCGCCCGTCCGCTGGCCGAGGCTAACGATCTCATCGGCGATCGCGAGGCGCTCCTCCGCCGTCTCCGGCCGCCAGAGCGCGATGAGCCGAGCACGGAGCGCGGCGGCGAGTTGCCCCGGGTCTCCGAGCTGCCGGGCGAGCGTGAGCGCCTCCTCGCTCAGGGCGAGGACCCGCGCCGCCTGCGGGTCCCAGTAGAGGT
>WNGI01007190.1_pt1 | contig 10177 bp, 7 predicted proteins | sample 5400621 | NCBI WGS metagenome assembly WNGI01 (sample SAMN13153374, study PRJNA577476) | soil metagenome | isolation source: 20 cm soil or saprolite under Garry oak tree replicate 1 | place: USA:California | collected 2016-06-15 | reverse complement strand
CATCGGTAGTGGCGACGGATTATCCGCGATAAGCACGCATATCCCGCCATCCCAAAAACGTGGCATCGGCATCCCGCCGATGGGGCATGGGCTGGAATCGCAAGCCACGCTCGCCCTAACCCCTTCTGAAAAGCCTCAGGGCGGCGCCCCCTCCCTATTCGCCGTCAGCCGCATCACCAGGAAATAAAGGAGACACAGCACGATGACCGCGGCGGCTATCAGATGCGATTTCGCTTTAAGCGCCATCGTCAGGCCCGCGGGATCGCGTAACATCTCAGGGGTGATCGCGGTTTGCCCGAACCACGCCAGTATCCCGCACCACAAGGCCGAACCCACGATCGTCATCAAACTAAAGGTGCTGAAATTCATGCGGATGATCCCAGCTGGAATGGAAATGAGATGGCGAATTACCGGCAGCAATCGCGCAAAAAAGATGCCGCCGGCTTCGTAACGATGCAGCCAATGTTCCGCCCGCGTTAGCTTTGATTCGCTGATCGCGAAAAAGCGGCCCCATTTTACGATCAAAATCCGTCCAAGCCACAGCGATACCCAATAAGTGACGGACGCGCCAAGCCATGAACCAAAAGTACCTGCTGCAATCACACCCCAGAGATTCAGTTTTCCCTGCGCAGCCAGAAACGCAGCTGGCGGAATCACGATTTCGCTCGGGACCGGAAAGATCGAGCTTTCCAATGCCATTAACACGATGATCCCCAGGTAACCGCCATGCAGCACCCAATCAAACCAGACTTGGAGCAGATGATGCATTGGGCGATTTTCGATTTACGATTTCAGATTGAAGTTGCGATAGCGCGTCCGTCTCTCTCTATCGGCAATCGGCAATCCGCAATCTAAAATTCCGATGATCTACCGACGCGTCCTGAAATATTATCGCGGATTCCTTACCCGTTCGCTCATTGCCCTGGGGTTCTCCTTCGCCGCCATCGGATTGAATTTGCTTAAACCGTGGCCCTTCAAGATCATCGTCGATCAAATCCTTCCGGGTCGGGTAAAGGTTTTTCATTACACCTTTCGATTTCTTGGCGGCGCCGAAATCAGGATACCGGCGCTCGATGCCACTCAAGCTATCGCGCTGCTCTGCCTTGCGATGATTGTCATTCAATTGCTGTGGAGTCTCCTCAGCCTGGCCAGCAATTACATGTTTGTGAAAATCGGTCTGCAATCTTTGCTGCGATTGCGCACCGAGCTTTACACACATTTGCAGCGACTTTCGCTCAAATTTCACGACACGCGGCGCTCGGCCGATTCCAGTTTTCGCGTCGCCTACGATTCGCAATCGGTCCAGACGATTTACAATAAAGGGTTCACTAACATTGTCAGTTCCGGCGTCACGCTGCTCGGGACATTTGCCGTCATGCTCCGGCTCGATTGGCAATTGACCTTGCTCTCGCTTGCCATCGTGCCGCTTCTCATTGGCATGATCTATTTCTTTGCCAAACGCATTCGCACTCAATCGACTACCATTCAGGAGCAGGACAGCGCGTTGCTCACCCAAACGCAAGAAGGATTGAGTTCCATTCGGATGGTGCACGCATTTGGCCGCGAGGAATTCGAAGTCTCGCAGTTTCAGCAACACGCCCACGGCAGCTTGCAGGCTAACCTTCGGCTAACGATGACAAGCGTGAAGAGCGGGCTCGTCATCAGCACGCTGATCGCGCTCGGAACGGCCGCGATGTATTACGTGGGATCATTACACGTGCTGGCCGGCACGTTATCGCTCGGAGTCCTTCTCGTTTTCATCGCCTATCTGGTCATGCTTTATCAACCGCTCGAATCGCTCACCTACACGGCGTGGGCAATGGAAGGCGCAACGGCGGGAGCGCGGCGTTGTTTCGAAATTCTCGATCGGCAGGATGACGTCGTCGATTCGCCCAATGCCATCGCGATCGAAAAAACAAACGGTGCGATTTTGTTTCAGAACGTGAGCTTTGGCTATGATTCGGACCGCGAAATTCTGAGCAACGTCAATCTTGAAATCGCGCCGAACCAAATCATCGCGCTGGTCGGCGGGACGGGCGCAGGCAAGAGCACGCTGCTGAGTTTGGTACCGCGATTTTACGATCCCATCGCGGGTCGTCTAGTACTCGATGGCCGCGACATTCGCGAGATCACAAAAAAATCCTTGCGCCAGCAGGTCGCCATCGTTTTGCAAGACACGCTCCTCTTTTCGACTACCGTACGCGAGAATATTGCCTACGGACGGCCAGATGCGACCGAAGACGAAATCCGAGAAGCGGCGCAGCGCGCGCAGGCCGATGAATTCATTTCGCAATTACCAAACGGCTACGAAAGCGAGGTCGGCGAACGAGGCGGACACCTCAGCGTTGGTCAGCGCCAACGCATCGGAATCGCGCGCGCCTTTTTGAAGAACGCGCCAATTCTTTTGCTCGACGAACCAACTTCCGCGCTCGACCCGACCACCGAATCCGCCATCATGGAAACGATCAAAGAACTGATGCGCGGCCGCACCACCATCATCATTACTCATCGCATCGCCACTATTCACAACGTCGATCAAATCGTCGTTCTTGAAAATGGGCGCGTGGTCGAGCAGGGACGCGGGCCGGAGCTGGTCGCGCGCGGCGGCGTTTACGCGAAACTTTACGCTTCTGGGAAATTTACGGCATGAGCAATGTCGACGCGGAGCGCAGAGTAGAAAGCGATTGGTGGGCGCATCCGATCCCGCCGAATGTTGATTTTGGCGAAGGGTTTTATTGCGAAACGGCGCAGGTGTTTCGCTTTATGAAAACGAAGGCGGCGCATGCCCTCCGCTTTGGCAATCACGTCTCCGTGTACGCCGGGTGTTCCTTTGCCCTCGGAGTGAAGGGCTCGGCTGTCATTGGTGATTTCACCTTGCTGAACGGCGCGCTCGTCATGGCGGACGAACGGATTGAGATCGGATCGCACTGTTTGATCTCGTGGAACGTCGGGATCGCCGATTCCGATTTTCATCCGCTCGAACCGGCGCAGCGACTAATCGATGCCCAAGCCGTTGCGCCATTTTACAAAGACCGCCCACCCCGACCCAAACTTGAGACGCGCCCAGTGAAAATTTCCGATAACGTTTGGATCGGAATGAATGCGATTGTTTTAAAAGGCGTTACCATTGGCGAGAATTCCGTCGTGGCGGCCGGCGCGGTCGTGACGAAAAGCGTGCCGGCGAATTCCGTCGTCGCGGGTAATCCCGCGGTGGTTGTGAAGACATTCCAGTGACCGTAGCAAACGCCCAACGCCCAACGCCCAACGCTGAACACCGAATACAGAGGAGCGCCTTCTGCATTCGACGTTGGGCGTTCGACGTTCAGCGTTCGGCGTTTTCTTCGCAATGAAACGCAAACGCATCGTGGTCATGGGCTTCATGGGTTCCTGCCCGATCGCGGGCGTGATCTGGCAGCATGTGCACTACATTGTCGGACTGCAACGCCTCGGTCACGATGTTTACTACATCGAAGATTCCGCCCGCATTCCCTACAACGCGGAAACGTTCGACACGAGCAACGATTTTACTTACGCCACGAGACTGCTCGCGCGCTTGGCCAATGAATTTGATTTCAAAAATCGCTGGTCTTTTTGCGCCCGATACTTGCCCGAACTCCCGACCGTAGGTTTGTCCTTAAAGAAAATTCGTCAGCTTTATAAATCGGCCGACGCAATTTTGAATGTCTGTGGCGCGCAGGAATTCAATGACGACCTACGGGCCAGCGATCGCATTCTTTATATCGAGAGTGATCCAGGCGTTGAACAAATAAAAGTCGATCAGGAAGTTCAATCGACAATCGATTATCTTCAGGGACATCACGCACTCTTTACTTTTGGCGAGAATGTCGGGACGAAACAATTTCCTGTCCCAGTCCACGGATTGAAGTGGCTCCCAACGCGACAGCCCATTGTCACCGATCTTTGGAGAACACGGCGGCCACCGCCGTCGAGCGCGATCTTCACGTCCATTGCAAATTGGTCGACCAGCGGATTGAAAGACATCATCTGGCGCGGAGAGAAATATCTGTGGAGCAAATCGCGGGAGTTCATTCGTTTCGTTAATGCTCCCAAAGCTGCCGGCGAGACGTTCGAACTGGCCACAGATATTAAGGACGAGAAGACGCGAAGGAAGTTTTCCAAGGCTGGCTGGCGTTTTCGCACCCCGCACGATTTGAGTGTGAAATACTGGGACTATCAGGACTACATTCGCCGATCAAAAGCCGAATTCACCGTCGCCAAGGATCAATATGTTCGATTAAACAGCGGCTGGTTTAGTGATCGCAGTGCCTGTTATCTGGCCGCCGGACGCCCCGTGATCACGCAGGAAACCGGGTTCACAAAAAACTACGACCAACAGGGCGGGCTTTTCGGTTTTCGTAAGCTCTCTGAAATCGCGGCAGCGGTGGGCGAAATTAACGGCGATTATCGCCGGCATTCGCGCGCGGCGCGCGAGATTGCACGCGAATTTTTCGAAGCCGAAAAAGTGCTCGCTTTATTGCTCGACCGCGCCGGTTTGTAAGCACAGCCATCTTGTCCGCCACAGGCTTGAACCCTTTGCCACAATCCGTTGTCTATTTTCCACAGTGCGCAATTTGCATTTCAAGCATGCCGTTTCATCTTCTCGGACTTTGGGCATGAAACATCTTTTCGTTTGCGCGCTGCTGCTTTTTGCGGGTTCTGATCTTTTCGCGCAGCAAAATACTCCGCCTGTGCAGCAGCAAGAGACTCCACCGGTTCTACCGCAGCAGAATACTCCGCCGCTGCCACCGCCGGAAGAAGGCGCGCCACCTCCAATGAAACCGAGCGCTACTCCCCCACCCGTTGCTCCGATTGTGGTGGCGGCGCCGAAGCAACCGAACGGTAAAATTCAGAAAAGCCTCGTTCGCATTACTTCAACCGAAGTTGAGCCCGATTATCGCGCTCCCTGGAATACCGGCGCGATCGGTCGCGGCGTTGGTGCCGGATTTGTCATCGAGGGCCCGCGTATCATGACCAACGCCCACGTTGTCAGCAACACCCGTTATCTCACGGTCGAGCGCGATGGCGACCCAAATAAGTATCCTGCGCGCGTCGTGTTTGTTGCCCACGATTGCGACCTGGCTCTGATCACGGTCGACTCACGGGAGTTTTTCAAAAACATGGTTCCGCTGCCTTTCGGCGGAATCCCGGAGCTGGAAGCGACCGTCTCAGCCTACGGTTACCCGATTGGTGGCGAGCGCATGTCGGTCACTACCGGGATCGTTTCGCGGATTGATTTCCAACTCTATACCCATTCATCGATCGACTCGCACCTTGCCATTCAGATCAGCGCGCAGATCAATCCGGGGAATAGCGGCGGCCCGGTCATGCAAAATGGCAAGGTGGTTGGAGTCGCCTTTCAGGGTTACAGCGGCGACGTCGCGCAAGGTGTCGCTTACATGATTCCCACACCGGTAATTCGCCGTTTTCTCAGCGACATCAAGGACGCCCACTACGATAAGTATGTCGATCTTGGTTTGACTTATAGCAAACTGCAAAATCCCGCTCAGCGTCGCTATCTCGGACTGCCGGATGATGGTCGGGGCGTGATTGTCGATACCGTGATTGAAGCTGGTCCGGCGGGAAAGATTCTTAAACAGGGCGACGTCTTGCTCTCAATTGATGATCACGCCATTACCAGCGATGCCTTTGTCGAGCTCGAGGGCGAGCGGGTAGAGATGCCTGAAATAGTCGAGCGCAAATTCAAAGGCGACAAAGTGAAGTTTGAAATCTTGCGCGATAAGAAGCCGATGAAGCTGACGATTGTATTGGATACAGTCTGGCCCTATCAAATGCAGGCTCATCATTATGATACACGACCTCGTTATATCGTCTACGGAGGTTTAATTTTTCAGCCTTTATCCCTCGACTTATTAGATGCCTATCAAATGAGCGATCCGCGCGTCCGCCATTATTTCGATTACTTTATTTTGGAACAAATTTATCTTCAGCATCCGGATGTAATTGTGCTGACGAATATTCTTCCGGATCCGACGAATACCTACCTCGCCCCTTATCGGTCCAGCATTATTGATGAAGTAAACGGCAAAAAGATCGCAACGCTGAACGACCTGGCACAGGCTTTTGCAGAAGCGCCGGATCGTTTTGTAATCACGATGATCGGCGAGGGACCTCCTCTGGTTCTTGACCGCAGAGAAGTAGAAGGTGCGCACGAACGAATTCGCACCCGTTACAACGTGATCGCAGAGCAAAATCTCGACGAACAACCAGTCGCGGCACAGGCGACGGCAGTCTCAGGAAACCCACACTCGTAGAATGTCCACCAGAGTCCCGGCCTGTCTCTTCGCGTTCATCCTGCTTGGAAGCAGCGCTACAGTTTGGGCAAAGAAGCAGTCGACTACTCAGGCGGTGCAACCGCGGCAACTGTCTCTGCTGCGGGTCAATGTCACCGGGCAAGGATACGATTACTTTCGGCCGTGGCAAAAGCGCGCGCCCTTTTCCAAGCGCGCGTTAGGGGCCGTTCTTTCCCAGGGCCGCGTTCTCGTTACCGCCGATCTCGTTGCTAACCAGAATTATGTCGAATTGGAACGCGCCGAATCCGGCGAAAAGATGGCCGCCTCGGTTGAGGTGGTGGATTACGAAGCAAACCTGGCGCTTTTGCAACCGCAGGACAAAAAATTTCTCGACGGCCTCGCGCCTTTGGAACTCGCGAATGACACCATCGTCGGCGATCGAGTTGCCGCTCTTCAACTCGAACAAACCGGAGCTCTGGTCGTGACTGACGGACTGGTCACTGCTGTTCAGGTGATGCGTTATCCCGTCGAAGTCGGTGAGTTCCTCACCTACCGCCTCAGTATCGCCCTTCAGTACAGAGACAACAGCTACACCGTGCCGTTGGTGAAAAACAACAAGCTCGCTGGTCTCTTGCTTCGCTACGATCCGCGTTCACAGTTGATGGATGCAATTCCCGCACCCATCATCGCGCACTTCCTGAAGGATGCGGCCCAGCCGAAGTACGGCGGCTTTCCCACGGTTGGATTCGACTTTTTTCCAACACGCGACCCGCAACTGCGCAAATACGCTGGCGAATTGGGAAATGGCGGCGGCGTTTATGTTAGGGGGATTGAGCCGGGCAGCGCGGTAGAGAAGGCTGGCTTGCAAGAAGGAGATATCCTCACTGCCGTCGGCAACTTCGATCTCGATCAGAACGGCAACTATGTCGATCCTCTTTATAAGAAGCTGGAATTTACCAATCTACTTACCACGCGTGCTTATGTTGGCGACAAGGTGCCGCTGAAAATACATCGTCAGGGTAAACCGATGCAGCTCGATGTCACAATGGAGCACCGGGCCCCCGACGAATACATCATTTCACCCTACTCGCGGGACGAAGCGCCAAAATATTACATTCTTGGTGGATTGATCTTTCAAGAGTTGTCCCGTCAATATTTGCGAGAATGGGGACCAAACTGGTTGAAGGAAGCGCCGCAACGGTTTGTCTATCTCGACCATTTTCAGTGGGAGCTATTTCCCGAAGGTCATCGCCGTGTCGTCGTACTCAGCCAGGTCCTTCCCGTGAACGGAACGATCGGATATGAAGACTTCGGATACCTGACGGTAACGAAAGTGAATGGTAAAGACATTCACTCCCTTGATGATCTGGCCGAAGCGGTGAAACAGCCGGTAGATGGTTTCGATCGAATCGAAACCGAGGAAGATCCAAAGGTAATTCCATTGGACGTGGCACAGGCTGAAAATGACGAGCCGACTCTGCGCGAAAGCTACGGCATCCCTACCCTGCAGCGACTGAAGTAGCTCGCGCTTTTATCGCCTTAAGAAAGCGGTGACCTCGCTGGTGTAGGTGCTAAAAGGATCGCTCATGACCAAAATGTCCTGCGGTCCTGAGGAGATCGAATCCCAGTTGATGACGTAGGGCAGTTCTGAATCACGGAACCAGGCGACAGCTTGCGAGCGACCAGCCGCTCTTGAATTGGCCGGTGGCCGATAGCTGGCATTCTTGATCCGAACACTTTGATTCCAATCGGTTATCCGCTTGCCTGCTTTCACCTGAAAGAAAAGTCCGCGTGATGGATCGATGTTGTGATACTCCAGATCGAGACTGAGCAACCACGGATCATCCCATGGCAGCGACTCCGCTTCGGCAAACTTCTCCAGCAACCATCGCTTCGTAATCCAATCGACCCCGCCAATAAGCGCGTCTGAGTTTGTCGCAAAAGAATCGAGAACAAAACTCCAGCTCTCTAGTAACCAATCTATCTCCGCATCTCGACCTTGCAGGTACTTCCCCGCTGCCTCGAGAAAGCGCCATTGAATTTCGAGCGCCCCCACAGTTTTGCCATTTTCCAGTTCCACCAGCCACGGGCCATTAGGTTGATGCGAAACTTCCCGCGTCGCCACCACCGCATCCTGTAAGATCAGACCGCGCGGGAACTTGTCTTCTTCGAGCAAAGTCAAAATGCAGGCCGTCGTTCCCACTTTCAATGCGGTAGCGAAAGGACTCATGTTCGAGTCGCCAATCAACAGATGTAAGCGCCGGAACTTGCGATAGTCCGCCAGCGGTTCATCCCGCGCATTTATGATGGCGCGATTAAATTGCACCCACTGGTAGATGTCGTTCACGATGTGATCGGCCCGTTGGCTAATTTGAAATCGCACCGGCGTTGCGCTCGGCGGCAGATCAAAATCAAAAGCGAGCGGATGCGCCTGACCAATCCGTCCCGCTCCGGTATAAATCTGGCGGGTCGCGAGAAAGCACAGCAGCGTCCCCAACACCGGAGGAGTGAACTGAGTTTCCCGGCGCATTAAATAGTTCTCATGACAGCCGAAGGTCGCGCCAGTGTAATGATCGATGTTATTCTTGATGAAAGAAACGTGATCGCATGCGTGCATTTCGCGCAGCGCGTTCAGAAGCAAAGCATCACCCGCAAGATCGTAAACCACGGCGTCGCGCAAACGCACGCATTCCGGCGAAGCGTACTCGATGTGGCCCATGTCGAGATAAAGGCGCCCGCCGTTCAACAAGAACCCACCGTTGCCCGGTGGTTCTTCGTAATCGCGATAATGCAAGTCGAGAGCGCCCGCGCGCGCCTGCCTGAAAATGTAATTTTTGACACGCGCCGGCCAGGCTTCGGTTGAAAGCTCGGCGTCGTGGACAAGCGCGCCATATTCGGTTTCGAGGCCGACCACCCGATTCACAAGGCGAACATCCCTCATTAAGGGAAGCGGACAAGGGATAACCAGCACGCCTTCTGCTCCTCGGAGGGAGTGCAATTGGCTTTCGCCCGGACCCCATCGTTCGCGATTAACCGGCAGGATACTGGCGGTGTCGCTAATGCGATTATCGCGAAAGGGGCATTCATCAGGGTCATCGCGATCCTGTTAGCGGCATTGCATGCGGCTCTCGCAATCACCGCCGCATTGGAGAAATCGCCCACTTTTGATGAACCAACTCATCTTACTGCCGGCTATAGCTACTGGTTGAAGAATGATTATCGCCTCGATCCGGAAAACGGTAACTGGCCGGCTCGCTGGGCGGCACTACCGCTTCTCCTATCGCGCCCGTCTTTTCCGGAAAATGCCGCGTGGAAACAGGGCGACGTCGGGCGAGTCAGCGAAAGATTTCTTTATGGCAGCGGCAATAATTCCGATCGGGTCGTCTTCCTTGGGCGCAGCATGATGGCGGTGGTCGGTGCAGGTTTGTGCTTGCTCATCTTTTTCTGTTCAAATCGACTATTCGGCGCAATCGGCGGACTGATCTCCGAACTACTTGCGGCCTTTGATCCGAATCTTCTCGCGCATTCCGCACTGGTCACGGTCGATGTCGCCGCCGCCTTCTTCTTTACCGCCGCCATCTGGAGTTACTTCCGGCTGCTCCAATCCGCAAACAAGCCTTGGTTTGTCATTACAGCCCTGAGCTGGTCGGGGCTTTTTCTCGCCAAAATGTCAGCACCGGCTTTTTTACTCGTCGCGGTCATCTTGGCTACTTTGCGGGTCCTTTCATCCGAACCAATGACGATTCGGGTGATCCGCTTTGATGGGCAGGTTGCAGCACGATGGCGAAAGCTTGTTCTCGTTATCGGATTAACCGGCGCCCTCGTTGCGATCGTTGTAACAGCGATTTGGGCATCATATGGGTTTCGTTTTTCTCCCTTTTCGCGAATGGAACCAGCAAGCGAAG
>WNGI01008808.1_pt1 | contig 10178 bp, 8 predicted proteins | sample 5400621 | NCBI WGS metagenome assembly WNGI01 (sample SAMN13153374, study PRJNA577476) | soil metagenome | isolation source: 20 cm soil or saprolite under Garry oak tree replicate 1 | place: USA:California | collected 2016-06-15 | reverse complement strand
GCGGAAGCTGGTGACGCTCGCACCGGGCCAGGTGGCCAACGCGCTCCTGCGGATCGTCGACGCGCTGAACTTCCCCGCGTCCAAATGCGGCCCGGTGAAGACGCAGTGGATACAGGTCTACCCGCCGAACCAGACGACGCCGATCTTCCTGGGCTACAAGACGACGGCCTGCTCGAAGCCGGTCAGGATCCTGAGCGTCAGCGTCGTCCAGCCTGGTTCCGGCGGCTCCGCCTAGCTGGCCTCGGTTAGTCCAGCCCGAGGACGCGGTCCAGCCCGAACGTCGGCCCGGCCGGCAGCGACCCGACGCCACGGATCCCCATCAGGATCCCCGGCAGGAACGAGGCACGGTCCAGCGAGTCGTGCCGCAGGGTCAGTGTCTCGCCGTGCCCGCCGAGCAGCACTTCCTGGTGGGCGAGCAGTCCGGCCAGCCGGACCGAGTGGACATGCACCGCATCCACCTCCGCGCCGCGGGCGCCCTCCAGGGCGGTGACCGTGGCATCGGGCGGCGGCCCGAGCCCCGCCTCCGCCCGCGCGGCGGCGATCAGGGACGCGGTCCTGGTCGCGGTGCCCGATGGCGCGTCCACCTTGCCCGCGTGGTGAAGCTCGATGATCTCCGCGGAGTCGAAGAAGCGCGCCGCCTGCGCGGCGAACCGCATCATCAGCACCGCGCCGATCGAGAAGTTGGGCACGATCAGCGCCCGGGTGCCGGGCGCGGCGGCCAGCCACCGCGCCACCTGCGCGGCCCGGGCGTCGTCGAAACCGGAGGTGCCGACGACGGTGTCCAGGCCCTGGCCGATGCACCAGCGCAGGTTGTCCATGACCGCGCCCGGGTGGGTGAAGTCGACCACGACGTCACAGCCGGCCAGGGCTTCCCGGTCGTCTCCCACGTCGACGCCCGCGGCCAGCGCCATGTCCTGCTCCCCGGCCACCGCCGCGCATATCTGCGTGCCCATGCGCCCCTTGGCGCCCAGCACCCCGACCTTGATCATGTCCGCCATGTCCGCCTCCTCGGTCGCGTCCAGCGGCGGCGGGTGTCAGGACAGCGCCGCCGCGAAACTGGCGTCGTCGTCGAACGGGCCGACCACCGCGAGCGCCTTGGGCAGGTCCAGGATCTCGGCGGCGACCCGGCGCACGTCGTCGTGGGTGACCGCCTCGATCGAGGCCAGGATCTCTTCCACCGGCTCCAGCCGCGAGTAGACCAGCTCGGCCTTGCCGAGCCGGCTCATCCTCGACGACGGGTCTTCCAGGCCCAGCACGATCGACCCGCGCAGCTGGCCCTTGCCGCGCTCCAGCTCGGCGTCGGTCAGCCCGGCGGAGACGGCCTTGGCGATCTCCTCCTGGCAGATGGCGAGCACCTCGTCGGCCTTGGCGGGCAGGCAGCCCACGTACACCCCCCACATGCCGGTTTCGGCATGCTGCGAGGTGAAGCTGTACACCGAGTAGGCCAGCCCGCGCTTTTCCCGGACCTCCTGGAACAGCCGGGAGGACATCCCCCCGCCCAGGGCGGCGTTGAGCACGCCGAGCGCGAACCTGCGGTCGTCGTTCCGGGACAGCCCCTCGCACCCGAGGACCAGGTTCGCCTGCTCGATGCCCCGCGACACCAGCCGCACGCCGCGGCCCGCACCGCCGGGCAGCGCCTCCCCCAGGCCGCCGAGGCGCGGGGGATCCGGCGCCGCCGCCGGCGTGGCCGCCGCGTCGCCGAACGCCTCGCGGACCCCGGCGACGACCGCGTCGTGCTGCACGCTGCCCGCGGCGGCCACCACCAGGCTCGGCGGCGTGTACCGGGCGCGGTAATGGCCGGCGATCTGCTCGCGCGTGATCGAGTTGATCGACTCGGCCGTGCCCAGGATGGGACGGCCGAGCGGGGTGTCGCCGAACAGCTGGGCCGCGAAAGCCTCGTGCACGGTGTCGGAGGGATCGTCGTCGTTCATGGCGATCTCTTCCAGGATCACCCCCCGTTCGGCCGCCACGTCCTTCGGCTCGATCAGCGAGCTGGTCACCATGTCGGACAGGACGTCGATGGCGAGCGGCAGATCGGCGTCGAGCACCCGCGCGTAATAGCACGTGTACTCCTTGCCGGTGAACGCGTTCAGCTCGCCGCCGACCGCGTCCAGCGCGGCCGAGATCTCCAGGGCGGTGCGCCGGCTGGTGCCCTTGAACAGCAGGTGCTCAAGGTAGTGGGTGGCCCCGGCATGGGCGGTATCCTCGTCGCACGAGCCCACGCCCGCCCAGATGCCGAACGCGGCCGACCGCACGGCGGGCAGGTGCTCGGTGATGACCCGCAGCCCGCCGGGCAGGACCGTGCGGGCCACGGCCGCGTCGCCGCCGGCCGGCCGACGTCCGGTCACTGCTCGCGGCGCCGGCGCTCGCGGTGGCGGGTGCGGTGGCCATCGCGGTCCCCGCCCTGCCCGCCGCTGCCGCGGTCGCGGTCATATTCGCGGTCACGGTCACTGTCGCCGGAACGGTCTTCGCCGTCAGCCGCCGCGCCGGACGCGGCCGCCGCCTCGCGCTCGACGACCTCCACCGGGACCAGCGACAGTTTGCCGCGGTCGTCCACCTCGCGGATCTCCACCTGGATCTTGTCGCCGACCTTGACCACATCGTCGATGTTCTCGATCCGGGCACCGCCGTGCAGCTTGCGGATCTGGGTGATGTGCAGCAGGCCGTCCTTGCCGGGCAGCAGCGAGATGAACGCGCCGAACGTGGTGGTCTTCACCACGGTGCCGAGGAACCGCTCCCCCACCTCGGGGATGTGCGGGTTGGCGATCGCGTTGATCGTGGCCTTGGCCGCCTCCGCGGCGGGCCCGTCGGTGGCGCCGATGTAGATGGTGCCGTCGTCCTCGATGGTGATCTCGGCGCCGGTGTCCTCCTGGATCGAGTTGATCATCTTCCCCTTGGGGCCGATGACCTCACCGATCTTGTCGACCGGGACCTTGATGGTGATGATCCGCGGCGCGTAGGGGCTCATCTCGGCCGGGGCGTCGATCGCCTCGCGCATCACGTCCAGGATGGTGAGCCGGGCCGCCCGCGCCTGCTTGAGGGCGGCGGCGAGCACCGAGGCGGGGATGCCGTCCAGCTTGGTGTCCAGCTGGAGGGCGGTGATGACGTCGGTGGTGCCGGCCACCTTGAAGTCCATGTCGCCGAACGCGTCCTCGGCGCCGAGGATGTCGGTGAGGGTGACGTACTGCCCGCCCTCACTGATCAGCCCCATGGCGATGCCGGACACCATGTCCTTGAGCGGCACCCCGGCGTCCAGCAGCGACATGGTGGAGGCGCAGACCGAGCCCATGGAGGTGGAGCCGTTGGAGCCGATCGCCTCCGACACCTGCCGGATCGCGTAGGGGAACTCCTCCCGCGTCGGGAGCACCGGGAGCAGCGCCCGCTCGGCGAGCGCGCCGTGCCCGATCTCCCGCCGCTTCGGCGAGCCGACCCGGCCGGTCTCCCCGGTGGAGTACGGCGGCATGTTGTAGTTGTGCATGTACCGCTTGGTCCGCTCCGGGTTGAGCGTGTCGATCATCTGCTCCATCCGCAGCATGTTCAGCGTGGTGACGCCGAGTATCTGCGTCTCGCCGCGCTCGAACAGCGCCGACCCGTGCACCCGGGGCAGCACGTGCGCCTCCGCGGACAGCTGGCGGATGTCGGCCAGGCCACGGCCGTCTATGCGTACGCCGTCGCTGACGATCCGCTCCCGCACCAGCTTCTTGGTGAGCGCGCGGTAGGCGCCGCTGATCTCCTTCTCGCGCCCCTCGAACTGCTCCCTGAGCTGCTCCGTGGCCAGCGCCTTGACCCGGTCGGTCTCGGTCTCCCGGTCGTGCTTGCCGGCGATGGTCAGCGCCTTGGCGAGCTCGTCGCTGATCGCGGCGGACAGGGCGTCGTAGACGTCCTGGCCGTAGTCGGCGAAGATCGGGTAGTCGGCGGTCTCCTTCGCGGCCTGCGCGGCGACGCGCTGCTGGGCCTCGCAGAGCACCTTGATGAACGGCTTGGCTGCCTCCAGGCCCTCGGCGACCGTCTCCTCCGTCGGCCCGACCGCACCGCTGCCGGCATCGGCCAGCAGGGCGAGGGTCCGCGGGGTGGACTCCGCTTCCACCATCATGATGGCGACGTCGCCGTCCTCGAGCACGCGGCCCGCGACCACCATGTCGAAGGTGGCCTCCTCGAGCTGGGTGTGGGTGGGGAACGCCACCCACTGGCCCTTGATGAGGGCGACCCGGACGCCGCCGATCGGGCCGGAGAACGGGAGCCCCGCGAGCTGGGTGGACAGCGAGGCGGCGTTGATCGCCACCACGTCGTACAGGTGCTCCGGGTGCAGCGCCATGATCGTCTCGACGATCTGGATCTCGTTGCGCAGGCCCTTCACGAACGAGGGGCGCAGCGGCCGGTCGATGAGGCGGCAGGTCAGGATGGCGTCCTCGGACGGGCGCCCCTCCCGGCGGAAGAAGGAGCCGGGGATGCGGCCCGCAGCGTACATCCGCTCTTCCACGTCCACCGTCAGCGGGAAGAAGTCGAGTCCCTCCTTGGGCTGCTTGGACGCGGTGGTGGCCGACAGCACCATCGTCTCGTCGTCGAGATAGACGACGGCGGAGCCGTTGGCCAGGCGGGCCAGGTGGCCCGTCTCGAATCTGATCGTGTGAGTGCCGAACACGCCGTTATCTATGAACGCGTCGGCGGTGTGCACACCCTGCACGGGTGAGACCTCCTCGTGTGAGGTCCCGCGCCCGCCCCTCGTGGTGACGCGCCTTGCGCCTTTGGCAAGGCTGGCTGCCGGCCGGTCTTCGATCGAAGCCCTCGGCCCAGGTGCGGAGCGCCCTCGCGGGCACCGCTCCTGACCCGAGAACCACTACCGAGGACCGGCCCTGGTGCCCTGTGCGTCCCCGGGCCGGGGCCGCGGGACGTTGTTCTCGAATTCTTTGTTACGACCCTACCTGCGCAGGCCCAGCTTCCCGATGAGCGCGCGGTAGCGCTCAATGTCCGTGCGGGACAGGTACTGCAGCAGCCGGCGGCGGCGGCCGACCAGCAGCAGCAGGCCGCGGCGGCTGTGGTGGTCATGCTTGTGCACCTTGAGGTGCTCGGTAAGGTCATTGATCCGCCGGGTCAGCAGCGCGACTTGGACTTCCGGCGAACCGGTGTCACCCTCACCTGTCGCGTGCTCGGCGATGAGCTCCTTCTTCACGGCTGTTTCCAGCGGCACGTGGCATTCCTATCGTTGTGTCTGATCACGGGTGGGGCTTACGGTGGCAGAAGCTGCCCGGGGCCCCCGGTCAGCCGCTTGAGGGTGCAGCTGACCTGGCCGGCGACGCCGACCACCCATCACGGTACCACGGGTGGGCCGCGGATCTGGTACCGGCGAGCCCCTCCGCCGGGCCCACCGGCCCTGCTGGCTGAACACGGCGTGGCCTCGGGGAATTCCCGCCGCGGCCGTTACCCGGCCTCGCTCACCGTGATCGTCCGCGCCTGGTCCACGTCGCGCCGCATCTGCTCGGCCAGCTCCGCCGCGGAGCCGAACCGCTCCATCCCCCGCAGCCGGGCGGCGAAATCAACCCCGACGTGCAGGCCGTAGAGCTCGAGGTCGTCCCGGTCGAGCGCGTGGGCTTCCACGACCCGGTCCTGCCCGTCGAAGGTCGGGTTGGTGCCCACCGAGATCGCCGCCGGCCAGCGTTCCCCCTCGTACTCCTGGCCCTCCTGCTCGCCCAGGGTGGACAGCCACCCGGCATAGACCCCGTCGGCGGGGACGGCGGTGTGGGGGAACGTCTCCAGGTTGGCGGTCGGGAAGCCGAGCGCCCGCCCGCGCCGCTGCCCGGGGACGACGATGCCCTCCACCCGGTGCGGGTGCCCCAGGTCGCGGGCGGCGCCCGTCACGTCGCCGTCGGCCAGCTTCTGCCTGATGAGACTCGAGGAGATCTTGATCCCGTCGTCGCGCAGCAACGGCACGCCCTCGGCGGCGAAGCCGTACTTCTCCCCCAGCTCGGCGAGCAGGGCCACGTCGCCGGCGGCACGGTGCCCGAAGCGGAAGTTCTCGCCGACCGCCACGGTTGCCGCGTGCAGCCGGTCCACCAGCACCAGGCGGACGAACTCCTCCGGGTCCAGCCTCGAGAACTCGGGCGTGAACGGCATCAGGCAGACCGCGTCGGCGCCCAGCCCGGCCAGCAGCTCCGCCCGCCGGGCGGCGGTGCACAGCAGCGTCGGGTGCGTGCCGGGCCGGATCACCTCGGCGGGGTGCGGGTCAAACGTGATCACGACCAGGGGCAGCCCAAGCCCGGTGGCGATGTCGGCGGTGCGGGTGATGATGCGCTGATGGCCCCGGTGCACGCCGTCGAACACCCCGATGGTCACCACGGACCTGCCCCAGTCCAGGGGCACGTCCGCCAGGCCCTGCCAGCGGTACACCGCGTCTCCTTAGCTCAATGACGCCAGGTGGTGCCCGGTGATCCCGGCCGGCCCCTCAGCGTTCTCCCGTCACCCAAGCCTGCCATGTCACTGCGGCCGGGAGCATCCGCGGCGTGGGCGCGCCGTCTCAGGGCACGAACACGGCCAGCGGCCGGGCCCGGCCGTCGCGCTCCTCGACCAGCGCGACCAGGGTGCCGTCCGGTGCCAGCGCGGCCACCGGCCCCGGCCCCGCCCCGGCCGGGCCCAGGCTGCCCCCGTGCGAGAGTGAGTCCGCCTCGGCTCCCGTGAGCGGCCTGACCGGGAAGGCGGCAACCGCCGCCTCCGCCAGCGGGATCACCCGCAGCCCGGCCGCGAGCTCGTCGAGCCCGCTCGCCTGGCTGATGTCGTAGGGCCCGACCCTGGTCCGCCGGAGCATGGTGAGATGCCCGCCCGTTCCGAGCGACTCCCCCAGGTCGCGGGCGAGCGCGCGGACGTAGGTCCCGCTGGAGCAGCGCACCGCCGCGGTCACGTCCAGCAGGCCCTGGCCGGCCGGCCGTGGGTCGCTGATGGTGAGCTCGTGCACGGTCACGGTCCGCGGGGCCAGCGCCGGGGCCGTTCCCTCGCGGGCCAGCTGATAGGCGCGCCTGCCGTTCACCTTGATGGCGCTGACGGCGGGCGGGACCTGCTGGATCTCCCCCGTGAGCGCGGCCGCGGCCGCCCGCACCCGGGCCAGCGTCAGCCCATCGGCGGGTGCGCCCGACACCACCGTCCCCTCGGCGTCGCCGGTGTCGGTGGCCTGGCCCAGCCGGATGGTGGCCAGGTACTCCTTCTCGGTGAGGGCCAGGTGGCCGAGCAGGCGGGTGGCCTTCTCGACGCCGACCACTAGCACCCCGGTCGCCATGGGGTCGAGCGTCCCGGCGTGGCCCACCCGGCGCGTCCCGGCCAGGCGGCGGATCCGGGCCACCACGTCGTGCGAGGTCAGCCCGGAGGGCTTGTCCACGATGACCAGCCCGCTGGCGGCGGTCACCGGCCCAGGTCGGGCGCTGCGCCGCCGGCCCGGCCGGGGTCACCGGCAGCGCCTGGGCCGACGCCTGGATCTTCCTCGCCGCCGGGGGAGCCTGGCCCGGCGCCGGGCTCCTCATCGCCGTCACCGCCGGCGGGGGGGCGGTAGGGATCGGGGTCGCCGGCCGGCTGCGCTCCCTCCCTGGCGGCGGCGAGCGCGGCGTCTGCGGCGCGGGCCCGGGCCACCAGGTCCTCCATGTGCTGGGCGCCCTCGGGCAGGGTGTCGCGCACGAAGGTCAGCGAGGGGGTGTGCCGCAGCCCGGTCTGGCGGCCCACCTCGGTCCGGATCAGCCCGGTGGCGCTGGCGAGCGCGGCAGCGGTGTCGGCCTGTTCCTCCGCCGTCCCGTAGACGGTGTAGTAGACCGTCGCTTCCCGCAGGTCGCCAGTGAGCCGCGCCTCGGTGACCGTCACGAAACCGAGCCGGGGGTCCTTGACCCGCCGCTCCAGCATCTCGGCCACGATCTGGACGATCCGGTCGGCGAGCTTGCGTGCCCGCGCCGCGTTCATGGCCATCTCATTCCTCCTCGCTGACCAGCCGGTGCCGCGCCGACAGGAGCGCGATCTCGGGGCGGGCGGCGACCAGGCGCTCGCAGGCCTGCAGCACCTCGGCGGCATGCGCCGCCGAGGATGACACCACCGCCACCCCGATCTCCGCCCGGCGGTAGCGGTCGGCCCGGCCGGTCTCGGCCACCGCCACGCCGGGCTGCCTGCGGCGCACCTCGGCGATGATCGCGGCGACCGCCGAACGCTTCTGCTTCAGCGACCGCACGTCACCGAGCAGGACGTCCAGGGTCAGCGCGCCCACGTACACCGCGGCCTGCCTCGGCCCTCATCCACGCGGGTCAGGCCCGCGGCTTCTCCCGCATCTCGTAGGTCTCGATCGTGTCCTCGACCTTGATGTCGCTGTAGCCGATGCCGATGCCGCACTCGTAGCCCTCGCGGACCTCGGTCACGTCCTCCTTGAACCGGCGCAGCGAGTCCACGCTGAGGTTCTCCGACACCACGACGCCGTCGCGGATCAGGCGGGCCTTGCTGCCCCGGTTGATCGTGCCGGAACGGACGATACAGCCGGCCACGTTGCCGACCCGCGGCACCCGGAAGACCTCCCGGATCTCCGCCGTGCCGAGCTGCGCCTCCTCGAACTCGGGCTTGAGCATGCCCTTGAGCGCCGCCTCGATCTCGTCGATCGCCTGGTAGATGACCGAGTAGTAGCGGATCTCGACGCCCTGGCGCTGGGCCAGTTCCCCGGCCCGCCCGGCCGGCCGCACGTTGAAGCCGACGATCACGGCCTCCGATGCGATGGCCAGGTTGACGTCGTCCTGGGTGATCGCGCCGACGCCACGGCCGATGACCCGCAGCACCACGTCCTCGCCCACATCGATTTTGAGCAGCGCGTCCTCCAGGGCCTCGACCGACCCGGACACGTCACCCTTGATGATGAGCAGCAGTTCCTCGCGCTCACCGGACTTCAGCGCGGACTCCAGGTCCTCCAGGGTGACCCTCGGCCGCCGCTGCGCGAACAGGGCGCTGCGCTCGCGGGCCTCCCGGCGCTCGGCGATCTGCCGCGCCACCCGCTCGTCGGACACGACCAGGAAGTTGTCGCCCGCGTTGGGCACCGCGTTGAGCCCCAGCACCTGCACCGGGCGCGACGGCGGCGCGTCCGGGACCGGCTCGCCGTCGCCGCAGACGATCGAGTCGCCGACGTTCAGCGTGCCGCGCTGCACCAGCACGGTCGCCACCGGGCCGCGGCCCTTGTCCAGGTGCGTCTCGATCGCGACGCCCTGCGCGTCCTGGTCGGGGTTGGCCCGCAGGTCAAGCTCGGCGTCGGCGGTCAAGACGATCGCCTCCAGCAAGCCGTCGATGCCGGTGCCCTCCCGGGCCGACACGTCCACGAACAGGGTGGTGCCGCCGAACTCCTCGGCCACCAGGCCGTACTCGGTGAGCTGGGCACGGACCCGGGCCGGGTCCGCCCCCTCCTTGTCGATCTTGTTGACCGCCACCACGATCGGCACCCCGGCCGCCTGGGCGTGGTTGAGCGCCTCGGTGGTCTGCGGCTTGACGCCGTCGTCCGCCGCCACCACCAGGACCACCAGGTCGGTGGTCTCGGCGCCGCGGGCACGCATGGCGGTGAAGGCCTCGTGGCCGGGGGTGTCGATGAAGGTGATCTTGCGGTCCGCCCCGTCCACCTCGGTCGTGACCTGGTAGGCGCCGATGTGCTGGGTGATGCCGCCCGCCTCCCGGGCCACCACGTTGGCGTGCCTGATGGCGTCGAGCAGCTTGGTCTTGCCGTGGTCGACATGGCCCATGACCGTCACCACCGGCGGGCGCGGCTGCAGGGCGGCGTCCTCGCCCTCGTCCTCGCCGAACTCGATGTGGAAGGACTCCAGCAGCTCCCGGTCCTCTTCCTCGGGGGAGACAACCTGGACGTTGTAGTTGAGCTCAGCGCCGAGCAGCTGCAGGGTCTCGTCGTTCACCGACTGGGTGGCGGTCACCATCTCGCCGAGGTGGAAGAGCACCTGGACGAGCGAGGCCGGGTTCACCCCGATCTTGTCGGCGAAGTCGCTCAGCGACGCGCCCCGGGACAGCCGGATCACCTGGCCGTTCCCGCGCGGGATCTGGACGCCGCCGATCGCGGGCGCCTGCATGTTGTCGAACTCCTGGCGCCGCTGCTTGCGCGACTTGCGGCCGCGCGAGGGACGCCCGCCGGGACGCCCGAACGCGCCCTGGGTGCCGCTGCGGCCGCGGCCGCCGCC
>WNGI01007189.1_pt1 | contig 10178 bp, 10 predicted proteins | sample 5400621 | NCBI WGS metagenome assembly WNGI01 (sample SAMN13153374, study PRJNA577476) | soil metagenome | isolation source: 20 cm soil or saprolite under Garry oak tree replicate 1 | place: USA:California | collected 2016-06-15 | reverse complement strand
GAACGCGCAACGCGAGGAGGCGCTGCGCTCAGGAAAGCCCGTGTACGATTTCGGCATCGGCGATCCCCGCGAGCCGACGCCGGAGTTCATCCGCAAGGCCTTGCGCGACGCCCTCCCCGAAGTTTCGCAATATCCGTCGATCGCCGGGATTCCGCCTCTGCGAAAGGCCGTCTCAGCGTACCTGAAGCGCCGCTTCGCCCTCTCACTCGATCCAGACAGCGAGATCCTTCCCTGCGCCGGCGCGAAGGAGGCGCTGTTCCACCTTCCACTGTGCGCGGCGAGCCCGGACCGGCCGCTCTGCTGGTATCCGGATCCGGCCTATCCCGTCTACGAGCGCGCCATCCTCTTCGCCGGTGCGACGCCACGCACTTATCCGCTGCGCGCCGAACGCAGCTTCCTGCCCGATCTCGACGCCATTTCCGCTGACGACTGGCGGCGGACGAGCCTGTGGTTCGACTGCTATCCGCACAATCCGACGGGAGCGGGAGCTCCCCGGGCCTACCACGAGAAGCTGGCGCGGCTGGCAAAGGAGCACGGGTTCCTCGTCGTCTGCGACGAGCCCTACATCGATCTGTACGTGCATGAGCCGCCGCATTCGGGTCTTCAAGTGTCGCGGCAGAACCTGATCGTCATCCACAGTCTCTCGAAGCGAAGCGGCATGACCGGGTATCGCAGCGGATTCATCGCCGGCGATCGGGAAGTGATCCGCTGGCTGCGCGACGCGCGCGCGAACTTCGGGGTCGCCTCACAGGCATTCGTGCAGCAGGCGGCGATCGCGGCCTGGAGCGACGATGCCCACGTGGAGGACCGGCGCCGGATCTTCGCGGAGAAGCGCGCCGTGCTTCTCGCCCACCTGCGCAAGCTCGGTCTGGAGGTCGGCGGCGAGGGCGCGTTCTACCTGTGGGTTCGCGTGCCGCCCGGCGAGACCAGCGAAGGGTACGCGGGGCGCCTGGCGGCCCGGAACATCCTGGTCGTAGACGGAACGCAGTTTGGGCGCGAGGGGAAAGGATTCATCCGGCTCGCCATGGTGCCGACGGTCGCCGACTGCCGGGCGGCGATCGAGGCCTGGCCTGCCTGATGCACGGAAGCGGTCGGCCGCACGCCGCACCGCTTGCGACACGCGACGATGTCGAGCAAGCATCGTCCATGCGCATCGTCGCCGCGTTCGCCGCGGCAGTTCTCACCATCGCTGCGGTGACTGCGGCGTCCCTGCGCTCGCTCTCCGCCCGACGGGACGGTTCGCGCTGGGTCATGCACAGCCAGGACGTGCAACTGGCGATCGCCCGTGTGCTGGCGCTTGCGACGGAGGCCGAGAGCCGCCAGCGCGGGTATCTGTTGACCGGCCGCGAAGAGGAAGTCGAGACTTTTCGCAAAGCCCAAACGGCCCTCCCACAGCAGGTCGAGGTTCTCGCCTTGCTCACCCAGGACAACCCGCGGCAGCAGGCGCGGCTACTGACGCTGCGAACGTTGTTCCAGCAGCGGGCAGAGGCATTGACCCGCGCCGTGGACCTGCGCCGGCAAGAAGATCGCGCCGCGCTCGACCCTGTGGAAAGTCGCGAGGCGATCCGGCGGATGGAATCCGTGCGTTCCGTGGTCCGGGAGATGGGCGACGAGGAAACCGCGCTCCTCGCGGAGCGGCTGCAGCGCCTGACGCGGGCGGATCGCTGGTCCATCGGGGTGACGGTGGGCGGCGCCGCTCTGCTGCTCATCCTTGCGGGAGTGGCAGCCCTCGTCGTCCGCGGTGACCTGCGGCGCCGCGAGGAGCAGGCGCGGGAGCGGGCGCGCGTGCTCGAGTACCAGGAGCGGCTGATCGCCATTGCCGGGCACGACCTGCGCAATCCACTCACCGCGGTGCTCGTCTCCGCGCAGATGCTTCTGCAAAAGCGCGAGGAGCTGAAGCCGGGCCAGGCCAATGCAGTTGAGCGCATCCTCCGCAGCGCCTCGCGCATCGACGCGCTCGCCGCGCTGCTGATCGACTTCACCTATGCGCGCCTGGGAAAGGGCATTCCCATGCGACCGGCACCGATGGATGCGCGCGCGGTCGTGGAGCGGACCGTCGACGAGCTGAGGACGACCAACCCGGCGCGGGAAATCCGGCTCGAGGTGAATGCGCCGGCGATGTCCGGTTTCTGGGACGGCGATCGGATCTCGCAACTGGTGTCCAATCTGGTGGCGAACGCCCTGCAGTACGGCGCCGCCGACACGCCGGTGACCGTCTCCTTGAACCGGGAGGCCGCGGGTGCGCTGGAGATCCGGGTGTACAACCAGGGCGCGCCGCTCGCGCCGGAGCTCCGGCAGCGCCTGTTCGAGCCGTACCAGCGAGGCAAGGGTGCGGAGAGCGCGCACCCGCGCGGGCTTGGCCTCGGGCTGTTCATCGTGCGCGAGATCGCGCGGGCGCACGGTGGCAACATCGAAGTCACCTCCGACGCGAAAGGCACGGCGTTCGTCGTCCACTTGCCCCGCCGCGTGCCCGGCATGGCGGCGGGAGAAATCACCACGGCGCCGCGAACGACCGCTGGGGTTCCGGCTGCGTAGTCGCGGCCGCCGAAGGCGGCTTGGCGACTCCTGATTGCGACTGTGCCTGTGACGAGACTCGTTCCCGAGGTGTGCTAGCTTGCCGCGCGATGCAGGATCCCTCTGCGGAAGAGCTGAGGCTGCCGCAGGCGTCGACCGACGCCTTGCGCGCGGCGGTGGAGGAAGTGCAGCGGGATCGCGCGACCCTGGAACGGCACGGGAGCGCGATCCGCGAGGTCGTGTACCGCCTCGACCAGGGCACGTTGCGCGTCGCCGAGAAGGGCTCCGCCGGCTGGACGATTCACGGCTGGATCCAGCAGGCCATCAACCTGTTCTTCGGCTTGGCGCAGAGCGAAACGTACGCGGCCGGCGATCTGCGGTTCTTCGACAAGATCCCGCCCAAGCGCCCGAGCGGCGAATTCCGCGTGGTGCCGCCCGGAGTCGTGCGCTACGGAGCGCACGTGGAGAAGGGCGCCATCGTCATGCCCGGCTACGTCAACATCGGCGCGCGCGTCGGCGCGGGGAGCATGGTCGACACCTGGGCGACCGTCGGGTCCTGCGCCCAGGTGGGGCGTGGCGTCCACCTCTCGGGCGGCGTAGGCCTCGGCGGCGTGCTCGAGCCGCCGGGAGCGCGGCCGGTGATCATCGAAGATGGCGCGTTCATCGGCAGCCGTTGCGTCGTGGTGGAAGGCGTCCTCGTGGGCGAGGAAGCCGTGCTGGGCGCCGGCGTGGTCCTGACCTCCAGCACGCCGATCTACGACGTGACCGGCGCGAAGGAGAAGCTGATCAAGGGAGCCGTCCCACCGCGCAGCGTGGTGATTCCCGGGATGCGTCCGCGCACCTTTGCAGCGGGCGAGTACCTGACGCCGTGCGCGCTGATCATCGGCGCCCGCAAGGAGAGCACCGATCGCAAGACGTCGCTGAACTCCGCCCTGCGGGATCTCGGGGTCTCCGTCTGATGGATCTCGCCGAGCGCACGCTGCAGCTTTGCCGGATCCGCAGCCCGGTGGGCGAGGAGGCGGAGATCGCCGCCTACGTTGCCGCCGAGACCGGTGGCGAGCGGATCGGCAACGCCGTGGTCTGCGGGGCAGTCACGGGCTCGCGGCCGGCGATCCTTCTCGCCGGCCATCTCGACACCGTCCCGCTGCAGGAGGGTGACTTTCCCGCTCGCCGCAAAAACGGCCGCGTGTACGGCCGCGGGGCCAGCGACATGAAAGGCGCGCTGGCGGTGATGATCGAGCTCTGGCAGCGGCTCGATCGCGGGGCGCTGCCTCTCGAGCTCCTGTTGCTCTTCTACGATCGCGAAGAGGGGCCCGTTGCGCAGAACGGGCTCGGCGCCGCCCTGGAAAAGCGGCCGGACCTGCGCCGCACCTCGCTCGCCCTGTGCCTGGAGCCCACGGACCTCACCCTGCAGCTCGGGTGCTGCGGGTCGATGCACGCGACGCTCACGTTCCAGGGGAGGAGCGCCCACTCGGCACGTCCGTGGCAAGGCGACAACGCCGTCCACAAGGCAGGCGCGCTGCTCTCGCATCTCGCGGCGCAGTCTCCGAGGGACGTCCGCATCGGGGAGCTGGTCTTTCGCGAGGTGATGACGGTCACCAGGATCGAAGGCTTCACCGGGCGCAACGTGGTTCCCGCCCGCTGCGACCTCAACCTGAACTTCCGCTTTGCTCCGGGCCGCAGCGTCGAGGACGCCGAGTCCGAAGTGGAGGCGCTCGCGCGGCGATTCGGCGCGACCGCCGCGGTGACGGATAGAGCGCCGAGCGGGCCCGCCATCCTGGACAACGCGCTTTTGCAGGAATTGCGCGCGCTGACCGCCGCGCCGGTCGAGGCAAAGCAGGCCTGGACCGACGTCGCCCAGTTCGCCGCGTTGGGCATCCCCGCTGCGAACTTCGGACCGGGGGAGCAGGCGCAGGCGCATCAGCACGGCGAGAGCTGCCCGGAGCCGGCGCTGCAGCGCGCGTACGCGATGCTCGAACGGTTCCTCCGCGAGGCGGTGCCGTGATCGAGGCGTTCGTCGGCCTCGGATCCAATCTCGGCGACCGGCTGGCGAACCTGGCGTCGGCTGTCGCCTTGCTCTCGCGCGAGCCGGGGTTTGCCCTGCGCAAAGTGTCGCTGGCATATGAGAGCGAGCCCGTCGGTCCGCCACAGCCGCGGTATCTCAATGCGGTGGTCCGGATCGGGACGCTGCTCTCCCCCCGCGCCACGTTGCAGCGGCTGCAGGCGATCGAGGAGCAGATGGGCCGCATCCGGCGGGAGAGGTGGGGGTCCCGCGAGATCGACCTGGATCTGCTGCTCTACGGCGACCGCCTCGTCGAAGAAACCGGGCTGCGCATTCCGCACCCGCTCCTCGAGGGACGCGCGTTTGCGCTGGTCCCGCTGGCGGAGATCGCTCCGGACTCGGTGCATCCCGTTTCGGGACTGACGGTGCGCGAGCTGCGCAACCGGCTTCCTCCCGATCACCTTCGCGGCGTCCTCGCGTATCGCCCGATCCGCGAGCCGCTGCCCGGGCCGGAGGGGGAAGAGCAATCCTCGCCGGCGCAGTCCGTGTTAGATCCGGCGCGGTGAACAGCCGCTGCATCGCGCTTCTTCTCGCGCTCTTCGCCTGCAGGCCCTCGCAGCAGACGGCGGCACGAGCGCCTGCCGACGGTGGCGCGGAACCCGCCGATTCCAAGGCATTGCTTGCGGAAGTGGACCGCCTCAAGGACCAGCTCAAGGACAGGCCCAAGACCTTCGAGGTCCTTTCCGCGCTCGGCAACCTCTATTACGAAAATGGCCGCTACCTGGAGGCGATCGACGCCTACCGGGAAGCGGAGGTCCTGTCGGCACCGGCCGAAACGCGCGCGCTGGCGCTGAAGAAGAAGCAGGTGAAGCCGGCGGCGGACCTGCCGGCTGAGTGCCGCCGGAGCGGACCCGACTACGGCTTGTCGAAGATCGCGGAAGCCGCGGGCAAGCTCGACGAGCCGCACGAGCTACGCTGCCTGGACGCGGCGCTGGAGATGGGGCTCCAGATCGCCTCGCGTCGGGGGAACGCCTTCTACCTGACCGGGAATCCGGACTCGGCGCTGGCCGAGCATCGCAAGGTGCTCGAGCGCTCCCCGGACTATCCGGAATCGCTCTTCTTCGTAGGCGCGATCCTCCTCGAGCAGTCGAACGGCGACCAGAAACAGCTCGCGGAGGGAAAGAAGCACTGGCAGCGGTTGCTGAAGGTCGCCCCCGACTCTCCGCGAGCGCCGATCGTGCGCGACACGCTCCCGAGGGCCGACGAGGTATTCAAGCCCAAGGCGCAAGCACAGATGCCGCCGGGGCATCCGCCGGTCGCGCAGAGCGATCTGCCTCCCGGTCACCCCCCGATCGGCGGCGGGCAGCCGGGAGCGCCGATGAGCCACACCGGTGCAGGCTCCGCGCCCGGCGAGCCGTCCGCCGAAGAGATTCGCAACCTCCAGGAGGCGGTCGCCAATACCGAGCGCACTCCCGAGCTGGAGAAGGGCCTCGACGCGCTGCTCGCGCAGAGCGAGAAGGAGCTCGATCAGGGCCGGTACCAGGAAGCGAGGGACGCCGTGGTGCGGGTGATGCCGATGCGGCCGGACGACGCGCGCACGGCGGCCGCCATGGGCGGTGCGATGCGCGGCCTCGGCCGCGTGCAGATGGCGGAGCGGACGCTTTCGCGCGCGCTCCAGCTCGACCCGAAGCAGCCGCGGGCGCTCTACGAGATGGGAAGGCTGCTGGCGCAGCAGGGCGACAAAACCGGCGCGCTGCAGCGCTTCAACGCGCTCAAGAGCGCCGACCCGAACTTCGCGCAATCCCACCGCGTCGACGACGAGCTGGCGAAGCTGAGGTGAGCGGCGTTCCAGCCGGGCGGGCGAGCGTGTCGAGCGGCGGATGCACACTGTGCGTCAAGGAGGTTTCCTGAATGGACGCCATCGCCCTCTTGCAACGGGATCACAAGGAAGTGGAGCAGCTCTTCAAGGAATTCGAGAAGCTGACGGAGCGCGCCCACAAATCGAAGGAGAAGATCGTCAACAAGGTCATCCGCGAGCTCGCCATCCACTCCGCGGTGGAAGAGATGCTCTTCTACCCGGCCGTACGTACCGCGGCGCTCAAGTCCACCGTACGTAGCCTCAAGGAGGCGGGCGACACGGTGCTCGAGTCGCTCGAGGAGCACCACGTGGTGAAGTGGACGCTCTCGGAGCTGGAGAAGATGAGCTCCGAGGACGAGCGGTACGACGCGAAGTTCAAGGTGCTGATGGAGAGCGTCCGGCACCACATCGAAGAGGAGCAGGAGGAGCTGTTCCCCAAGGCGCGCCGCCTGCTCGGAGCGGACATGCTGGACGAGCTCGGCGAGCGGATCGAGAAGGCCAAGAAGCTCGCTCCGACCCGGCCGCACCCGCGCGCTCCGGATGAGCCCCCCGGCAACCTCGTGGCCGGCACGGTCGCCGCCGTGATGGATCGGGCCAAGGACATGATGCGGGAAGGCGTGGAGCGCCTCTCGCGGAAGCGCTCACAGGAAGCCGACTCCACCCCCGGCCGCTGACGCGGCTCACCCCCGCTTCCTGAAGCTCCACTCGACGGCGAACTCGGCGACCTGCGTTCCGTCCCCCTGCGTGCCGATCGATCGGGCGGTGAAGATCACGGGCTCCCCCGTCTTCACTGCCTGATCGATCGCCGCACGCATGGCGGCGCCGTCGGAGAACACGAAGCTCGCCCTCGAGGTCGCTTTCTTCGTGAACCTTGCCGAGATGCCGGTCACGAGCGACGACACCTGTGCGCCGCTCTGCTCGATGAACCAGAGGGCGGGAGCGCCGGTGGACATCTCCGCAGCCATTGCCTGCGCGGCGAAGTAGGTGGACCCGAACGGGTTCTGCGTCTTCCACCCGGACGGCAGCGTGACTTCGGCGCCGCTGTCGTCGAGGCGGGCGACGCGCAAGCCGGCGAAAGCGGCCAGCGGCAGCTTGCTCCAGAGCAGCGCGCGGATGCCGAGCGGATTGGTGAAGATCGTCTTGTAGAAGCTGCCGCGCTTCACTTCAGCACCTCGTCGAGCGCCCGGTTCAGCGTGTCGGGCGCGTCGAGCATCAGCCAATGCGAGGCTCCAGGGATGGTGCGCTGCTTGACCCCGGGCATGTGGCACGCCATGCGCGGGTTCGCCGTTCCCTCCGCGTCGATGGCGAACCTGGGACCGGCGAATTGCCGTGGCGGCGCGACCTCCAGCATCGAGGCACGCAGGGCGGCGAAGGCGGGCAGGTCCATGCGAGCCACGTCCTCCAGCACCTGCCGTTTCGTCTCCGGGCGCGCCAGCGGCCCGAGCATCTCGATGTAGGCCTCCTGCAGCCGCTCCGGGGTCATGCCCGCGTCGTGGTTTCGGAAGTACTGGCGGATCTCCGCCGACGCATTGCTGGCGTCGCCCAGCGCGTCGACGTACACGAGCCCGTGGACGCGGTCGGGGTGACGACCGGCAAATTCGGTGAGCACGACGCCGGCGAAGCTATGCCCCATCAGCCAGAACCTCGGCAGCGCGGCGGTAACCTCGTCCAGGTCGCCCACGAGCGCAGCTACGGTGTACTCGGAAGCCTTGGGCGAGCGTCCGTGACCGCGCATGTCGAACGCCAGCACGCGCCGCGACCGCCGCAGATGATCGATCTGCGATCGCCAGACCTCGAGCTCGGCGCCGAGACCGTGATGCAGGACGACCGGTACGCCGCCCTTGCCGCCGTCGACGATGTGCAGCCCCTTCATCAGCCGAGCAGGCGTGCCGCGAGCAGGTCCTGCACGTCGAGGAGACCGACGGGCCGTCCGCCGCCGTCGACCACGGGCAGCTGATCGACCTGGCTGTGGCGGAGCATCTCGGCGGCGGAAGTGGCCAGATCGTCGGGGCTCACGGTGCGCGGGCTCTTGCCCATCACCGCCGAGACGGGCCGGGTGAAATCGACCTCACCGCGCTGGACCAGCCGTCGCAGATCGCCGTCGGTGAAGATGCCGATCAGCTTTCCCTGCGCGTCCACCACGCTGGCGGCGCCGGGCCGGCCTTCGGTGCGCGTCATCACGGCAGCGGTCTCACGGAGCGAAACGTCCCAGCGCACCGTCGGGTTGCGCGTCCCGGTTCGCATCACGTCCCGGACGCGGAGCAGCTGTCGACCCAGCGCGCCGCCCGGATGCAGCGAGGCGAACTGCTCGGGCGAGAATCCGCGGAGATGCTGGACCGCCATCGCCAGCGCGTCGCCGATGGCCAGCAGCGCGACCGTGGAAGCCGTCGGCGCCAGTCCCAGGGGGCACGCCTCGGGCACCGGTCCGATCTCGAGCACGACGTCCGCGCGATCGGCCAGCGAATTGCGGATTCCCGACGTCATCGCCACGATCGGCGCCCCCAGCCGGCGGATCGCCGGCAGCAGCCGGATCAGCTCGTCGGTCTCGCCGCTGTTGGACAGCGCGAGCACCAGGTCGCCGGGAACCAAACGGCCGAGATCGCCGTGCAGGGCCTCGGCAGGATGGAGATAGAGCGAAGGCGTTCCCGTCGACGCGAACGTGGCGGAGATCTTCTGCGCGATGAAGCCGGGCTTCCCCATTCCCGTCACCACCACGCGGCCAGGGCAGGCGAGCACCATCTCCACGGCTCGCGCGAACGCGCCGTTGAGCCGCGCGGGAAGCTGGGCCAGCGCTTCGGCCTCGGCGCGGATGACCTCGCGCGCGTAGTCCACGATGTCCTGCTTCGGGGGCGTCTTCGGCACGCTGCTCAGTCGTCTGCGAGTGGCCATTTCTGTGGGCGCGCTCAGTACCACGCTTGCGGCGGCGCGTCACCCTGCCGCAGAGAGTCGAAAGAGGCCTTGACGCGGCACTGCCAAGGCCCTATCTGAATGAGCCCTCATTCACCAGGGCTCCCTGCAACCAGACCCTTCCGACGCGGAGATCGGCCACCGTGCAAGCGCGCGACACGAGAGCGAACGACAAACGCGCGCGCATTCTCGACGCCGCGATCAAGGTGTTCGCGGAGCGCGGTTTCCACAGCGCGACGGTGGCGGAGATCGCCCGCGCCGCCGGTGTGGCTGACGGCACCATCTACCTGTATTTCAAGGGAAAAGACGACCTCCTCCTCCGGCTCTTCGACGAGAAGATGACCGAGCTGCTCGCGGAGGTGAAGGCGGCCGTCGCGCAGGAGCGCACCGCCCCGGACAAGCTCAGACGGTTCATCCAGCTTCACCTGGCGCTGGTCGAGCGGAACCCCGACCTCGCCTCGGTGCTCATCGTCGAGCTGCGCCAGAGCGCGCAGTTCCTGAAGGCGGCGGACCGGCAGAAGCTTGCGGCGTACGTCGATCTGATCGCGGACGTGGTGCGGTCCGGACAGGAGAGCGGCGAGCTCGACCGGAACATCTCGGCGGCGACGGTGAAGCGGGCGGTGTTTGGTGCTCTCGACGAGCTGGCGCTGGGATGGCTCGTCGGCGGGCGCCGCGCGGCGCTGAAGAAGACCGCGGCCGAGGTCGCGGAATGGCTGGTGCGCGGGCTCTTGCCTGCAGATGGAGGAACGTCTTGAAGATCCTGGTCACGGTCAAACGCGTCGAGGATTACGAGTCCAAGATCAAGGTGAAGCCGGACAACTCCTGGATCGTCACCGAAGGGGTGAACTACCGGGCGAATCCGTTCGACGAGATCGCCGTCGAGGAGTCGCTGCGGCT
>WNGI01009617.1_pt1 | contig 10179 bp, 5 predicted proteins | sample 5400621 | NCBI WGS metagenome assembly WNGI01 (sample SAMN13153374, study PRJNA577476) | soil metagenome | isolation source: 20 cm soil or saprolite under Garry oak tree replicate 1 | place: USA:California | collected 2016-06-15 | reverse complement strand
TGGCACAGCCGTTTGCCGTGCCGGCGCCGAAGCCGTTGCCGTTGCCGGAAGGCGGCGGCGACCGCAATGCGATCCCGATCTACAAATTTCCTAACGCGCATGTGGTGCACCACTTCATTCCGGCAATGCCGCTGCGGATTTCGGCGATGCGATCGCTCGGCGCCTATCACAATGTATTCTCGATCGAGAGTTTCATGGACGAACTCGCGGTCGCGGCCGGCGCCGATCCCGTCGAATTCAGATTAAAACATCTCGACGATCCGCGTGGCCGCGAGGTGATCGAGAAAGCGGCGCGGGAGTTCGGATGGCAGAAGGGGCAGAAGGCGCCGCAGGATCGCGGGTTCGGTTTTGCCTTTGCGCGTTACAAGAATCTGGCGGCCTATTGCGCCATCGCCACCGAGGTGGAAGTGAATCGGGAGACCGGGCGCCCGCGTCTGGTGCGCGCGGTGGCGGCAGTCGACAGCGGGCAGGTGGTCAATCCGGACGGGCTGACCAACCAGATCGAAGGCGCGATCGTGCAGTCGATGAGCTGGACACTCTACGAAAGCGTCACCTTCGACGATACCAGGATCACCAGCATCGACTGGCAAACCTATCCGATCCTGCGGTTCAATTCGGTCCCCGAGAGCATCGAGGTGCACATCATCAATCGGCCCGGCCAGCCTTTCCTCGGCAGCGGTGAAACCGGGCAGGGACCGGCCGCGGCGTCGATTGCGAACGCCATCGCCAACGCCACCGGCAAGCGATTGCGCGATTTGCCGCTGACGCGAAAGCGGATCAAGGATGCGATCGACGCGTGAGCCGATCGTCGGGGAGTATCGAAGCTTACCGCAGCGATAGCCCCGTCGCGGCTTCAAGCTCGGCGATGGCTTGCGGCGCGTTGAGCACCTTGATGGTGGTCATGCCCATGTCGCGCGCTGGTTTCAGATTGACGCCGAGGTCGTCGAGATAGACGCAAGCTTTGGGATCGACGCCAAGCGCCTCGACCATCATCTGGTAGATGCGCGGGTCGGGTTTCCTTAAGCCGATCTTGGCCGACTCGATGATATGATCGAACAGCGCCATCACCTCCGCGACGTAAAGCGATCGGCCGCTCCGGCTTCCGATCGCGTTGGCGGGCAGGTTATTGGTGATGCACCCCGTCTTGAGCTTTGTCCCGATGCGTCGCAGCGCCTCGACCATCTCGGGCCGCAGGTCGCCCGACAGCAACGGCAGGACGTCCTTGCCCCGGACCTCGGCGCCGAGCGCGAGCGATTCAGCCGCGAACAGCTGGTCAAAGGTTTCGGATCACCGCCTCGAGCATTATTTCCTGCCAATGCGAACGTCGCTTGTGGAAACGGCTAACACGGTCCGCGCGCGGGGGCCAGCGTCGATCGCCGCTTGGCGATGCCCATACTCCCGGGTTATTGCTGTCGCATGAAAACCCTGCTTCGGATCATGGCCGGTCTGGCTTTGCTGTTTGCCGCGCCGGCTTACGCGATTGTCGGCGGCGGGACGCCGTCCGCCGAAGGCGTCGGCCGCTCCATTGTCACCATTGTCGGCTCGCGCGGCAATTTCTGCACCGGTGCATTGATCGCACAGAGGCTGGTATTGACGGCGGCGCATTGCGTGCAGCCGGGGGCGACCTACAAGATCGTCGAATACGGCGCCGACCGGCAGCCGCAATTGCAAGACGTGAAAAATGTGGCGATTCATCCCGCGTTCAACATGCAGGCGATGACGGCGCATCGCGCCACGACCGACGTGGCATTGCTGCAGCTCGAAGCTCCGCTCAAGGAAAAAAACGTATCCGCGCTCGGCTCGCCGCAGGTCCCGATTGTCACCGGCAGCCACTTCACGATCGCTGGCATCGGCGTGACCGTCCGCGGCCAGGGCAACACCGGAGGGACCGTTCGCATTGCCGGCCTCGTCGCCACCGGCCGGCCCGGGAGCTTGCAGATTCGTCTGGTCGATCCGGTTGGGCAGGGCGCCCGCGACGGGCTCGGCGCGTGTACCGGGGATTCCGGCGGTCCTGTATTTGAGGATCGGCAGGGCGGCTCTGTCATTGTCGGCGTCGTCAGCTGGTCGACCGGACCCAACAACGCCGCGGGCTGCGGCGGCCTGACCGGCGTCACGCCGCTTACGCTTTACCGGGACTGGATCGTCCAGACTGCCCGGCAGTCGGGTTCGGCATTGTAAAGCGTTTTCGAGCGAAAGCCTGCCCCGGCCTTGATCCGGGGTGGAAACCGGTTCGCCGCAAGCAAACGCATCAATCAAAAATCCAGCGTTCCCTTCGATTCATCGAAACGGAAAAAGCTCCAGCGCGAACCTCACTGCCGCTTTTGGTTCGGCTTTCGCGGTGGCGGCGGGTTGTCGCCGCTTGCGGCTTGCGGGCCGAATTTGCGGGTCACCTTGACGGCGGCCTGGCTGACATCGACGAGCGAGCGACGTCCTTCCTCCATGACAGCAGCGGATTTCTTGTTGAAGCTATCGGCCAGTTCACGAATGTTTCGCACCTTATCGTACAGGTCGTCGGCGCTTCCCTGAGCGAGGCCCGGTACGATGTCATCGATCTTGGTCATGGCACTGTCGAAGCTCTCGAAGGCGCTGTTGGCCTTGCGCATGATGCTGTCGATCGCTTCGCCCTTGCTCGCCAACGTCGCCGTATAGGTCTCGAAACCGACGAGCGCATCTTTCAGCACCGTCTGGTTGCCGACCAGGATCCGGTCGACGTTGTGCAGGGTATCGCGGATCGACTGCGCCTCGGTGAGGTCGGCGGTCAGGATCGGAATGCCGTCCTCATCCAGCGGCGGCGGCGGTGCGGCATCCGCGCCGCCGGTCAGCGATATTGCCGCCACGCCTGTGAGCCCCTGGAATTCCAGGCCAACAGCCGTGTCCTTGCGGAGCGGAGCGCTGTTATCCACCATGACCAGGGCGACGACCTTGCGAGGATTGTCGAGCTTCAGCGACTTGATTTCTCCAACCTGAACGCCGTCGAAATTCACACTGCCGCCTTTACGCAGGCCGCTGGCGGAGCCCTCGAACACGATGCGAAGCGGGGCACGCTGCGCGGCGCCATGAATTTTCTGGTACGCCAGAAGACCGACAAAGGCCACGGCGATGACTGCCAGCGTCGTGGCTCCAATCGTGAGGTTGCTTGCCCGCGCTTTCATCCGAATATCCGGCGGCGATGTGCGGGGGTTGAGAAGGTTCGCGCACTACGCCCTCGCTTGATTGTACGGGGAAAGCCGGCGCAGCGAAAGATCGATGCTGCCGGCCCACCCTGACGAGCGCTTCTTGACAGCGCTAAACGGCAGCGTCACCCTCGGCAACTGCGCTCTCACGGCTAAAAACAAGAATATTGGAGGAACCATGCCGAAATTGCTGAGCACCGATGAAGTCGCGGCCTATCGCGAGCGCGGCTATCACTTCCCGGTCGATGCTTTGAGCGCCGGCGAAGTGGCCGATTTTCGCCGCAAGCTCGAGGACTATGAAGCCGAAACCGGGGGCCCGATCAAAGGCGAGATGCGCCATCGCAGCCACGTGCTCTTTACCTGGATCAACGAGATGATCCGGCACCCCAAAATCCTCGATGCCATCGAGGATCTGCTCGGGCCCAACATCCTGTGCTGGAACACCAGCTTCTTCATCAAGGAGGCGCATGATCCCGGGTTCGTGTCCTGGCATCAGGATGCCACCTATTGGGGCCTTAGTTCGCCCGACGTGGCGACGGCCTGGATCGCGATGTCGCCGGCGAACAAGGTGTCCGGCTGCATGAAGTTCATTGCCGGGACTCATCGTCAACAGGTTCAGCATGAGGACACCTTCGATGAGAACAATTTGCTGACGCGGGGCCAGGAAATCGCTGTCAATGTCGACGAGCAACAAGCCGTCCATGTCGAGCTGAAGCCCGGCCAGGCGTCGCTGCATCACGTGCTGCTGTTCCACGGATCGGAGCCGAACCGCTCCAACGATCGTCGCATCGGGCTCGCTATCCGCTACATCCCGACCCATCTGAAGCAGGCCGTCGGCCAAAAGGATTGGGCGACGCTGGTCCGCGGCAAGGATACCTACGGCCACTTCCTGCCCGAATACGTGCCGAAGCGCGACCTCGAGCCCGAAGCCCTGGCCCATCACAAAGCGGTGTCGGAAGAGCAGGTGCGGGTGCTTTATCGCGGCACCGGCAAGACCGCCTATCGCGCGTGACGCTAGTGCGCCGCGGTTATCCGTCGGGGCCAGCGAAGGACGATAAGGCGATCAGGAAGAAGTGCCGGGCGCGACCAGCTTTCGCCGCATCGGATCAAGCTCAGGCCGATCCGGACACTCGCTGAAGCGGATTGTTGGAAGCGATGACGCTTGGCTGATCGCCCAGCTCCGATACGGCCGTTGGCCGCGCCAGCGGAACCAGCAACCGGCAAATCAACCCTTCGGAACGCCAGTCGAACAGCGCCTGTCCCCCGAGTTGCGATTCGATGCTTGCGATGACGCTCCGCGTTCCGAATCCCCGGGATGTCGGCTTATGAACTATCGGTCCGCCGGTCTCTTCCCATGCCAGCAAGAGAAAATCCCCTTGTATTTCCCATCCAATGGAGAGGCGGCCGGACAATGTGGAGAGGGCGCCGTATTTTGCCGAATTAGTCACAAGCTCGTGCAACGCGAGCGCCAGTGTTTGCGCGGTCGCGGGCAGCAGGCGAACCTCCGAGCCAGCGAATTCGATCTGGCCGGATTCCGAATAGGGCGCCAGTTCTTCGTCGACGAGCCGGGTCATTTCGGCGCCCTGCCAGCTCGAGAGTGAGAGAATGGTGTGAACCCGGGCAAGCGCGCTGATGCGGCCTTCGACAGCCTGAATATAGGCGCCGACGTTTTGAGCGCGTGTCAATCGGACAATCGATTGCGCCAGCGCCAAGGCGTTTTTTGCGCGGTGGTCGACTTCCCGGGTCAACAGGGTTTGGCGTTCTTCGGCTCGTTTGCGTTCGGTGATATCCACGGTGACGCCGCTGACACGCACCACACGACCGGCCTTGTCGAGGGTGGCCGCCGCCGTCCCGACGCACCAGCGCACTTCCCCATCCGGCCGGATGATCCGGAATTCGGTTTCATAGGACGTGACGCCTTTTGAGAATTGGGCGATCGCCCGGCGCAAGGCGTTGGCATCGTCCGGATGGAGCAGCGCCTGGGCGTTCGCGGCCGTCACCTCAAAAGTCCGCGGGTCGACGCCAAAAATCTGACATTGCCCTTCGTCCCACATCCAGTCGCCGTTGACCCAGTCCCAATCCCAGGATCCCATATTGCCGGCGGCGATAGCCATGCTGCGACGCTGCTCGCTTTCTACAAGCCGGGCGGTCGATTCTTCCAGTTCCGCAGTCCGGGCGCGGACGCGATCTTCCAGCTCGGCATTGAGCCGCTCCAGCTGCCGGGTCTTGCGATAAAGCTCGGCGAACACTTTTATCTTGGCGCGCAACACTTCCGGCACCACGGGCACCGGAACGTAATCGACCGCGCCCATCTCGTAGCCGCGAAGCCGGTCCAGGTCGCTGACCTGAATCGCCGAGATAAAAATCATCGCGGTCTTCTGGAATCGGGGATGCTCGCGGATCATGGCGGCGAGTTCGAACCCGTCCAGTTCGGGCATGCAGACATCGACCAGGATAACGGCGACTTCGTTCTTGAGCAGGAATTCAAGCGCTTCGCGTCCCGAGGCGGCGGCGACGAGATTTTCTCCAAGCTCTTTCAGAATGACTTCATAGGCGAGCAGCTTCGCGGGCTGATCGTCGACCAAAAGGATGTTTACCTTTTCGTGGTCCATCATCGAATGCGCCGATCAGCGGTGAAGCCACATGCGTATGGCGAGGAGAAGTTGCTCTGTATTGACCGGCTTGGCCAAATAGTCGGAGGCGCCTGCCTCCAGACACTTCTCCCGATCGCCCTTCATGGCCTTGGCGGTGAGGGCAATGATGGGGAGGCGGCCAAATGACGGGTTTTGTCGAATCACACCAATGGTTTGATATCCGTCCATCTGCGGCATCATGATATCCATCAGGACGATCGCGATCTCGCGGCTCGATTCGACCAGGGCCACGGCTTCACTGCCGGTCGTGGCGGTCAGCACCTTCATGCCGCGCCGCTCGAGAACACTGCTGAGAGCGAAGATGTTGCGCGCGTCGTCGTCCACCAACAGCGCGGTTTTGCCAATCAGATCCTCATCGGAACTGTTGAGCTTTTCCAGCATTCGCTGCTTCTCGATCGGCAATTCTGTGATCACACGGTGCAAAAATAGCGACGTTTCGTCCAGCAGGCGTTCCGGCGATTCCACGCCTTTCACCACGATGCTTCGCGCCATGGTATGAAGTTCCGCATCCTCTTCGGCCGAAAGTTCCCGGCCCGTGAACACGACCACGGGCACGTTCGACAGCGAATGATCATTGCGAATCTGGTCGAGCACCTCGAAGCCGCTCATGTCGGGCAGCCGCAAGTCCAGCACGACGCAATCGCAGGGGCGGTCGCGCAGCATGGAAAGCGCGCCGGCGCCGGTATCGGTGGTGACGATCTCGATATCCTTGTGATCCAGCAGTTCCCTGATGCTCAATTGTTCCGACGCATCGTCTTCCACGATCAGCAGGCGCTTGCGGCGCGGCTTCGCATATTCCTTGATCTCGGACAACGCCGCGCTCACGCCCTCCGTCGTCGTCGGCTTGTTGACGAAAGAAAACGCCCCCCGCGCCAAAGCGTGCTGGCGGTCTTCGTCCAGCGTGATGATCTGGACCGGAATGTGCCGCGTCAGAGGATTGTGCTTGAGCTGGCTGAGCACGGTCCAGCCCAGCATGTCGGGCAGGAACACGTCGAGCGAGACCGCCGTCGGCTGGAACTGCTTGGCGAGATCCAGCGCTTCCGCGCCGCGCGCGGCGACCAGCACCTTGAAGCCCTTGTCGCGCGCGAGATCGATCAGCACCCGCGCATAATGCGGATCGTCCTCGACGATCAGGAGAATGGTGTCTCCCGGCTCGAGATTTAGCCGATCGTCTGGCAGCTGTTCGATGACCCGTTCCTGCGCCGCGACCTGCAACACCGGTGTCGTGCTGTAGGGCGACGGGGCAGGGGCGCGCGGAGCGATGGTCGGGCCCGAATATTTAAGCGGCAGATAGAGCGTGAATGAACTGCCCTTGCCCGGCGTGCTGCGCAGATGGATTTCGCCTCCAAGCAAGTTCGCCAGCTCGCGGCTGATGGCAAGACCAAGTCCGGTACCGCCGTATTTGCGGCTGGTGCCCGCATCGGCTTGCTGAAATGCCTCGAAGATCAGCTTCTGCTTTTCGACGGGAATACCGATGCCGGTGTCGGATACCTCGAACGCGATCACCGCGGGGGTGTGGTTCAGGATCGGATGCTCGGCGCTCCAGCCTCCCACGGCCGCCGACACGTTCAGCCTGACGCCGCCCTCGGCCGTAAATTTGAACGCGTTCGACAGCAGGTTTTTCAGCACCTGCTGAAGCCGCTTCGAATCGGTGACGAGGCTCCGCGCCAGGTTGGGATCGAGATTGATGTTGAACGACAGCTGGCGATTTTCGGCTTCGTGCCGGAACGGCCTTCCAACCGTTTCGAGCAGGCCTGATGTCAAAATTTCCTCTGCGTCGACCGTCACGGTTCCCGATTCGATCTTCGACAGGTCGAGAATGTCGCTGATCAGGTTGAGCAAATCCGTGCCAGCGCCGTGAATGGTGCGCGCAAATTCGACTTGCTTGGCCGTCAGGTTGCCGTCCGGATTTTCGGTGAGCTGCTGGCCGAGGATCAGGATGCTGTTGAGCGGCGTGCGCAGCTCATGCGACATGTTGGCGAGGAATTCCGATTTGTATTTCGATGTCAGGGAAAGCTCGGTCGCCTTTTCCTCTAGCGCGCGCCGGGCCTGTTCGATTTCTTGGTTCTTGCGCTCGACCTCGACGTTGCGTTCGGCGAGCTGCTGAGCCTTTTGCTCGAGCTGTTCGTTGGTTTGCTGCAGTTCCTTCTGCTGGGTCTGCAATTCGCCCGCGAGCTGCTGCGACTGTTTCAACAGGCCCTCGGTCTGCATTGTCGCTTCAATGCTGTTGAGCACGATGCCGATGCTGTCGGTGAGCTGCTCGAGAAAGGTCATTTGCGAGGTCGTGAACGAGCTGACGGAAGAAAGCTCGATGACGGCCTTGACCTGATTTTCGAAAAGGACCGGAAGCACCACCAAATTCTTCGGTCGGACCCGCAGTAGTGCCGAATTGATCGGAACCGCATCGGTGGGGATGTCCGACACCAGCCGTTGGCGCTTGTCCATCGCGCATTGTCCGACGAGGCCCTCGCCGAATTGCACGATTTGCGGATGAGGGTTGGTGCCGTCGCCTGCATAGGCCGACAGCAGCCGCAATTGCGGATTGTCCTCGGTCGCGACCCGATAGATCACGCCCATATGGCCGTTCACCAGCGGCGTCAGTTCGGTCAGAAGCAGCCGGCCGACCGTCGTAAGGTCGCGTTGGCCCTGCAGCATGTTGGTGAATTTGGCCAGGTTGGTTTTCAACCAATCCTGTTCGGTGTTCACGTCGGTGGTCAGACGCAAATTGCCGATCATGGTGTTGATGTTGTCCTTGAGTTCCGCCACCTCGCCGCGGGCGTCGACCTGGATCGAGCGGGTAAGGTCGCCTTTGGTAACGGCGGTCGCCACTTCGGCGATCGCGCGCACCTGCGAGGTCAAGTTGGCGGCCAGCAAGTTGACGTTGCCGGTGAGATCTTTCCAGGTGCCGGCAGCGCCCGGCACGTTCGCTTGACCGCCCAACCTGCCTTCGACGCCCACTTCGCGCGCCACGCTGGTGACCTGGTCGGCGAACGTCGCGAGCGTCTCGGTCATATTGTTGATGGTGTCCGCGAGCGCCGCGACTTCGCCCTTCGACTTCACGGTCAGATTCTGTTTCAGGTCGCCGTTGGCGACCGCCGTCACAACCTTGACGATGCCGCGAACCTGTTCGGTCAGGTTGGCGGCCATGAAGTTCACGGTATCGGTCAGATCCTTCCAGGTACCGGCGACGCCGGGGACCTGGGCCTGACCGCCGAGTTTGCCCTCGGTGCCGACCTCGCGCGCCACGCGGGTGACTTCGCCCGCGAACGCGTTCAACTGGTCGACCATCGTGTTGATGGTATTTTTCAGTTCGAGAATTTCACCCTTCACGTCGACCGTGATCTTGCGCGACAGGTCGCCTCGCGCCACGGCCGTGGTCACTTCGGCGATGTTGCGGACTTGTGTCGTCAGGTTCGCCGCCAGCAGGTTGACGTTGTCGGTGAGGTCCTTCCAGGTGCCGCCGACGCCGGGCACCACGGCTTGGCCGCCGAGCCGTCCTTCGGTACCGACCTCGCGGGCGACGCGCGTCACCTCGGCGGCGAACGAACGAAGCTGCTCGACCATGGTGTTCAAGGTGTCCTTGAGCAGCAGGATTTCGCCGCGCACATCGACCGTGATCTTCTTGGATAGATCGCCGCCGGCAATGGCGGTCGCGACCTCGGCGATATTACGGACCTGCGCGGTCAGGTTCGAGGCCATGAAGTTGACGTTGTCGGTCAGATCTTTCCAGGTGCCGGCGACTTCGGGGACCTGGGCCTGACCGCCAAGCTTGCCCTCGGTGCCGACCTCGCGCGCAACTCGCGTCACTTCGGATGCGAACGCATTGAGCTGATCGACCATCGTGTTGATGGTATTTTTCAGTTCGAGAATTTCGCCTTTGACGTCAACGGTGATCTTGCGCGACAGGTCGCCGCGCGCGACCGCCGTAGTCACTTCGGCGATGTTGCGGACCTGAGCGGTCAGATTGCCCGCCATCGAGTTCACGCTGTCGGTCAAATCCTTCCTGGTGCCGGCGACGCCGGGCACGTTGGCCTGACCGCCGAGCCGGCCTTCGGTGCCGACCTCGCGCGCCACGCGCGTGACCTCGCCAGCGAAGCGGTTGAGCTGATCCACCATGGTGTTGAGGGTTTCCTTCAGCTGCAGGATCTCGCCGCGGACGTCGACGGTGATCTTGCGCGAAAGGTCGCCGCCGGCGATGGCGGTTGCGACTTCGGCGATATTGCGAACCTGGGCCGTCAGATTGCCGGCCATCGAGTTGACGCTGTCGGTGAGGTCCTTCCAGGTGCCGGCCACGCCCGGCACGTTGGCCTGACCGCCGAGGCGGCCCTCGGTGCCGACCTCGCGCGCCACGC
>WNGI01053408.1_pt1 | contig 10180 bp, 9 predicted proteins | sample 5400621 | NCBI WGS metagenome assembly WNGI01 (sample SAMN13153374, study PRJNA577476) | soil metagenome | isolation source: 20 cm soil or saprolite under Garry oak tree replicate 1 | place: USA:California | collected 2016-06-15 | reverse complement strand
GGTAGAAACCCGCCCTGCGCGCAAGGGAAACCATAATCCCACGTAACGACGGCCAATCGCGCGTTGTGACTTGTTCGCCGAAACGGAAAGAATCGTAATTATCGGCGTAATCCTCAAACTGTGACTCGAGGAGCTTACAGAATAGCTCGCATGTAAAATTTTGCATTCAACGAAAACGGAGGTTTCGCAAGTTCAAGCCGATGGGCGATCGTCAAACATCCGATCCTTGCGTTGGAGGGTGAAAGAAAAGTTCATCGGTCGAACGGCGCCGGGCCATTTCCCATGCCATGCCCCCGCTTCGCGAAAATCGGCGATTTCAAAACTCAGGGCCCGGTCCAAATTGTAAAGACATGAGGACTGATCCTGAACAATCATCATAGAAATAGTGTAGGCTCCGTCATTCAGAACGTGACCCGGAATAATGCAAAGACCTTCCCACAATCCCCGGACGCCCTGCACTGCGGGCGACGCAACGGCAAAGATACAAGCTCCCTCAAGTGAGTACAAATGGAGGGCAAGGCTCAAGATTTGATTGTCGGCAAGGGACCAGAAAGCAAACCGAACGCGAAGCGTAGAACGAACGTCCATCATCCCTTGTTCCCCCGGCGTTTCCGGGATCAGCTCAATTGCATGCACGCGAACGTATTCGTTGCCTGGAGCATTCTCGCGATCCCATTCGAGTTGCATTCGTGGCCGCGACGTGCTTTGCAAATAAGCGCGAATAGCGTCCTCCGTTGGCCCGTGTTTAACCAATATCCCGTCATCGAATAAAAGTCCGCGTTCGCAAAGTGCTCTTATAGCTGTCATGTTGTGACTAACAAAGAGGACGGTTCTTCCTTCACGAGCTACTTCGCCCATTTTCCCGAGACATTTTTTTTGAAATTGTACGTCACCAACCGCGAGAACTTCGTCAACTACGAGTATCTCAGGTTCCAAATGCGCAGCGACAGCAAAAGCAAGTCGAACATACATGCCGCTGGAGTAACGTTTGACCGGGGTATCGAGAAACTTATCTATTTCGGCGAAAGCCACGATCTCATCGAGCTTGGTTCTTATCTCGGCCTTCGTCATTCCCAAGATTGCGCCGTTCAGGAAGATGTTTTCGCGTCCCGTTAGCTCCGGGTGAAAACCTGTTCCGACCTCCAGCAGGCTGGCAATCCGGCCTTTGATCCGCACCTCCCTTTGGTCGGCGACGTAACGCGGGAGAGAATCTTTAACAGCGTGCTCTTGCCCGCACCGTTCCTGCCAATGATCCCGAGAATTTCCCCCTGCTTCACTTCAAACGACACGCCCCGCAGCGCCCAGACTTCGTCGTCGCCCAGCTCTGCTGAACCGCGCGACGAGTAGGCTTTAGCGGTTGTCGCGGCCTCCGTCCTCCGATTCGCTGTCTCCCCAACTTTCACGTGCGGGTCGGGTTTGCCGCGAACGCGGTGCCACCAGCGCTCGAAATCGTGACGGAGCGTGCCTGTGCCAATTATCCCCAAGCGGTACCTCTTCCAGACGTCGTCAACTTCAATGACAGTGCTCATTGAAGAAAAGTGGAGATTCGGAAAGCTGAAAGTTGAAATTCCATTTTCTACTTCGCTCCCGTGCGGCGGATGATCGTCGTGAAGATCGCTATCAGCTCGCCAGCTTCTTGTTCAATCGGTGTCGTGCGCGAGCAATCAATGCCGCATTCTTCTCGTAGAAGTTCAAGCCACAGTTGAGTCTCATCCGCTTCCTGGAGCGCTCCACCGAGTTTCGAGATGAACTCGGCTTCGGAACGAGCCCTCGCAGCTTCCCGAGCGTGGGCCGCGACAGATGTGCCGGAGCGGAGCATCTGCCTTGCACAAACTTGGACTTCATCGCGTTCTTTGGGCAACTGCACATAAAACCTAATGATAAAGGCCGCAAACCTCTTTGTTCTCGCCCTGAATTCGTCGGTCAGCCTTCCCTCTCTCATTTCAACTTTGCTTCATCCCCCGGCTTTCGTTTCCACTTTCCGCTTTCCACTTTCGCCTTGCCCTAGACCGTGTCCATGAAGGTGCGCTCGACGTGATTGAAAAGCGAGGATCAGCCAGCGGAAGCTGCCGCCGCCAATCATCGAGAGCGGATAGACTACCGGCGTCGCAAACATCATCAGCTGCACTCCAAAGACGACAAGTTGCTGCAGATCGCGATATCGCGTGGTGAGCGCCGACACGATAATCCCTGCACCGAGGCTAAGCCCTGCCATCAGCAGAAGAAGCAGAGGGGTAAGGGCAATCGCGGCATTCGGGTGCACGCGTGCTCCTTCCATCCAATAAAAGAGCAGGAACGCGACGAAGAGCGCTAACTGAATCGCGAACTTTATCATACTAGAGATGACAAGCGACAAAGGCACGCTAAGCCGTGGAAAGTAAACTTTGCCGAAGATCGCCGCGTTGCTAATAAAGGTGAAGGACGTGCGGTTTACGCAATCCGCAAAGTACGACCAGCAGGTGACACCCGCCAGATAAAAGAGCAGCGGCGGCACACCGTCCGTGGGAAGCTTAGCCATCTTCCCAAAGACGACAGTGAAGATGAGCGTGGTGAAAAGCGGCTGGATGATGTGCCAGAGCGGGCCCAGAATCGTCTGTTTGTATTGAGCCACGAAATCGCGCCACACGAACATCGCGGTGAGATCGCGATAGCGCCACAAGTCAGCGAGGTGCAGATCGAGCCACCCGGTCTTCGGCCGGATGATCAGGTCCCACTCTTCGGCATCCGACTTATCTACAAAGATCGCGCTCAAGCGTTGTTAAGCTTGGCCGACCTGAAATCGATTGCTGCGGTACAGGGGCCAATGTCTTCGGACATATGCGTTGTGAATAAACCGAGGCACGGTTCCGAGTTACACATTCGAGAAAAATGGGCGCATCACATCCCGCCACAGCGAGATTTTGCCAATTATCTGCGGGAAAACTCAGGTGTCAAAGATTACCGGACGAGTGCGGGTGGTTGCCGCGGCGGCCCCCCACAGTTTTTCTTAGTCCCGAGTCAGAAATCTCGCGTGCGCCCGTGACGCGAGAGGGTGCGGCGGATACGGCGTATGACGTGTGGCGCAACCAGCCTGGCCGCGCGGAGGTAGAGACCGCTTGCGAGCAAGTGCTTTAATCTGACATTATTCATCCACGGAAAGTTGTCACGCGCGGCGTATGCAATCGTCACCTCATCCAAAGCGCCGTCACGCTGAAATCTGCCGATGAGATGACCTAACAGCGTGTTGTCAGCAATCTCGTCGCCGTGGGTGCTTGCAAAAAAATGGAAGATCCGTGCCCGGCCCCGCAGCATCGCCATAGAGTGAGTAACCCAATTGTCACGATCGGGAAGGATCGCAATTGTAGCAATGCCCGTGGTGCTCGCACTGTTTAAAGAAAACTGATCTTGCCACATACCTAATGACAGCGTCTGTTTCCATCGCCGGTGCCACTCAGTATAGAACGCGTGAGCCGCGGGAGTGTCCCGAACGAACATCACGCCCGCGTTGAGGTAGCGATCCATCCGGAATTCCCAAGCCAGTTTTGCGCGCAGTTTTTCGATCCCAGGCAACGCCAGCGGTGTTATTCCGCGCCGATTCCGGTCGCGGGCCATTGCCAGATCGGCTCTCTTGGGCCATCCCCGATCCAGCGGACGTACCGCGACGACGTCACTGTCCAAATACAAGTAATCGCCTTTTATGAGTTGTCTGAGAATCGTCCGCAGGTACCGGCTGCTGACACCCGGGTCGTGAGTACCTGTTGGTTGCACGATTTCGTTCACGATGTTACGGAGAGCGTGGCTACAGCGGTCAATCACGTGCGCGGTCGACTCGTCCGTCACAAGAATGATTCGTGCTCGCGGATGGAGTCGGCGCACTGAAAGGGCAGCGACCGCAGCCATGTCACCATAAAGCCCCGAATGTTTCGCTGTAACTACGAAGCAAACGGTTGGCAGCCGTTCGCCACTACTGTTTCTCTTCATCGCATGATCACTGCGGTGAGAGGCCCTCTAACCTCCGATCTCGGGTTATTGAGCCGCTTCCTCGTATAGTTTTTTGATTTTGCCGGCCTCAACGCCGTTATACCAGCCGTTGAAAAGCAGGATGTCGCCGCGCCGGACGGCGGTTACCAGAGCATCGTGATCTTCCGGCCGATCGCCTTCAGGCGCCATCAGCACGCTAAACGCCTTCGGGTAAACCATGCGTGCGCCAACTGGCGTCGAGGTAATCTTATGATGCATGTAGGAGTTGAAAGGCGCAGAGTATGCGAAGTAACGCATCGATTCGTTTTCGGGAATCAACAAGACATCGGGATACGCATCCGCGACCGCTCTAAAAACATCTGGATTAATCGCGCCACTTACGGTCGCGGTTGAATCCACATAGAAAAGTGTGCAACCCCAACGCTGCTTCGCGTAGGCGATCCGTTCCCGAAGAATCTGGGCGGCGTGCTCGTCTTCGGCGGCCTGGTGCACGGGCTTGCCATCTACCATCGCAATTTGCTGCGGCCGAATGCAGACACCCACTTTTAATCCGGCTGCGCGGAATTTCTCGAAGTATTCGTCAATCACGCTTTTCGCGCCGTTATTTTTAAACTCCATTTCCGGCGCGAGGGTCGGAACAAGGCGCGGATTCCCGTAGTAGCATGCACCGATAAACTCTTCGCCTTCCGGGTCCCAGGTGATCATTCCCTGAGCGCTCACGTCCTTTAACACTTTGATGCACTTATCAGCATGTTCGAGGAGTGCTTCGCGAAAAGCGGCTTTGCCCTTCTCGGTTGTAATGTCGACGTTGCCGTAGTTCAGAATCCAGCGGCGCGGATTGGTGCCGACGTTGATTCCGGAGCTGGCCAGGAAGATCGCGCCGATGGGGCGATGATCTTTCCAGTTTATTTGGAATGGATATTTCCCTGCGTACGCCTCCAGAACGTCGTCCGAGAGATCCTGGACGCGCGCACCTGCCGGGCCGAAGCGCAGTGAAACGTTGAATGCCTTGGTACTACCCGGTTTAATGTCGCTGCAAGTGATTACGAACGGGTAGCTGGTTTTGGCCGGGGAATTCGTCGAATACGGAACATCGACCGAACATTCCAGATCATCACTGCAAAAGTTGAGCGCACCGGTTCCGTAATCCAACCGGACAATCGGCACAACAAACGCTGGATCAGCAGCCGAGGGGATTGAGGGATATTGGTATAGAGATGTTGCGACGTCCTTAAAGCCGAAGCCAAACATGCCCGCCTCAAGCGTGCCGCCTTTCGGAACACTGGGGAAATTTAGTTCCATCAAACGGAGCGAGAGTTGATCGATCGGTTTCTCACTCGCATTCGAAACCGTAATTCTCATTGTGATTCTATCATCTTGTTTGGCGTACGCGCATGAGACACGTCCCCAAGGGTAACTTAGATCCACCGTGTCAGCCGGTTTATTCGGCGTCGCCACTCGTGATGAAGGACGAGGAAGAAGTGCGTCGAGCACAGTACGAACAACAGATTTTTGCGGCTGCAACTCTCCGCTTTGGGACGAAATGAGAAGCGATTGTCCATTAAACGAGAGTGAATCGAGGCCGCGAGCGCCCACGACGAAGTTCAAGCCTGGCTCTGATGCCGGCGAGCAAGAAGCGCTAGGAAAAAACCAATCAATGAGCTGTGAACAGTGACGTGACGGCCCACCACTGACGTCTGACTACGGATTACCGACCTTTGGTCCATGACGTCCGCGAGGAGACCGCGGCTCATCGTTCGACCGCGACTCGCGATTCGCGCGAAAACGTAGCGACAAGGTTTCAGCTTCTTCCAGCCATTCCAGTTTTTCACGAAACGTAAGTTGCCGGTCCAGCAAACGATCCAGCTCCCGACTTCCTTGCGCCGTTCCCCATTTCCAATCTGGCTCGATTAATCCGACAGTTTTCACCGGGCTCTCTGCAATTCTTCGATATCTATCAAATCCTGCGGGCGGCCAGCGTCCCGCTTCATCTTCAGCAAAGTTTCGAGCGAAACTACGCGTGCGGACAAGCCAGGGCAAACTTCGAGCGCCGTCCCAATGGCGTATTCTTTGGCAAAATCGAATGGTTCGTAAACGAAGATATCTACGGGCGTTCGTTGATGCTCGTCGCTCCAAAGTTTCAGAGTGATCATTCCCTTATCGTGGCGCCAATCTTCCCTCATTTCCGGTTTTGCGAAATCTTCCGGGTTTGTCGGTATCGACATCTGATAACCGATGTCCAACAAGGCGTTTAACCCCTTGCTGACGTTACCTGGGTCGAACTGCAACACTAAATCAACGTCACGAGTAAGACGAACAAAGCCATGGGCGTTGACCGCAAGACCATCGACGATGAGGTACTCCACTTCAGCTGCGTTCAGCGCGCGGACAATGGCTTCGACGCTGCGGACTTCCATGCGCAAGACCTAGCAGAAACTCGAACGACATGCCAGATTTCTGCCTGCTGTTTACGGATCACCCGGCTCTGCCCAACATCGGCGGGAGCTTCCCGCCGTATTTCCAAATCAACCATGGCAATTCAAATCCGCGGATCAGGCGCGGAAGAAAACGGTGCGGCTGCGCAACCAATCGCCAGAGCCAGCCGAGATAAAACCGGTCCACCCAATCGGGAATTGCAGCCTGATCGCCGGTGATGAAACCAAGCGCCGCGCCGGTGCAATGGATCGCTGGCCGATACGACAAATTTTGGCGCAAATAATAACCGAGCTTTTCCTGTGGGCCGCTGCCGATCGCGATAATAAGGTGCGCGGGGCGATGCTGTTCAATGAGCGCGAGAAGATCTCGATCTTCGACCTCCAATCCGTATCGCGGCGCGACATAACAATTCTCCCGCCTGATTGAAAACGGTTCACGGCGCGACCAATCGAACAATTTTTGCCGCGCGCGTTCGCTGGGCAACACCCAGAAAACTTCTGCGGTCCCCTCACCTTTGAGCCTGCCGAGCAGATGTTTCAGATATTTGAGGCCGGAAATGCGCTCGACGTTTTCACGTTGCAAGAAGCGCCACAGCACGACCATTAAACCGCTGTCAGCAATCGCCAGATCAGCCGCAAGCAGCGCGCGCCGGTACGTCTCGTCTTCACGGAATCGCGCGAAACACGTGCCCGATGGAGCCACAAGAAGTCCTCCATCCCGAAACATCAACGCAACCGCTTCATCCACACTTCCGTTGAAGAACTGAATGCCGAGAATTTGCCGGGTAGGAGTCATTAATCGAACATCGAACGTCGATTGTGTTCACGCGATTGTAGGGCGTCTGTGTCAGACGCCAATCTCTAAGCGTGGCGTTTCACAGAATGGAGCCGGCGGGGACCGAGCGACATAGATGGGCAGGCCGAAGGCCGAGTGAGCGGGAGCGACCGAGTCAAACGCCCTACAATTTCATTTCTCAACTCTCAACTAACGACTATCCACTTTTGCAAAACATTCCCAATTCGCTTTGCGCACAAAATTGGTAAGCTGTCCGTCGGTGCAAAATTTGGCAGCTCCACAGAAACCCGCTGATACTTTGCTCGCGTCTGGCCGGCGTCTTCCAGTTCCGCTTGCGCTGAGCTTCTTGTTTTTAGCCGCGCTCTGGTTTGTGCTTTTTAGGCAACTCAGCGGCGAATGGTCGGTGAACGAACAATACAGTTTTGGCTGGTTTGTGCCGTTTTTCGCGCTGTACCTCTTTTGGCTTCGCTGGCAGGATCGGCCAACGCCAGAAGTTAGAAGTTGGCTTCGCTGGCAGGATCGGCCAACGCCAGAAGTTAGAAGTCAGAAGTTAGAAGTCAGAAGTCGTTTGGTTGCAGCGATCATCGGCCTGGCCGCTCTTCTTTTGTTGCTGCCGGTGCGTCTATTTGAAATTGCGAATCCGGAGTGGCGACTGCTCGCCTGGGTTCACGCCGGGGTAGTCGTGACGTTAACGCTTTTGGTGATCTGGTGCGCAGGCGGGAAAGCGTGGCTTCGCCATTTTGCTTTTCCCGTCGCATTTCTTTTCGTTGCGGTGCCCTGGCCTACAATGCTGGAGACTCCGGTCATCCAAGGGTTGATGGGCGTCGTCGCTCGCGTTGCGGCGGAAGCGGCGATGCTACTCGGAACTCCCGCGCAGGTCGAAGGCAATCTGATTCGCGTCACCAACGGCCTCGTCGGCGTAAACGAAGCGTGCAGCGGCATTCGTTCATTGCAGACGTCGCTCATGATCGGCCTGCTCTTTGGCGAATTGAAACGACTCTCTGTGTTGCGACGCGTGGTGCTCGTTGCGTGCGCTGTTGCCATCGCGTTGTTGGCGAATTTTGTGCGCGCAGTTTTTCTGGTCCGCATTGCCGCGACGGAAAACCTTTCGGAAGTCGGCCGCTGGCACGACATTGCCGGCTACACCATTATCGCGCTCGTTTTTGTGACCACCATGGCGCTTGTTTATTTGCTCGGCCGGAGAAAAACCAAAAATTCTGTGGCGGCAGGTGTGTCGCCTGCGAACATGAGGGAACCGCAGCCGGCACGGCTGCCTCTACAGTCTTCAGCGGCTTATCTGATGGCAGCACTTTGCTGGCTCTTGTTCGTCGAAATTGGCACAGCAAGCTGGTATCGCCTCCACGAACGCAATCTCATTAGCGGCATACGCTGGAGTGTGCGTTGGCCGGAACAAGCGCCCAATTTTCGCAGATTGAAAATCGACGAAGAAATTCGCGCTGTACTCCGGTTCGATGAAGGCGAGGCAGCAGCGTGGAGTATCCAAAACCGTGCCGAGGCTAGCCCGATCGCCTGTTCCTTATTCGCCTTTCGCTGGAAACCTGGCCGAAACAGTGCGCTTCTAGCGAACTTGCATCGGCCGGATGTTTGTTTGCCCGCAAGCGGCTGGAAGCAGATGGCTGATCTTGGAGTACGCAGTTATCCCATCAGCGATTCGGTCGAAATGCCGTTTCGCCACTTCGAATTCCAACGCAGCTTCGAAGGTTCCCCGCCGCAGATAGCACACGCGTTTTATTGTTTATCGGAAGATCGCGCTTTGGGAGGCCCCGCGTCTCTGGGCAACACAGACTCGCCTGGAATGTTCGGAAATCGTTCTGAATGGACGCGCAGCGAACGTCTTCGCGCCGTATTGGACGGCCGCCGGCATTTGGGACAGCAGGTCATCGAAGCGATATTCATCAGCAACGAACCGCTCTCCGCAGCCGAGGCAGAATCGCATATGCGCGATCTCGTTCGCGATGTGGTCACATTGCGCGAAGCCGACTAAAGCGCCGGCCCCGCAATGACACGGCGAAAGGGCCACAGCAATCCGTGTGAAAATACGAGGTACGACGCAGCGCCCGCCGCTTCATGCACTCATGCTATGGATGGCAGTCGGTTCCTTTGCCGTTGGTGCTGGTGTGCGTGTATTTGCCGCGCAGAATGATTTGTGGTTCGACGAGGTCTGGACACTCGAACTACTTCGCGAACGCGTCCACTCATTTGGAGACGTGTTTATTAATATCAAACACTCGAACAATCATCACCTCTGTTCGTTGTGGATGTGGCTTGTTGGCCAAAACGCCTCTGCACTAGTGTATCGCCTGCCTTCCGTGTTGGCCTCAATCGGAACGGTTGCGCTGGCGGGGTTGATCGGTTTACGCCGATCCTGGCTTGAAGGATGCATCGCGGTGATCCTCACCTCCTGGTCGTATCTGTTAATTCACTTCGGTACGGAGGCCCGCGGTTATTCACTGACCATTTTTTTTGCGCTGTTAGCTTGGTATTCTCTGCAGCAATTCGAAGAACGACGGTCATGGACGTGGATAGTTGTCTTTTGGAGCGCCACGGTACTCGGCTTTCTCGCGCACCTTGAATTCGCAATTTGTTTTGCGGGCCTCGTTGCCTGGGCGCTGTGGCGATTTGTCCGCTATCGGTCGAAATGGCGACAGGCTGTGCTCGACCTATTCGCGCTTTTCACAGTGCCGATCGTACTGTTGCTAGCGTTTTATTTCGTCGCGATCCGCGGCATGGAAGTGGGCGGCGGGCCTAAGTATCAAGTGACGCCATTACTGATCAAGACGGCTTCTTACATGCTTGGCGGACCTGCGAGTGGCGCCGCGGCCGGAATCGCAGCTCTACTGGCCGTCGCCGCAATATACGTCGTTCTCGTTTATTTGATGTTTGAGGGCGACGATCGTTGGATCTTTTACGCTGTTGTGATCGTGGCGCCGCTCGGATTGATTGCAATTCTACTGCCGGTACCACTCTC
>WNGI01026878.1_pt1 | contig 10181 bp, 9 predicted proteins | sample 5400621 | NCBI WGS metagenome assembly WNGI01 (sample SAMN13153374, study PRJNA577476) | soil metagenome | isolation source: 20 cm soil or saprolite under Garry oak tree replicate 1 | place: USA:California | collected 2016-06-15 | reverse complement strand
ATTGGCCAGCTCCAAGATTCTGTTGGCGCCTGACGTTCATTGGCATCGCCTCACTCGGATTGCTACTCCCTTTCATTGCTCCACGGCGCGCAGTCGGGCAAATCAAATCAAACCTGTCCTCCAGCGTCACCAGCGAGAGCATGACCCATGTCTGGGTGGCGCGCGACCGTGGCTTGTTCAAAAAATATGGCCTCGACATGCAGTTCATTCTTATGCCGCGCAATCCGCTGGCCATCGCTGCGTTGCTTGCCGGTGAGATCGACGCCGCGATCGTCGGTCCCGGCCACCTCGTCAATGCCGGATTGAGCGGTGCGGATGTCATCGGTATCGCCAACTTTAATCAAAAACTGGACTTCCGTCTTAATACGCGACCAGAGATCAAGAAGCCGGAAGACCTCCACGGCAAACGCATCGCAATCAGCGGTCCGGGATCGACGTCGCATCTGGTTACGATGCTTTCGCTCCAGGGTCTCAGCGTCGATCCGATTCAATCGAAGATTGCCTTTCTGACGATACCGGGGACAGAAATGAACCGGCGCCTGGCGCTCGAGAGCGGCAGCGTAGACGCAACAACGCTCAGAGGCGCGATGGGCGATCTTTACGCCAATAAGGGTTATACCCTGCTCTATAATTTAAAGGCTGCCGGTGTAACCCTGCCGCAAAACATGCTGGTGACGACGCGGCGCACAGCAGCAACCAAGCCGGCGGTGATCGAAGGTTACTTGAAAGCGACCATCGAGGCGATCGCGATGATCAGCGATCCCGCAAACAAGGAACTCGTGAGTCGGCTTTTGGCCTCGAACCTGCGCTTGAGCAATCCGGCCGATGTCGAGGAGTCCTATCAGGCGGTGATTTCCAATTATGAACGCGCGCCGCATACCACCCTAGAAGGAATGAAGCGGCTGCAAAAGCTTTTGATTCAGCTCAACCCAAAAATCGCTGAAGTGCGCGTCGAGAGTCTCATCGATAACTCGTTCATGAACAAGCTCGAAAGCTCCGGTTTTATCCAGAGCCTGTATAAGAAAAACTGAGCACTCGCACGCCAAATACAACTATCGCCAAATACGGAGATCATGGATCGTGAGAACTGAAAACATTCCCGTAGTCGTCGTCGGCGGCGGCAGCGCCGCTTTTGAGGCGGCGGTCGCTGCTAAACAAGCCGGCGCGCCGCAGGTCGTTATGCTCGAAAAAGCGCCGGAGCCCGAGTTCGGCGGCAACGCGCGGTTTTCGCATACGGGATTTCGCTGGGTCTTTTCGGGGCCCGAGGAAATTCGTCGGTTCCTGCCGGACATGGACGACGCGATGTTTGACAAGCTTCACATCCCGCCCTATACGGCGGAACAGTTCCACGGCGATTTACAACGGGTTACGCGTGGACGAATCAGTAAAGAGCTGTCGGATGTTCTAGTGAGTCAATCGAACGCGGCAATTCACTGGATGCGCGAGGTCGGCATCAAATGGGATATCGACAGCCACGTGATCATAGACGGCCGCTATTATTTCGAGCCGGGCATGGTGATTCATCCGACAGGCGGAGTCGGCGGCGGTCTAGACCAACTCATGCAGTGGCGCGCGATCGCCACCAAGATGGGCATCGAGCTGCGCTACGAGTCGCGTGTCGCCGCATTGCTCGGTAACGATCGGCGCATCGAAGGCGTGCGCGTTTCGGATCCCAATGAAGAATACGAAATCCGGGCAAATTCTTTGGTTCTTTGCGCCGGCGGCTTTCAAGCGAGCGCGGAAAAGCGCGCGCGCTATCTTGGTGCCAACGCAGACCTGATGAAAGTGCGCGGCAGCAAACATGATACTGGCGAAGTGCTGATGATGGCCATTGACCTGGGCGCCAAGACCGCCGGCCACTGGCAGGGCGCACACGCGACGCCGATCGACGCGACATTTCCCGACGTCGAGATCAGCAACAAGGCGAATCGTTACGGTTACACTTACGGGATTACCGTGAATTCGTTGGGCCAGCGTTTTTTCGACGAAGGCGAGGCGCGTCATTCCTATACTTACGCTAAAACAGGTTGGGCAGTACTCGGGCAGCCGGGCGCCGTGGCGTATCAAATCTACGATCAAAAGGCGACGCCGCTTTTGAATAGGCGGTACTATGAGTTTTCGCATCCGATCGAAGCGGACACAATCGATGAGCTCGCTAAAAAGATCAGCATTGAACCCGCGGTGTTGAATCACACGATTCGTGAATTTAATAGTGCCGTACGGAAAGACATTCCATTCGACGCAACGAAACTAGACGGTCGCTGCACGGAAGGCATCACGCCGAAGAAATCCAACTGGGCCGATACCATCGATAAGCCGATTCACTTTCGGCGGCCTGCAGATCAACACGCAAGCGCAGGTGCTCAACACTTCCAATAACCCGATCCGAGGTCTGTTTGCTTCGGGCGACATCGTCGGATTGTTCTTCCACAATTATCCATCCTGCACGGGACAGACACGCAATGTGGTATTCTCCAGATTAGCCGGACGAAATGCGGCGGCGCAGGGACTGTGAATTTGAGAATGGGCTGGGTGAAGTGGCGCACTCCTACCACCGAGCCATCAATTGACCTAGTACAAACGATGCGGTTCATTTTGTGCTCCACGGGTCGCATATTATTTCTTTGAATCTCAATTGGACTTCTTCGTGTTGCCTAATTGATGAGACGAGGGAATCAACATGCCGTACCGGAAAATTCGTGACTGCGACCTACCTCGACGTGGGCTAATGTGTTTTGTAGCCGGCGTGACGCTGTGGAGCTTGCCGTTTCCCGTGCTTGCGCAACCGGACAAATCGTTCTTTGACGGAAAAGCAATTCGATTTCTCGTCGCGAGCGGTCCCGGCGCGACCACGGACATTAGCGCGCGTCTCGTCGCGCGCTACTTGGGCAAACATATGCCGGGAAATCCGGGCATCGTCGTGCAAAATATGTCCGGCGGAGGCGGGCTCGTCGCTGCCAATTACCTATTCAACGTCGCCAAACCGGACGGCCTAACGATTGCCGCAATAAGCCGCGCGAACTACATAGAGCAAATGGTGGGGCGGCCGGAGGTCAAGGCGGATTTTCGCAAGTTCAGCTGGATCGGCAGCTTCAACAAGGCGCCGATGATGGTCGCTTGCCGGTCGGACACCGAGTATAAAAGTATTGCTGCGATACGCGCGGCGAAGACGCCGCCGCGTTTCGGTCAGTCGGGAACGGGAAGCATCAGCTACGTATTCGCCAGTTTGATTGAGCGAGCTCTCGATCTGAAAATAAAGAATGTTACGGGTTTTCAATCGGGGCGTGACACCGACCTAGGGATGGAGCGCGGGGAAATAGATTGCCGCGCCACGTCTGACGTCACGGTAATCCGCGCCCTGTGGAACCGATGGGTCACGGAGAATTACGTCACGTTTGTCGTCCAGCAGGGACCGGAAAAGAGCGCGCTATTACCGCCTGTCGCCACGGTCGCTGAGCTTGCACGTCCCGAGGCGAAACCATATCTCATTTTGATGAATGTCATGCTCGCTTATACCGAATTCGATCGCCCGTTTGCTGCTCCGCCTGGGGTGCCAAAGGAACGGCTGGTGATTCTGCGCGAAAGCTTCGAGCGAATGTTAAAAGACGCCGGCTTCGCCGCCGAAGCGAAAAAACTCCTCGATTGGAACGGCACGACTTACCTCAGCGGAGAGGATTTACGCAGAAAAATCGACGCGACGGTTAGTCAACCGCCGGATGTGATTAGACGGGTGCAGGAGGTTTTGGCGGAGTCGTAGATCCCCCCTTTACAGATTCTCGATGACTCCAATCCCGTCGTGAATCACGACCTTCGTGCTGTAACGCGCTGATAACTTCTGCGCTCGTTCAAGCACACGATTTGCCACTTCGCCTTCGGCGAGCACGGGTCTGCCGCGTTGTGCGCGCGGACGGCCGAAACCCTGGTCGATCGGATAAATCTTAATTTTGCTAAGCCTGTTTTCACTAAACTCGCAGACGGCGAACATGTTTTCCCAGTAAGCAGGCTCGGCGGGGTGGCCTTTTTTGCCGCCATTGGTGCGTGCGTCGAGGAAGTCGGACGGTGTCGCTTTGAGATCCAAATCGAAGCGCTCGTAGGCGTCGGCGGGGAAGAAGCCGACGGTTTCGTTTTGAAAAACCAAATTGCCGACGCTGTAAAAGATCGGCCGCTCATTATAGATTTCAATGCCCAAAGGAAAATGGGGTCCGTGACCGACGACGATGTCGGCGCCGGCGTCGATGGTGCGGTGGGCGAAATCGATAATAAAGTCTGCGGGCTCTTCGAGCTCTGCACGGCTGCCGGCTGTCAGCAGACTTGGACCGCCAAACTCGTGACAGTGCACGCTGACCACGACCCAGTCGGCTTGGCGACGCGCTTCGCGGATCCAGCGCAAATTGTCCTGTAGGTCGCGCTCATTGGCCCGGGTCGCGATTGAAAAACCTTCCCCGCCGACAAAGCGGCTGCCGAGCAGGCCTAACTCCGCGGATTTAGCGTCGGGAATTTCCTTGTCGCTGTAGAAATGCTTGCGTGCACGCTCATGACTTTTTTCAAAACCGAGCTCGCGGCTGATGCGGTTTAGTTGTTCGAAGGCGCCGGCATCGACGTGATGCGTAGTTTGAAACCCTAGTGGATTGATTCCCGGCCGGCCGCGCAAGTCGGGGCGTTGCTCGCCGGCTTGATTCCAAGGTCTGAACGTCGCCGTGGTGGCAACGAGCGCCACGCGACCATTCGGCGTGTCGAGATAGCCCGGTAATCGAAGGCGTGATTGTTGGCGCAGCAAACTAGATTGATGCCGAACCATTTCAAGTCTTCCAGTAGCTTCGGGTCGGTGGTCATGAAAGTGCCTTGCGTGATTCCCGGCGTGCCCTCGTCCCAATCATGCACGGTACCTTCGAGGTTCGCGAAGGCGGCGTCGGCGCTCCGCAGAATCTCCCGGAGCGCAAGAAAGCGCTCTTCTTTGAACGGCGTGAGCTTGCGCGTCAGCATCGTGTCGCCCGCTAGCGCTATTGTGAAGTCGCCCTTTTCTGCGTCGTAAGCCATATCTATTTTCCCGCAACTTTGCTTTTTATGAGTCGAACAACGTCTCAGATCGCGATGACAAGGTCGCGAGCAAACCGACGATTAGCACCAACCAAGGTGCAGCGTCAATGCGCACTTTGGCGGCGCAAGTATCGTTCGGGCGGCTGCACGCGGTGGCACCGTTACCTTGACTTCACCGGCGTTTTACCATAAAAAAAACTTAACAATCCTAATGATTTGCCTGGAACTTATTCCATACCTTTTCGCGCCGAGAAGGTATGGTTTTCCTCAATGACTCGCAACACATGAATCATCCCTACTTCCCGTTATTTGTCACCTTTGCGTTGGCGACGGTGGTCATTCTCGCGTTGTTGTTGATCGCTTCGAAGGTGGGTCCGAAATCCAATAACCCGGCGAAAGCCGAGCCTTTCGAGTCCGGCAATCCGCCGCGCGGCGACGCGCGCATTCGCATCTCGGTTAAATTCTATCTGATCGCGATGTTATTTCTGATCTTCGATCTCGAAGTCGTGTTCCTCTATCCGTGGGCGATTTATCTTCGTCAGTTGGGAGTTTTTGGCTTGGTACAGATGGGGATTTTCCTCGTCATTCTGACGATCGGCTATGTCTACATGTGGAAAAAGGGCGCTCTGGACTGGGATTGATGGCCAATGGCGGAAACCAACTCTCAACTTTCAGCCGTTCAGGGGAAACTTGGTTCCAAGGTTATCGAGACTTCGGAGCCGCAGGGCGATGACGTGTTGATTCTTGACCGCAGCGACCTGCGAGAAAGTTTTCGCATCTTGAAGGAAGACCCGGAGCTCGATTTTGCTTTTTTATCGGATATCACGGCGGTGGATTATTGGCACAAGAAAGAACCACGTTTCGAAGTTGTCTATCAGATTTTGTCGCGCGCCAAACGAAGACGGCTGCGGATTCGAGTGCCGGTGCCGGAAAATGATCCGTCCGTGGAGTCGCTCACGCCGCTTTGGCGCGGCGCGAATTTCATGGAGCGCGAAGTCTGGGATCTTTTCGGCATCCGTTTTATCGATCATCCGGATTTGCGACGCATTCTTTTGTATGATGAATTTAAAGGCTATCCGCTGCGCAAAGACTATCCGGTCAACTTAGTTCAGCCGCGGGTTCCCGAGCGGCCCGTCGATGGCACGTTTGTCGATGAGCGCTCACGGAATAAATTATTGCACCTGCAAAAATCTTTGGGAAGCAAGATTTAACGCATTGCGATGAAAGCAGAAACCAAAGAGCTTCCTTCGGAGATCATGGAACTGCAGATGGGGCCGTCCCATCCAGCGACCCATGGGACCATCAAGTTTAATCTCAAGCTCGACGGCGAGAAAGTGCTCGATTGCGACGTCGAAGTCGGATTTCTCCATCGCGGTTTTGACAAGAGCTGTGAGCAAGCGACCTGGACTCAAGTCATTCCTTATACGGACCGTCTGAACTACGCCTCGTCGCTGATCAACAACGTGGGTTACGCCCTGGCCGTGGAAAAACTGATCGGCGCCGAAACGCCGTTGCGCTGCCAGTACATTCGCGTGATCGTCAGCGAGCTGGCGCGGCTTTACGATCACCTCACCTGCTGTGGCATGGCCGCCTCGGAGCTCGGCGCGATCACCGCCGGTTTTTACATGATCGAGGCGCGCGAGCTGATTACTCGAATTATCGAGAATTTAACCGGCGCGCGCCTCACAGTGACTTATGTGCGCATCGGCGGCTTGAAACACGACCTGCCGCACGACTTTGCCGAAAGCGTAGCGCAGGCGTTTAAGACCATCCGCAAGCTGCTCGACGATTGCGATCGTTTGCTTTCGCGTAACCGAATTTTTCTCGACCGCTTGTCGAACGTCGGCGTTATTTCCCAGGAAACCGCGTTGAGCTATTGCCTCACCGGGCCGATCCTGCGCGCCAGCGGCGTCGATTACGACGTGCGCAAGGCTTTTCCCTATTTGGTGTATGACCAGCTCGATTTCGAGGTGCCGGTCGGCAGTCGAGGCGATAACTACGACCGTTTCCTTTGCCGCATCCGTGAGATCGAGCAGAGCATGAAGATCGTCGAGCAAGCGCTGGCGAATTTGCCGGTGGGGCCGGTGTGGATCGACGACCCGCGCTTCGTCTTGCCGGAGAAAGAAAAAGTTTACGGCAGCATCGAAGGGCTGATGCATCATTTCAAGATCATCATGGAAGGGATCCATGTTCCCGCCGGTGAAACTTACTTCGCGGTCGAAGGCGGCAACGGCGAATTGGGCTTCTACATCGTCAGCGACGGCGGCGGCAGGCCCTACCGCATCCGCGTGCGCCCGCCGTGCTTTATCGCCATGGGAGCGTTTCACGAAATGATCAAAGGTTACATGGTCGCCGATATCGTGCCGACGTTCGGCATGGTGAACATGATCGGCGGGGAGTGCGATAGATAAGTCGGGGATAGAAGGATAGGAGTTCTTCCATCTTCCGATCTTCCATGCTCGGTTCGAACGAAAATGGCACTAGAATTTTCACCTGGGACACTGAAGAAGTTCGAAGAAACTGTGGCGCGCTACCCGAAAAAAGAAGCGGCCATGTTGCCGGTGCTTTACCTGGCGCAAGAGGAATTTGGCCATTTGGGGCCTGAGGCGATTGAATATGTCGCCACATTGATGGAGCAGACGCCGGCGCGGGTGCATGGTGTGGTGAGCTTTTACACCATGTTCAACATGAAGCCGATCGGCCGCCATCATATTCAAGTTTGCCGTACGCTGTCTTGCGCCCTCGGCGGCGCCGAAAGGATTACGGGGTTCATTAAACAAAAACTCGGTATCGAGATCGGGCAAACCACGGCTGACGGACGATTTACTTTAAACGAAGTGGAATGTCTCGCCTCGTGCGGCACCGCGCCGATGATGCAGATCAACGACGAATATTACGAAAATCTCAACGAAGATAAAGTAGCGGTCATTCTGGAAAACCTGAAATAGCGACGAGGACCGAAGAGCACTGAGCGTCGTCGAATCTCCGGTTTACGTCGTTTTTATTTGATCGAGATGGAAAAAATTCTGCTCCGTAACGTCGGTGTTGCTGACTCCCACACGCTGGCGACCTATGCTGGGCTGGGTGGTTATCGCTCTTGGCAGAAAGTCGTCGAGAGCATGAAGCCGGCGGAGCTGATCGACGAAGTCAAAGCGTCCGGCCTGCGCGGCCGCGGCGGCGCGGGGTTCCCCACCGGCATGAAGTGGAGCTTTGTCCCGAAAGACAACCCCAAGCCCAAATACCTCGTCTGCAACGCGGACGAAAGCGAGCCGGGCACTTTCAAAGATCGCTTGCTGATCGAGCAAGATCCGCACGCGCTTATTGAAGGGACTTTGATCTCGGCCTATGCGATTCAGTCGCACACAGCCTTTATTTATATTCGGGGCGAGATGGTGTTCGGCACCATACGGTTGGAGCGCGCCGTCGAGGAGGCTTATCGAGCCGGCTTCATCGGCAAGAATATTTTTGGCTCCGGTTACGACTTGGACCTAATCGTCCATCGTGGCGCGGGCGCCTATATCTGCGGTGAAGAGACCGCGCTGCTGTCGTCATTGGAAGGCAGCCGCGGCTGGCCCAAATTGAAGCCGCCGTTTCCCGCGACCCACGGCCTTTTCGGTTGTCCGACGGTGGTGAACAATGTCGAGACGTTGGCCGCTTTGCCTTGGATCATTGAGCGCGGCGCGCCGGCTTATGCCGCCATTGGCACAGAGAAAAGCAAGGGGACGAAGCTCTTCAGCGTCAGCGGTCATATCGCCAAGCCCGGCGTCTACGAGTTGGAAATGGGTTATCCGTTCAAAAAGTTTCTTGAAGAGGATTGCGGTGGCGTGCCGGGCGGCAAAAAACTCAAAGGCGTGATTCCCGGTGGCGGATCGATGCCCGTGTTGCGGCCCGAGGAAATCGAAAAAGTTAATCTGGACTATGAATCGGTCCAAGCGGCGGGAAGCCTGCTCGGCTCGGGCGGCGTGATCGTTATGGATGAAACCACCTGCATGGTGCGGGCGGCGTTGAACCTTGCCCGATTCTTCGCGCACGAGTCCTGCGGCCAATGCAGCCCATGCCGCGAAGGCTGCCACTGGATGGAGAAGATTCTGCACCGGATCGAATATGGCCAAGGCGAACAAGGTGATTTGGATCTGATTCTCAACATCGCGGGCAACATCGCGGGCAACACGATCTGCCCCTTCGGTGATGCCGCCGCCTGGCCGCCGGGCGCATTCATACGCAAGTTTCGCGGCGAATTTGAAGCGCACGTCGCAGAGAAACGGTGCACGGTGGGATAATAAACCGTAGGGGCGGACCTGCGTGTCCGCCCTGTTCGGACGGGCGACCACACAGGGTCGCCCCTACATAAATTAGATTTATGGATCCGGTAAAGATCACCATCGACGGTAAGGAAGTCGTCACCACCAAGGGCAAGACGGTCATTCAGGCGGCCGATGAAATCGGCGTCTCGATTCCGCGCTATTGCTATCATCCGAAGCTTTCCATCGCGGGCAATTGCCGCATGTGCATGGTCGAGATCGAGAAAATGCCCAAGCTGCAGATCGCCTGCAATATCCAGGTGGCCGAGGGCATGGCGGTTTTGACCCAAAGTCCTAAAGTGCTGGCGGTACGCAAAGCGGTGCTGGAATTTCTGCTGATCAATCATCCGGTGGACTGCCCGATCTGCGATCAGGCGGGCGAGTGCTTTCTCCAAGATTATTACATGCAGCACGATCGCCAGGAGAGCCGCTTCGAGGTCGGCAAAGTTCACGACCGTAAGAAAACCATTTTCGGTCCCAACGTGATCTTCGACGGCGAGCGCTGCATCAAATGCACGCGTTGCGTGCGTTTCTGCCAGGAGATCACCAAGACCGACGAGCTGACGGTGATCAACCGCGGCGATCACTCGACCATTGCGCTGTTCGACAACACGGCGCTCGACAATCCGCTGTCGGCCAACGTCGTCGACATTTGTCCGGTCGGCGCGCTGACCGATCGGGATTTTCGTTTCAAAGTGCGAGTTTGGTATCTGCAAAAAACCCCGTCGATTTGTCCGGGCTGCAGTACGGGCTGCAACATTAGCGTCGAAACCTATCAGAATCGGATCGCGCGCTTTAAGCCGCGGATCAATGAAGCGGTCAACAGCCATTGGCTCTGCGACG
>WNGI01007187.1_pt1 | contig 10181 bp, 4 predicted proteins | sample 5400621 | NCBI WGS metagenome assembly WNGI01 (sample SAMN13153374, study PRJNA577476) | soil metagenome | isolation source: 20 cm soil or saprolite under Garry oak tree replicate 1 | place: USA:California | collected 2016-06-15 | reverse complement strand
AAAACCCCGAGTTGAGACATTTGCTAGATTGGCAAAAACGCCGGCATTTATATCGTACACTTCCACCAGGCCGATGCCGGTGTTGCCGTTCTTGCCGGCCAGAATGGCGGTGTAATTTCCCGGCTGCAGAGTTATCAGTATGGCCGACTCGCGAGAGTCAGATGGCTGAAGATTTGCGGGGATCTGATTGTGATTAGCGGCGCTCTGCCAGTCGTCGTTCATCATGATGCTGGTGGCCGTATCGTGTAGGTCAAGTGTCGGATCTTGCAGAACACCGGCAATGTTGAAAGGAGGCTGACCGAGCGTGGGTCCCAAACCGCGCACCAGTACCGGTTTTGCGTCCGTTCCGGTGACGATGAATCCGGCGATAGTAACGCGTTGGCCGGTTTGGACGGAGGCGCGGGTCGAGATGTTTGCTAATTGCGCCGTTGGCGGCTCGAAGGCAAGTCCACCGATGAACGTGTCGTCGTGACTGAAAGCAGTTTTCACCCCGCCAGGGAACTTTACGATGTCATGGCTGCCGAATTCGCCGGCGTAAAGAACCCAATTAGTATCGAAAGCGAGGGAGCGCGGCCCATTCAGGCCAGAGGTAAAAGTTGTTTTCGTTCCGGTGGGTGTGAATCGGAATATCGAGCCGCTGCCCACATCGGCCACATAAAGATTATTGGCGCCATCCACGGTAAGGCCGGCAGGAAGAAACAATCCCGAAGCGACGGGGCTCTTCGTTCCATTGGGGGCAAACTTAGCAATGGAGCCACTGCCCATCGTGTTATTTCCAGAGAAGCTCACGTAAAGATTGCCGTTCGAATCGAAAGCGAGCCCAGTCGGCGCGCCGCCGCCTAAGCTCGAAACGAACGTAGTCATCGTGCCCGACGGTGTATATTTGACGATCGAGCCAGTGCCAGCAGTATTGATTGCAAAAAGATTGCCTACAGCATCGAAGGCGATTCCAGCTGGCGTAATACCTGTCGCAAAGTTTGTTTGTACTCCGGTGGGCGTGATCTTGACAATAACGTTGTCGGACGGAGCCGCAGCAAACAGATTACCTTTGCTGTCAAAAGCGAGCCAATCAATGTAAGTGCCAGACTTAAAGACCGTGCGGGTGCCGGCCGAATTGAATTTGTAGATGGCGAGGGCATTCAGACCGCCATCATATAAATCTCCGGCCGCTGCTCGGGCGGCCAGCGGGGCGACACCTGCAGTTAACAGCGTGCAAAGTAGAACGCGTGCAAATACAAATTTTTTCACAGATGTCCCCGATTGTTCCCTCGTTAAATAGTCAAATAATTTGAATGCAGAATGTAGACGAAATGGGGTGGGAAATATTTACCATGGAGATGAAAAAGGGCGATGCCTTTCAGTCAATCTGCTAGTTCTGCTCGCGATATCTCCCTCTCTTAAAGCGAAACCGAGTAGGGGCGTGGACCCTACCCGGTGAATCGCAAGCTATCTGCTAGGATTTCCTTACGCTTTTGCTAATCTCCGGTGCAGCCGTCCCGCACCAACAAGGCCGGCGAGGCCGAGGCCCAACAGGGTTGCAGTCATCCCACCATCCGGCACTGCGGAGGTTGTCGCCGAGAAGGTCAGAGTTGTGCCTGCACCTTGCTGTTGACTAAAGGACCAATGCCCCGGCGTCGGGTCAAATCCGTTCCCCGTTATAATCCCCTCTCCCTCAAGCAAGATACCATGACTGCTCTGAAAGAAGATCACCGAGCTTAACAGGTCGAACGTGAAGCCGGCAACCGACCACAGGGCCGGAGTAGGCGTGGAAGGATTGAAGATGTACGGGGATGTCATTGTAACAGGCACCATCGCAGGGATGCCGGAAAAGCTTCCCGTATTTGCGCCCCCAGTGACGACGTCGCTGAACATTGTAATCTGTGTCGCCGTAGCAATCGGCGCATTGTAATGGGCGGTGCCACTGATATTCAACATTCCGGTAATCGGTGTCGCTTGAGCAGAGGAGAGAAGTCCAACGCTGGCCACCGCCGCCACGATTGCTAAGAGAGTTTTAGATAATTTCATTGTTTGTCCCTTGGTTTCTTTTCTGGGTTCGGTTAGCAACAGTAGCATTGCCTGTGCCAACATTCGGTGTATGATTGTAACTTGGCGATTACCAAATACTTATATTTGAAATTTGATTTTGGCCTTTTCGCATATAAGCACTAGAATGTAAATAACTCCGACAACCCACAATTTGACTCGTATTTAAGTTACTGAAATTGAGCAATCTGTCTATTTACTTATCGGCATTAAACAAACCGACACTCCGGGCATGCCTAGCGTCTCTGATCCACCGCTTTATCTAGCTCAACCATAGCATCTTTCGCCTGCTTCGCGAGGTCGTCCGGAATGCCGGCCGCGAGGGCTCGATCCAGAATCTTTTTGGCCTCGGTCTTGTGCCCTAATTGAAGATGCGCCATCCCCAGCATAAAAAGCGATTTTCCGTCCAGCGCCTTCCTCGCATCACTCTCCTGGAGGAATTGCACCGCCCGCGCGTATTCTTTCCGCTGGAAACTTAACGTGCCCAGTGTCTTCGCGAGACTCGAATCGTCGACAAGGCTGCGGCGCGCTTTGCTCGCTAGCTCGTAAGCTTTGCCCGCGTTAGCCGGGTCGTTCGCGTAAATAGAAGCGAGCCATTTTTGCGCTGGAGCAAAATCAGGCCATTTCTCAAGGATGCTGCTGTAGATCGCGCTGGCTTCCGCGGCGTCGCCCTTTTGCAATCGAATAGCCGCCTTTGCCATTAGCGCCGGCACGTAATCCGGCTGCGCAGCCAACGCTTTCGCCACCTCATTCTCAGCGTTACCGGAAATCGCGTCGTCCGAATCCAGAGCGGCCATTGACAGGAAAAGTGCTGCTTCCCCTCGTTCAGGAGAGGCTGCCGGTCCATTCGCGACGCGCCGCATCGCTTCCTGCGCCTCATTAGTCTTGCCAGCACTGTAAGCTGCCCAGGCAAAATCGCGCGCCACTCTCATATCGTCGGGCAAGCCGCGGCTGCTTTCCTGCAAAAGGCTATAGGCCCACGGAAAGTTGCCAGCCTGATACGCAATATGACCCACGGTCGCGGCGACGTGCGCGTCCGCCCTGCCCAGTTCGCGCGCTTTCTTGGCATACTCCAGCGCCTTGGCATTATTTTTTAGAGGTCCTGCATTCAATTGCGCCAACGATAGCGCCGCTTCTAATAATTTCGGATTGGCTTGGAGCGCCTGCTCGTACGCTTGAACCGCCTTATCCGCCGTGCCTGCCTTTGCGTAAGCCGCGCCCAGTCGCATCAAGGTAACGGGGTCGTTGGATTTCTCCTTCGCAAATTTCTCCAGATCGATGGCGGACAACTCCCCGGTTTGCGAAAGGAGCTGCAGCCGACTTTTCGCTTCGTCCTTGCCAGGAAAATCGCCCGGAACTGAAACCGCCTTTTGCAGCGCGGCGCGGGCCTCATCCAATCGGCCCATCATGTAGTTTGCCATACCGAGGTGAAATTGAATCTCGCCGTTGCCAGGAGACTCGGAAGCACTTTCCTCCAATAGCTCCGCCGCTTCCTGGTATTTACCTTGTCGATACAACACCCAACCAAAAGTATCCTGTACGCTCGGCTCGGCTGGAGCTAAATCGTGCGCCTTACGCGCGAGCTCAGTGGCCCGATCAAGATTGGTGAGCTTCTCGCTGTAGATGTAGGCCAGGTTATTTAATGCTGGCACGAAGTTCGGAGTCAAAGCCAGCACCTTTTCATAATTATCGCGTGCCTTGGCGAAATCCCCCATTCGCTCATAGATTATTCCGGAAGTTAAGAGTGCCGGGGAATATTGGGGATTCTTCGCCAGAACCGTTTCCAGTTCCTTCAATGCCTCGGGAAGCTTGTTAGCCTCTACATAGATGGCAACGAGAAGATTGTAAGCAGCCGCCAGGTTTGGATCGAGCTCGATTGCCTTCTTCAGCGCGGTCTCGGCTGCCGCAAAATTCTTCTCTATCACATAGCTTCTGCCATGGATGAAATAAGCAGGGGCCGACTTCGGGTCCTTTTGCAAGAGTGCATTGGCCCGTTGATGGACAGCCGAAAATGCCCTGGCTTCAAGGTCGAGGTCCGCCAATTGATCAATCGCGACCACATTTTCTGGATTAAGCTCGATCGCCTTTTCGAATGCTTTGCGCGATTCATCGTTCTTCTTTTGCTGCTTTAAAATCACTCCCAGAACCAGATAGGATTGCGAATCTTGCGGGGTTTTCTTTATTTGCTCACGAATTAGCGAGGCCGCCTCTTCCGAACGACCCACTGCCTGATATGCATCGGCCAGAAGCGTTCTTATTTGAGTGACATCCGGCCTAAGTTGTAAGGCTGATTCCAGTGGTGTGATGACAGATCGTGGATCGCCAGCCCGAAGGCGCAGTTGAGCCAGGAGGACAATAGCCTCGACGTACTTGGGCGCGAGCGTAATCGCTTGCTCCAGTTCGTTCATCGCTTGAGATGTGTTCTTGCCCTGAAGGTAGGCGAGCGCAAGCTGATACTTAATTAACGGGTTGTTTGCGAATGATTTGTCGGCGCGCTCAAGTATCTCGGTTCCCTGTTTGAGATCGCCTTTGCCTAACAAGGCCTGCGCCTGGACCACCCGCCCTTCGATGTTATCTGGATCCCGACTAAAAACATTTTGAAGCAGCGCTGCTACTTCATCGTATTTCTTCTCCGATTGCGCGAGCCTCGCTTGAAGAAGCCATGCCCCAATGAAATCGCGCGCTCGCTTGGTGAGATCTTGGAGGTAACTTTTCGCTTCTTCCTTTTCACCTTTCTGCATCTTGAATTCGGCATACGCCAATCGCTCCCGCGATCGAACAGGGCTGAGGTCTGCCGCGGCTTTAACTTCTTGTTCTGCCCGCGCGTTATCTTTCTTGTTTAGCGATAGCTGGGCCAGTCCGATATGCGCCTGCACACATTTCGGATCAAGGGAAAGAGCGTGATTCAGCGCCGTTTCGGCTTTGGCTAGGTCTCCTTTACGGATTGCCAGCGCCGCGTTCGCCACCTCAACGTAAGGGTTGTCCTGCTGGGGGAATTTCTGCAGCTCCTGTTCTGCCGTCTGGGTTTGCTCCGGGGTAAGGGCTGTCTCCGCCAGAAGGGCAAGAGCCGGTCCGTTGTCGGGTGCCTGCTTCAAAATCTCGGTCGCTTCCTTGAATGCCTCATTCGGCTGGCCTACTCGGAGATAGACCAGGGCAAGCTTGTAGCGATTGTCCAAATCCTTGGAAGCGAGCTCGCGCGCCTTCAACAAGTACGCCCCCGCTCGCAAGGGTACGCCTTCGTCCGCCCACATGGCCCCACAACGAGCGTAGGCAACAGCATTTCCTGAATCAACCCTCAAGACCTTTAGATATTCAATCTTAGCCTGGTCATACTCCCCGGCTTTGAAGTACTTCTCTGCCTGCGCCAAGTAACGGGACTTCTTCATCTCCGAGGTGCAACTGCAATTAGCGAGCACCAGTGCCAGGATTGCGATTAAACGGATGATTTGAATTGATGATTTATACATTTCTTGTTAACTATTTGAGATCATCGCCCAACGTTTACTCCCGCGAGATCCCGAGCCTTTCCATCAACTCATATAAGGTTGGCCTGCTTATTCCCAGCTCTGCCGCCGCCGAACTAATTCGGCCAAGGTTGCGCTTCAACGCACGCTGGACCATTTCCCGCTCCACGTTTTCGCGCGCTTCTTTCAACGTGGTCGAAGATGAAAAACCTATCCCGGTGGATAGCTCAAGGTCCTTCTCGGTAATTCGTCTGCTATCTGCCATGATCACCGCGCGCTTGATCCGGTTTTGCAATTCCCGGACATTTCCGGGCCAGGGGTGGCGGTTAATTGCCCGCAAAGCCTCCGGCACAAAAGCGATGTTGGCCTTACCGTTTTGAGCGGCGTACTTTTGCAAAAACTCCTGCGCCAGTAGCACGGCATCGTCTCCGCGCTCCCGCAAAGGCGGCAGACTGATTACCAGCACCGCCAGCCGGAAGTATAGATCTTCACGAAACGATCCCTGGTTAATCCCTGCTTTCAGATCGACGTTGGTCGCGGCGATAATCCGTGCGTCGCTGGTCAATTCCTGTCGCCCACCTACTCGCTGAAAACGCTGTTCTTGCAGATAGCGAAGCAGTTTTACCTGAATACTGGATGGTAATTCTCCAATTTCATCCAGGAACAAGGTACCACCCTTGGCTGTTTCCACCAGCCCAACTCGTTGCATGGTTGCGCCAGTAAATGAACCTTTCTCGTGACCGAACAGCTCGCTTTCAAGCAGGTTCTCCGGAATGGCGTTGCAATTAATCGGGACAAATGGTCCATCCTTGCGCGGGCCGCGTCGGTGAATCGCCAGTGCCGCCATTTCTTTGCCCGTCCCGCTTTCACCCAGTAAGAGCACCGGGGCGGTCGTTGTTGCGACTTTGCGAATAAAGGAAAACACGCCCTGCATTTGCGGGCTTGTTCCCATCATATCTTCAAAAACAGTGACGCGCTGACTTTCTTTCGCTTTGCGATACTCTCGCTCCAGGTCAGCCAGATAGATGCAACGCTTCAACAACAGCTTTAGCTCATCCGGATCTACTGGTTTGCATAAAAAATCGTAGGCGCCGGCCGCAACCGCTTCCAGGGCGTTCTTCTTTTCTCCCTGCCCGGAGATAACGATAACCTTCGCCATCTCATCGAGGGCTTTTAGTTCGGCCAGCGTCGCGAGACCTTCATCCGGATCAGTCGGTCGCGGCGGTAATCCCAGGTCGAGCAATGTAACCGCCGGCTTTTTCTTCTTGAAGTTCTCGACCGCTCCGGCGCGGTCCTCGGCAAAGACAATCTCGTAGTCAGCGCTCAGCGCCCATTTCATCTGGGTGCGAATCGCTTCGTCGTCGTCAACAAGAAGCAGAACCGGATTCATTATTTGCCAGAGGTAAGAGGCAGGAGCACCTGAAAGGTTGTCCCCTTCCCCACGTCGCTCTTTACTCGAATACTGCCGTGATGCGCTTCAATAATCATCTTACTTTGAAACATCCCGATTCCCAATCCTTTCTTTTTTGTCGTCTTAAACGGCCGGAACAAGGAATCGCGCAGGAACGATGGTGTCATTCCGCAACCATCGTCGGAAACGGAAAGTGCAGCCCAACCATCCTGGGCGCCGATTCTAATTTCAATTCGTCCGCGCTCGCCCACTGCGTCGCGCGCATTCAAAAGCAGGTTGGTGACAACGCTACGAAGTTGTTCACTGTCCGCCATGAGTTTGGGCAAGGGCTGAAATTCTTTGGCAAACTCGATCCCAGGCATTCCATTCACATTCTCAATCGCCTGCTCGACCAGTAGGTTTAAATCCACTGGGGACGGCCGAAGTTCGAGCTTGCTTCCCAGCGTCCCCAACCGCTCGATAATCTGGTTGATGCGATTAGTAGTCGCGCCGATCGAACGCAGTGTGTCCTGACGAAAGTCTGGATCATCGAAGTGCACGGGTAAGTTCTGCAGTGTCAGTTTAAGCGTGGAAGCGGCGTTCTTTAAGTCGTGCACGAAAAAAGCCGAGATGGTTTGAAATGCTTCCAGCTCTTTGCCGAGCATGATTTCTTTAGCGAGGCGAAGATTGAGTAGGCTGGAAGCCACTTGATCGCCAATGCACTCGAGCAACTCCAGCTCCTCCACGGTATAGGGAACGCCATTGACCCGATCAGCTAGAATAATCAGCCCAAGATAGCGATCGCCCGCCAGCAAGGGGGCGCCGACGCGATTTCCGCCTTCCCTAAATTGCGTCTCACTGATCTGCCGCAACGTCTGTCCCCACTCGTCCTTGATTTTTTCCAAATCGAAAGCCTTTCGCATCTTGGCAAAACCCGGATCGATGACCGGAGACTCGATCGCGTCGTCGCTCATCGCGCTGCGTGCACGCGAAGTTGAGGCTTCCAGCCTGAGCTTGCTTTTTTCGTCATCGAAAAGCCAAACCTCGACCGAGAGAACGTTAAAGGTCTCGGAGATCAGCTCGGCTGATGCTGCGCACAGCGTCGGATCATCAATCGCACTCGAAGTTGATTGAGTGAACTGGGTCCAGACACGGCGAAAATCATATTGTGGCCGACTGAAATGGCGACTGACGAAACGTCTTATTCTCTGCCGGATTTTTTGCGAGAGCAACAGGACTGCGAGCAAGGCGATGGCGACCAGAACCAGAAATGCCTGGAGCTGGAAAGACGTTGCGCCGCCGTAGTGCGCGACGATTTGGGCGAGAACGCCAATGACAAACAGATAACCACCAACTAGCGATACCGTGATTGAAGTCTGCAGAACCGCGCGGGAAGGATAAACGTCGATTTCACGAAATCCGCTGCGGAAGTACCCCACGCCTAAAAGCAGACAACCGACAAGCAAGCCGATCGCCTCAACTTCCGTTAGCGAGTTATTGTGACCAGAAAAGACCAATGCCTGGCTGCGCGTATAAATCCTCGCTCCGAAAATCACGGCCAATCCGAGGACAAGAAACTTGATACGCCATTGCATTGTCCCGACCGCAGAACGAAACGTGCGCTCGAGATTCATTAAGACCAGAACTGTCCCGACGAGAATAATGACGTTAACTGCTTTGCCGGCAGGTAAAAAGCTGATCCAAAGATCGATGAGATTTGGACGCAACGAAACTTCGATAAGACGGCCTCGAAATCCGAGGATGGCTGCCACCGGCGCGAGACACACGACCGCAATTAGAATGCGCCAGCGCCGGAAGGATTCGCCGGCATCGCCGCGCGAATAGGTAACGGCAAAAGCGAGCCAGATCGCGATCAAAAACGCTTTCAAGATCAGCGCCCACTCTTGCCAATTCGTCAATTTCTCCAGGTCGGCCAATGGGAGACAAATTCCAGTTAGCACGCTGTCGAGCGACAAACCGAGCATCCCGAGGGCAAACCACCAGGCGGCGCGACTGCGCCGATTCCGCAACACTGCAGCCACGGCCAGAGCGGCGCTGAATGTCGCAGCGATGAAAGCCAACGTCGATTCCGATGTCACAGCGGATGGGTTGCGAGATTGCGCAAAGAAGTCATTTCCAACGTAGCCGATTACCGAATGCCGGAAATTTTAGCCTAAAACGTGCCTATGGTCGAGAGAGATGACGACCTGGTGCCATTAGGCCCGGGCGGAGCATTCGAGCTACGGACTTCCAGTCGCCATGGTTTTTGTGTTGCGTAGTTGGCGACTTGGAAATCGCCGCTCCCAAATGGCGTCTACCATCCCTTGTCGTGCGCCAAACAAAAAAGGCGCAGAGCATCACGATCTGCGCCTTTAATGAGAACTAACTTAACCTAACGCAATTAATTCCGTCCGAATTTAGCGCGAAGACCAGCCAAGCCAGTCAACCCTAAACCGAGGAGAGCGGCCGTTGTTCCGCCATCAGGCACTTGTCCCCCGAATCCTCTGGCTGACGAGATTCCGCCGTGACCGTATGGGTCTGGATTGGTAGGCCCGTTGCCCAATAAAGGGAATGTCACGCTGGTTTCGCCGTTGATGACCTGGAAAAATTCCGGTTGGTACCGGGGTCGTTTGGCCCGTTGCCAAAATCCACTGCGCCGAGGAATTGCAGATCGGCTTTAGCTGAAAGGGTAAGCACGCATGTAAGGGCGAGGCCCAGAGCACATCGCAGCGTCCATTGCGCTCGCCGCGAAGCTAACGCCTTTAGAATGCGCTAGAATGTCGACTGAGGAACGTAGATTACATCGCCATCACGGACGTAAAAGGGCTTGGTATCTTCGCCCTTTAGCATGCCGTGAAGATCGAAGACCTGGCTCTTTTGCACGCCATTGACGATGCGATGGAGGCGCACGTGCCCAAGATTCCCATACGCGTTTGGCCCACCTGCTTCCATGATCGCTTGGAACACCGTCGTCGGCCTCTCAAAGGTAAACTTGGCCGGTTTCGCTACTGCTCCCGAGACCGTGACAGTCGTGACGCTGCCTTCCAAACTCACGGTCACTTCCGGAGTCTTGAGCTGCGGTTTATAAAGCTCAATTAACTCGCTTTGTAGTTGCCCAATCGTCTTGCCTGCAGCATCCACTTCGCCAACCAACGGCAAGCTTAGTTTGCCATCCACGCGAACTTTTTGCGACTGATTGAGCTCTGGCGCAGCAGAGAAGGTTAGTTTCACAACGTCGCCCGACGCCAGAATGACGTGCCGCGGAACCTCGGCCTGGCCGGAAA
>WNGI01010662.1_pt1 | contig 10182 bp, 9 predicted proteins | sample 5400621 | NCBI WGS metagenome assembly WNGI01 (sample SAMN13153374, study PRJNA577476) | soil metagenome | isolation source: 20 cm soil or saprolite under Garry oak tree replicate 1 | place: USA:California | collected 2016-06-15 | reverse complement strand
AATGCCGGCCGGTGATCGCGCCAGCATTCGCATCACCGCCGACGTGTTCCAGCAGACCACAGCACCACAGGACGCCTTCTACAGAGGCTGGGTCATCAGAGCGAAGTACGCCTACCTGCAGTACGATCTGATCAAGAGCGCGTCCTGGAATGCCAATATCCGCGGCGGTCTGTTGCACAACGTCGTGATCGATCACATCGAGCAATTCTGGCCGCGTTGGCTATCGCAGACTCCGGTCGAGCGAGCAGGGTTCTTCTCTTCGTCCGACGCGGGCGTCGCGGCAACGCTCAGTTTCCCCAACAAGTTGGGCGAGATCTACGCGACCATCGTAAACGGCCCGGGCTACACCTCGCGTGAGACGGATCGCTTCAAGGACTACGCGGCGAGGTTGAGTCTGACGCCTCTCAGCTCGTGGGACAACAAGATCCTCAAGACGTTCGCCCTTAGCGGGTGGACCTACGTTGGCGCCGTTGGCAGTCAGTTCGTCAACGGAGGAGCGGGACAGGTCGGCACGGTGGGGATCTCGATGCCGCGCACGAGAGCTGGTGTCTTCGCCGGACTGCGCGACCCACGTCTGACCGCCGGAGCAGAATGGGATACTCGGAAGGATGCCAGCGAGACCGGCGCCAACACGGTCGCGTCTCCGCGCGTGGAGGTGGATAGTACTGGTCGCCTGATTGCAGGCTTCATCACGGCGAAACCATTCCAGCTGCTCAACGACAAATCAACGTTCCCCCTGGGGCTTGTTGCCCGCTGGGATCGGTTAAAACCCAACACCGCCAACGATGGATTCATCAATACCGTCATTGGAGGTCTCACCTGGGATTTGAACAAGAAGTCCGCAATCTCGCTCGATTACCAGGAGCAGACGCCCCACTCAGGCGCTGTGATTGCCGCGACGAAAACCTATTTCCTCCACCTGGTAGCGAACTTCTAGCGGAAAAGTTCTCGAGGGCTTTGAACGCCCCGGACGGTTGTGACAATGTCGTTACCTGACGTGTGTCGTGACCGATCCGGGGCGCTTCTATTTTTCCTTCGACCACAGGCGTTTTCCCCAGACAACGACAAGGAGCCCCTCCCGTGAGAGCCTTTAAGCTCGCCGCCCTCATGTTGTTGGCCGTCGGCTGCGCCAAAGAAGGCGCGAACAACTCTTCGACAGCCTCGTCCACCACTGCGTCCAAGGGATCGGTCGACCTGACCGGAGCCGGCGCGACGTTTCCTTATCCGATCTACTCCAAGTGGTTTTCTGACTACGCGCAGCAAACCGGCGTGAAGATCAACTACCAGTCGATCGGATCAGGCGGCGGAATCAGGCAGCTGTCTGAGCAGACCGTCGATTTCGGCGCCTCGGACAGCCCGATGAGCGACGACGAACTGGCGAAAGCCAAGGGGGGTCCGATTGTTCACATTCCCACCGTGCTCGGCGCAGTCGTCATCACCTACAACGTTCCCGGTGTTTCATCGCCGCTACAGCTCACGTCGAAAGCGATAGCCGACATTTTCTCCGGTAAGATCACTAAGTGGAGCGACACACGGATCACCTCACTCAATCCCGGAGCGAAACTTCCCGCCAATGACATACTCGTCGTTCATCGCTCTGACGGCAGCGGTACGACGTACATCTTCACCGATTACCTGAGCAAAGCCGTACCAGCCTGGAACAGCAGCGTCGGCAAAGGCAAAGAAGTGAAGTGGCCGGTCGGGCTCGGGGCCAAGGGTAACGAGGGCGTCGCCGGTCAGGTCAAGCAGACGCCTGGGGCTATTGGGTACGTCGAGCTAGCCTATGCAAAGCAGAACAACCTGGCGACGGCAGCGATCCAGAACAAAGGTGGAAAGTTCATTGCGCCATCCGTGGCAGCTGTCACAGCTGCTGCCGCCGGCGCCGCCGGCACTTTACCCGCGAACACCGATTATCGCATCTCGATTGTCGACGCGCCGGGCGCGGAGTCTTATCCAATCTCCTCCTTCACCTGGATCCTCGTGTACCAGCACCAGCGTGATGCCGCGAAAGGCAAGAAGCTGGTCGACTTTCTGAATTGGGCGCTGACACGCGGAGAAGCCGAGGCGTCTGCCCTCGACTACGCGCCGCTTCCTGCCGACATGGCGACTAAGGTCAAAGGCAAGCTCGCCACGATCGGCGCGACGGCGACGAAGTGACCGCGCTTCCAGCGCAATGGCTCGAGAAGGACCGTCGCAAACTCCGGGTTGAGGAGGCTGCGATTGGCGACCGAGTTTACGAGATCATTACCGCAGTCTGCGCGCTGATCATTCCGGCTCTCGTCGTCGCAATCGCTGTGGCGATTTTTGCAGCTGCCTGGCCCGCCTTCGCGAAGCTGGGACTTTCCATAGTAACGTCGAGCAACTGGGATGTTGCCGGCGGACACTTCGGTGCGGCGCCCGCGCTTTTCGGCACTCTCGTCTCGTCCGCCGTCGCCTTGATCATCGCGACGCCGCTGGCAATTGGCGTCGCGATCTTTCTCTCCGAGTTTTCTCCGTCGTGGTTGCGGCAACCGGTCGGTTTCCTCGTCGATCTTCTGGCTGCGATTCCGAGCGTCGTCTACGGCTTGTGGGGGATATTCGTCCTGATCCCACTGCTGCGCGAGCAGGTGATGCCGTTCCTGCGCGACACTCTCCACCTCGGGGCAACCCCGCTCTTCAGTGGGCCTGCGTATGGGCCGAGCATGTTGGCGGCCGGGCTGATCCTGGCGATAATGGCGCTCCCGTACATCTCCGCGGTGGCGCGAGAGGTCCTGCTCGCCGTACCCAGATCACAGCGGGAGGCTGCCCTCGCTTTGGGTGCCACACGGTGGGAGATGATTCGAGATGCCGTAATCCCTTACGCCAGGTCGGGAATAATCGGCGGGATCATGCTCGGCCTCGGCCGCGCGCTCGGCGAGACGATGGCCGTGACCATGGTAATCGGCAATCGCCCAGAGATATCGGCGTCCCTGTTTGCTCCGGGCTACACGATGGCGTCACTAATCGCTAACGAGTTCAGCGAAGCAACGAACGATCTTCACCTGTCAGCGCTGATGGCTGTTGGCGCGAGCCTGTTCGTTATCACTCTGCTCGTGAACGCCGTCGCACGCTGGCTGGTTTGGAGTGTGTCTCGAGGGCGAGCGAAGTGAGTACGGCGCGCAGTCGCCATGTCATTAGCGGGGCGATGATCGGCCTTACCTATCTGGCCGCCATTCTCGCCACGCTGCCGCTGATCCTCATCCTTGCTCACCTCGTCCAGAAGGGCGCGTCATCGCTCTCGCTCGCGTTTTTTACCCACATGCCGCAACCGGTCGGCGAAGCTGGTGGTGGGATGGCAAACGCGATCGTCGGCACGCTGGTGCTCATTGGTATAGCCAGTCTGATGGGTCTCCCGATAGGAATCGGCGCCGGCCTCTATCTCGCTGAGAAGCGCACGACGCCGCTCGCGTACACAGTCCGATTTCTGTCTGATGTCTTGAACGGGCTGCCATCCATCGTGATCGGCATTTTCGCCTGGGAGTTTTTGGTCCGACCGATCGGCCACTTCTCCGCGCTGGCCGGAGGCCTGGCACTGGGTGCGATGATGATCCCGCTTGTCACCCGCACTACGGAAGAGATGCTGCTCGTCGTACCGACCTCGCTGCGCGAGGCTGCCCTCGCGCTCGGCTATCCGCGGTGGAGAACATCCATCTCCGTTGTTTTGCGCACTGCTCTGGCTGGAATCGCGACCGGCGCCCTCGTCGCCGTGGCGAGAATCGCCGGCGAGACCGCGCCCCTTCTCTTCACGGCGTTCGGTAACCAGTTCTGGTCGACATCCGTGCGCGAGCCAATCGCTGCGCTCCCGCTGCAGATATTCACTTACGCGATCAGCGCATACGACGAATGGCATCGACAGGCGTGGGCCGGCGCGCTTGTTCTGATAGCAATGGTGTTGATCATCAGCATCGCCGCGCGCTTCGTGACGAGGTCACGCTTCGGTGCTCCAGTCGACTGAAGTGGTTCGCGAGAAGCCTGCCCGGCTCGCAACGCCCACCGTCCAGGTGCGCTCGCCCGAGCCGACGGCGGCGTCGTTGGCCGCCGCGCCGTGCATTGTTTCCAGGAAATTGTCGGCGTTCTTTGGCGACGTCGCCGCGGTCAGAAACGTGTCGCTCGAGATTCCGCAGCAGGCTGTCACCGCCATCATCGGGCCATCCGGCTGTGGGAAGTCGACGCTCTTGCGTTGTTTCAACCGAATGCACGAGACGGTTCCGCGCGCGCGAGTTGAGGGCTCGGTCGAGATCCTCGGCAGCGCCATTTATGGGGAAGGAACCAGTCCGATAGCGGTCAGACGACACGTAGGGATGGTGTTCCAGCGGCCGACGCCCTTTCCGACGATGTCGATCCGCAACAACGTCGCCGCCGGTTTGCGGGTGCTGGGAAAAAGCGGCGAGAAACGCGGGCCAACGGACGAAATCGTCGAAGAGGCGCTTCATCGGGCCGCGTTGTGGGATGAAGTGAAGGACCGGCTGAACGAGAGCGCGATGGCGCTCTCGGGCGGGCAGCAGCAACGCCTTTGCATCGCCCGGGCGCTGGCGACTCGCCCCAGGGTAATCCTGCTCGATGAGCCCACGGCCTCGCTCGATCCTCTCAGCACCCAGAAAGTCGAGGAGCTCGTCTACCATCTTCGCGAAACAGTCAGTGTGGTAATCGTCACCCATAACATGCAACAGGCGGCGCGCATCTCCGATCGCACAGCCTTTCTGCTGGCGGGTGAGTTGATCGAATTCGCTTCGACGACCGACCTTTTCACGGCGCCAAGAGATCCGCGCACCGAGTCTTACATCACGGGCCGGTTCGGATGACCACCGTTGCTCCAGTCCGCCCGACGGCAATCGATGCCATCGGCAGCATCGAGGCGCGCGACTTTTCGTTCTGGTACGGAAAGAAGCAGGCGCTCAAAGAGATCTCGCTGGCGGTACAGCCAAGGTCGGTCACTGCACTCATTGGTCCATCGGGCTGCGGCAAATCGACCTTCCTGCGTTCCATCAACAGGCTCAACGATCTCATCCCGGGAATCCGCCACGAAGGTGATCTTTGCCTCGACGGCAATAGCATCTATGACGGTGCGCTCGATGTGGTCGCGCTGCGTCAACGCGTCGGGATGGTGTTCCAGCGCTGGAACCCGTTTCCCAAGTCGATTTACGAAAACGTAGCCTACGGCCCACGCATCAATGGAGTCGACAGCCGTGGATCGCTCGACGAGATTGTCGAGCGGTCGCTCCGGCGCGCCGCAATCTGGGAAGAAGTGAAGGATCGGCTTCGCAGCAGCGCTCTCGGTCTGTCGGGCGGCCAGCAGCAGCGGGTTTGCATCGCGAGAGCTCTCGCCAATCAGCCGGAGGTGCTGCTTCTCGACGAGCCCGCCAGCGCACTCGATCCGAGCTCGACTCAGCGAATCGAGGAGCTGCTCTATGAATTGAAAAAGGAGTTGACGATCATAATCGTCACCCACAACCTGCAGCAGGCCGCACGCGCATCTGATTATACTGCGTTCTTCTTCACCGGAGAGCTCGTCGAGTTCGGACAAACCGAGCAGATCTTCACGAGTCCCCGGGAAGAACGCACTGACGCATACATCACTGGGAGATTTGGATGACAGCTGACTCGAGCCCCGCCGGCTTCCGACATTTTCACGATCAGCTTTCTTCGCTCAAGGAAACGCTGCTCGGAATGTCGTCGAAAGCCGAGGAGCGTACCGATCTCGCGGTCGAAGCGCTTATGAATCGCGACCGCGAGAAAGCAAAGCTTGTAATCGACGGCGACGCAGAGCTGAACCGGCTGGAGATGGAAGTCGAGCAGGCGGCAGTGGAGTTGCTAGCACTGCAGCAGCCGATGGCTCGCGACCTCCGCTTCATCATTGGCGCGATCAAGGTCTCCAACGACCTCGAGCGAGTGGGTGACCACGCCGTCAACATTGCCGAATCGGCGCTGCGATTGGCTGACAAGCCGAAGGTCAACATCCGCATTCCGGAAATCGAGGTCATGGCGCGACGCGCACGCAAGATGCTCGGCGATTCACTCGACGCTTTCATTCGCGCCGACGGCGCGCTGGGACGGCAGGTTTGCAAAGATGACGATGTCGTGGATTCCCTCCACGATTCGGTGTTTCGCGTACTGCTGACGCACATGATGGCCGATGCCAAGACCATTACACCGTCGCTCGAGCTGTTACTGGTAGGAAGGAACCTCGAACGGATCGCCGACCTGGCGACGAACATCGGCGAAGACGCCGTCTATCTGGCTGAAGGAAAGCAGATCAAGCACCATCGCGAAGAAGAACACATCAACGAAGTCCGGCTGCAGACAGTACCCAATAACTGACGGCTGCCATTGTCGCTGATGCGGGGATCGTGATGATCCACGCCCATACGATCCTCCGCGCGATCCCCCAGCGTACCGCCGAGAAGCGATACGTCGCGCCGGCGCCCATGATCGAGCCGGCGATCGTATGCGTGGTGCTCACCGGAATCCCATAGTGCGTCGCGACCGTGATTGCGATTGCGCCGCCTGTCTCGGCGGCAAATCCACTGATCGGGCGCAGCCGGGTGATGCGGGAGCCCATCGTATGCACGATTCGCCAGCCCCCGAACAACGTACCGAGTGAAATCGCCGTATACGCGCCCATCTTGACCCAGAGCGGAATTCCTTCGCCCGGGACGTAGAGGTGATGGAAGAAGCCGCTTTGCGAGGCCATCAGCGGTTTTACTGAAACCAGAAGGCCGACGATGATTCCCATCGTCTTCTGCGCATCGTTAGCGCCGTGCGCATGGGAAAGGAACGCTGAGCTCAGTAGCTGGGCAACGCGAAAGAAGCGATCAACTCGGCCCGGCGACATTTTCTGAAAAAGCCAATAGACCGCGACCATCAGAAGGAATCCCGCGAACATTCCAACCAGCGGTGACACCACAATGAACGAGAGCGTCTGAATCCACTTCTCGCCCCAGGTGATCGCGCTCCAGCCCACTTTTGCGACGCCCGCTCCCGCATATCCACCGATCAGCGCGTGCGATGAGCTGGATGGGATCCCGTAAAACCACGTAATCAGATTCCAGATGATGGCACCGAGCAGGCCGGCGAGAACCAGGTTCGGTGTGACGATCTCGGTGCGGATGATTCCCGTCTGAATTGCCTTGGCGACGAGCTCACCGGCGGTGAACGCAGCAGTGAAATTGAAGAATCCGGCCCATACCACTGCGGCAAACGGACTAAGCACACGCGTGCCGACGATGGTGGCGATTGAGTTCGCCGAGTCGTGAAAGCCGTTGATGAAATCGAATATGAAAGCGACCAGGACGATCGCGCTGACGTAGTAGACCACTACGCGTTTTTGAGGGCGATGCTCTGCAGCACGTTGCCCACATCCTCACAGCGGTCGAGCGCATCCTCGACCTTGTCGTACAAGTCCTTCCATTTGATCACGTCAAGAGCGTCGCCACCCTCCGCGAACAGCGCGCCCATTGCTTCGTGATAAACGGCGTCTCCCTCTTCCTCCAGCATCTTCAGCTGTTCGCTGATCTTGTAGACGTGCTTTGCGCTCTTCATGTCGCGCACCCCTTCCTCTACCGTCTTCGCCGCGCGCGCCAGTACCTCAGCAAGCACTACTGCGGCTGGACGTGTGCGTTGGAGGCGGAAGATCTGGGCTCGCCGCGCCGCGCCGTCGATCAGATCGATGACGTCATCAAGCTCCGACGCCAGCGCGTGGATGTCTTCACGGTCGAACGGTGTCACGAAGGTCCGATCGATGCGATCGATGATGTCATGGGTCAGGTTGTCGGCCTCGTGCTCGAGACCCTTGATCGTGGTGACCTTTGAGGCCAGCTCACCTGGGGTCTGAAACAACTCGTGAAGGAGGTTCGCCGAGGCGGTCAATCTCACCGCGAGCTCAGTGAACAGGTCGTAAAACTTTTCGTCGCGAGGGAGGATCCGCAAAGTCCGATCTCAGTTATAGGCTCGGTGGCTCGAATCGACGTTTCGAGCTGTGGCCGAGGAATCTACCCCGGACCGGACAACCGAGCCACACCGGCGGGAACTCCCGCCTTCACTTCGGAAGGTTTGACCATTCCCCACGGATCGAGCAGCAGCAGCTGATGGGTTGCCCGCACCGGCTCGCCACCCGGTACGCGCTGCGCGTAAGTACCATAGGCGCGAGTGCTCGAGAAAACGCCCGACAATGCTCACGACCCGGATTCGGTCGCTCACGCCCGGAATTCCGGGCCGCAGGCAGCAGATGCCGCGCACTATGAGATCGATTTCCACGCCCGCCTGCGACGCCGCATATAACGCCTCGATCGCCTCCACGTCCACCAACGCATTCATCTTCGCGATGATCCGCGCCGCCTTGCCCTCGCGCGCGTTGTCGGCTTCACGATTGATCATCTCGATGAATCGCTGGCGCATGTTGGCCGGAGCGATCACCAGCTTGCGATAGAGCCGCTGCCTGGAGAATCCGGTCAGCGCATTGAACAGGTCGGTGAGATCGGCGCCGATCGACGGACTGCTGGTGAGCAATCCGATGTCAGTGTAGATGCGCGCCGTCTTCGAGTTGTAGTTGCCGGTGCTGATATGCGCGTAGCGCTTGATGCCATCAGCCTCGCGACGCACGACAAGCGTCGTCTTCGCGTGCGTCTTCACTGCTGGCAAGCCGTAGGCGACGTGAACACCGTAATCCTCGAGCGTTCTCGCCCAGGTGATGTTGTTCGCTTCGTCGAAGCGTGCCTGCAGCTCGATCAGCACCGCGACCTGTTTCCCTCGCTGAGCCGCCTCGGTCAACGCCCGCACCACGCCGGTGTCTCCAGAAGTGCGGTACAGAGTCATCTTGATGGCGAGGACGTTGTCGTCGGTCGCGGCGGTGAGCAGAAACTGCTCGACCGTCGTGTTGAAGGAGTCGAACGGGTGATGGAGCAGAACGTCCTTCTCCTTCAGTACATCGAAGATGTTCCTGGTCGGATCCTTGAGCTCTGGCGGCGTCACCGGCGCGAACGGTGGATCACGGAGCTCGGGGATGTCGAGCAAGCCCAGCGACATGAAGTCACCTAGCTCCAGCAGTGGTCCCGTCTCGACCAGCTCCGGATCGGCGTACGCACGCATCTCCGCGGGCTGATCCTCGCGCAGTTCCTCCATCAGCAGCTCGCGCAGCGACTCCGGCATCCCGCTCTCCACTTCGATGCGCACCACTTCGGCAAATCGCCGCTCGAATACCTGCTCCTCGATCAGCTGTAGGAGATTGTCATCGTCCTCCGAGTGAGCGAGCTCGAGATCCGAGTACCTGGTAACCCGAAACGTGTTGAAGCCCTGAATGTCCATCCCTGGAAACAGCGCGCCGAGGTTTGCCCCAATGACCTGCTCCAGCGGTATGAAAGAGTTCCCCCTTCCGAACGGAATCCATCGCGGCAGGCTCTTCGGAACCTTCACGCGTGCGAATCTCACCGCCTTCGTCACCGGATCGTGGATCTGCACTGCCAGCGAAAGGGAGAGGTTCGAGATGTACGGAAATGGATGTCCGGGATCGACAGCGAGCGGCGTCAGCACCGGGAAGACCTGCGCTTCAAAGAATTCGTCGACGGTCTGCCACTCGCTGGAACTGAGGTCGTCGATACTCACCAGACTCACCCCGTGTTTCGCCAGTGTGGGCAACAGCGTGTCGTAGAGGAGCGCGCGTTGAACGTGCATCAGCTCGTTGACGCGAGCGGTGATCGCCGCGAGCGTTTCGGAGGGAGACATTCCGTCGGGCGACACGACGTGCACGCCCGCCGCGACCTGCCGCCGCAGTCCGGCCACGCGCACCATGTAGAACTCGTCGAGATTGGTGTTGAAGATCGCGAGAAACTTCAGCCGCTCGAGCAGCGGATTTCTCTCGTCGATTGCTTCGTGCAGAACCCTGCTATTGAACTCCAGCCAACTCAGCTCGCGATTCAGGAAAAGGGCAGGGTCTGACATCTTTGGGAAGTCTTCGGTGTTTTGCTACACGCCTGTCGTACGGCGGACAACTAAGCTGCGATTCTCGAAGAATTTTACCAGTAGGACTCCTGTAACAAATCCGCCCAAATGCGCCCAGACCGCGACTCCCCCGGTCAGGTCTGCGCCGTTCTTGAGCTCGGGCAGCGCTGCCACCAGCTGCCAAAAGAACCACCAGATCAGAACCAGCCAGGCGGGGATGGGGATGATCTT
>WNGI01007184.1_pt1 | contig 10183 bp, 13 predicted proteins | sample 5400621 | NCBI WGS metagenome assembly WNGI01 (sample SAMN13153374, study PRJNA577476) | soil metagenome | isolation source: 20 cm soil or saprolite under Garry oak tree replicate 1 | place: USA:California | collected 2016-06-15 | reverse complement strand
TCCGTTACCCGCCTCCCGCCTCCCGCCTCCCGCTTCACGCTTCCCTCCCCTATTATTCCGTCCCAATCCAGAAATTCGAGGGTCACATGCGCCGCTCCTACGCTTCGGTCTTGCCACTTGCCGCCATCGCCCTGATCGCGTGCAAGGGCAAAGCTCAGAACGAAACCACTGCCAGCTCCACACCGCGCCAAAACCCGCAGGGTCAGATGGAAGCCACGCGCCAGGTCGCCGGTGGCGGGGTTTCCGTTGCGGGCTGGACCGGTCAAATCGATCCGGGCGAAGCGCGGCGCGGACAAGTCTTGAGCAACGCCAAGCTCACCAAGGAAGGAGACGCACTTCACGTCACGACGGGGCCCGCCGTCGCCTACTGGAATCCTTCGAACACCGCGAGCGGTGATTACACGGTAAAGGCCTCGTTCACCGAGCCGCACTACATGAACCTGAACGATCACCCGCACCCGTACGGAGTATTCATCGGCGGCAACGACATGGGGACGCCGAACGAGAGCTACCTCTACTGCGCCGCCTACGGCAACGGCAACTTCATCGTGCGCGGATTTGGTCCTGCCCCCTTCCAGCTGAATGGCCGCGGTGAGCCGAACGCAGCGGTGCACAAAGCGGCCGCCACCGGATCACCGGTGACTCAGGACATCGCGCTGTCGGTTAAGGGTGACAACGTGACGTGCTCGATCAATGGCACCGTGGTGGGGACGTACAAGAAGTCCGATGTCGTTGGAACTGGAAAACTGAAATCGACAGATGGGGTGTACGGGATTCGGTTCGCGCACAATACTGAGGGGACAGTCAGCGGATTGACCGTTACAAAACCATAGGTCGACTGCAACAGAACGGGTGCGAGCAGTGAGAACTGTAGATACGAGTAGTGAGTTCACTACGCCGTGACGTGCTTCCGACGGCGTGAGATTCACCGCTTGTGCTGCGAATGCCTCCAGTGACATCCCGACGTCGTGAACTGGATGCTGCAAACTTTACTTCTCCCTGCTCGCACCCGTTCTGTTGAAGTTTCAGTCGCAGTTCAGGCCCGATGGATGTCGACGGCGATGTTCCTCCACTTCCCCTGATTGAACCTCACCACACTCAGCACGCAACGAGTGAAGTGGCCAACGAGGATCGCGATCCAGATGTCGATGGGATCGAGGGTGCTGGTTCGCTTGATCACGAAGCAGATGCTCAGCGGGACGAGGATCTGTGAGATGATCGAGATGTACATCGGGCTCTTGGTATCGCCCGTTCCCTGAAGTCCACCGGTGTACGTCAGCGCGACGGCGATAAAAAAGCCGGAGATACTCAGCACACGAAGCAGTTGCACACCGATATCCACCACAACCGGATCGTGCATCCCGAAGATCGCCAGCAGCTGATGCGGCAGGAACATGAACAGAATTCCGACGAACGCTGCCAGGGAGATTGCGATGCGAGCGGCCACGTGCACCGATTCTGCTGCACGGTCAGGTTTGCCCGCACCAAGATTTTGTCCGGCAATCGCCGCGGACGCTCCCATCAATCCGATCGAAGTCCACGTCACCAGCGAGAAGAGCTGACCGTAGCAAACTGAGAACGCCGCCTGCGCCGCTGCGCCCTGTGCGACGGATCCGATGAACGCGAGCATGAACACTCCCCCGATGTTCATCGCAATCCCCTGAAATCCGCTCGGCAAACCAAAGCGGAACAGCGCGCGGATGATCTCCCAATCGGGTCCCCAGCCTTTGCCGCGCGGAAACGCAACTACCCAACCGCCATGCCAAAGCTTGTAAAGCGAGTAAACCGCGAGCAGTCCGGAGGCGAGCGACGTTCCCATCGCTGCTCCCTTTGTTCCGAACGCGGGAATGGGTCCGAGCCCCCGAATCAGAATGACGTTGAACGCGATGTTGAGCACTGTCAGCGATATGCCGAGTATCATCGGCGTCCGCGCGTCGCCAGCCGATCGCAGCGCGCCGCCGAGCATGAAAAACACCAACATCCCGCTGCTGAACAGGAACATGATGCGGATGAACGGCAGCGCCTCCGCCTTCACTTCCGGCGCGGCGTTCACAAAATCGAGGAGCGCCGGCGAGGCGAAGTATCCGATTGGACCAAGGACGAACAGAGCGAGCCCGACGGCAGTGATGAAGGCCTGATAAACCGTGCGATCGACTTTGTCGTGGTCGCCCTGGCCGGCGAACCTCGACACCAGCACACTCATCCCGGTGAACAGCGAGGCGATGAAAATTACGACAATCAGAAAGATCTGATTGCTATCCCCGATCGCGGCATTGGCTTTGGGTCCAATCAGGTTGCCGACCAGCACCTGGTCGATCAGCGCCTGCATCCCGCCGACGATGTTGGTGAGCATCGTCGGCCACGCCAGCTTCCATACCGCCGGCAGCAGCGGGCCTTCGATGATCGATCGGTCGTAACTCCGCCGCCCCGGCTTTCCCGGCGCTGCCGCCGGCGCGACAGGTATGGCGTGCTCGGCGGTTACTTCAGTCAATGCGGTTCCCAGCGCGTCTCGCGATTATCGCGTCGATGCTCCACGGTCCGGCGCCGGCAAGCATGAAGTACAGGAACAGAAAACAGTAGAGAATGGCCGAAGTGCCCCAGTTAACGGTTGGCCAGAACGACATCGGAAACGAGATCTGGAAATAAGCGACCGCCATCTCTCCCGCCAGCACGAACGAGATCGGGCGCGTCAACAATCCGAGCGTGAACGCGCCGCCGAGATAGGTCTCCAGAATTCCCGCCAGATGAAACTCCCACATCGGCGGCGTCACCGCCATCGTCGGACCCGACGTCGGGAAAGGAGGAAAACCAAACAGTTTCATCGTTCCGGTCACAAAGAAAACGAGCCCGGCAACAATGCGCAGGATGCTCAGCATCCGGTCAGTCCACGGCGATCGAGAAGCTTCAAAAATCGACATTGAATTCACTCACCTCGAAGCGAGAAACGGTGTGATCATCGACAGCAGCCAATCAGTTTTTGTTATAATCGTCACGTGAGTAGTCCCTGGTAGCACCGCGAGCTGGGAATGAGGCAGGCCGACGATGTCGCCCGGCACTCCACCGCCTAGCAGTCGATACATCTCCGCGACGTGTTCGGGTCGTACGACATCGGCATCACCAACTATCAGCAGCGCCGGCGATTTGATCGCGCGCAGATCGTCATCCCGCAGGCCCTTCCAGTCGAGATCGAGTCGTTTGATCTTGTCGACGAGCTTCGGCCAGTCCTGTGGATTCGGAGCGATCCTCGCGTATGCCTTCTGCCACGGCGTGCCGGCGAGATCGTTGGCCGTCATCTTCTCCTCGCCTTCCATCAGCTGGGGATAAAACCCGTCCGGCCTGTACGCTGCGCCGCCGATGTAAATCATCTTGCGCACGAGCGTCGGATGACGAACCGCCAGATACAGCGCGGTCCCGCCGCCCATGCTGTAGCCCATGAAATCCGCCCTTTCGACCCGCAGCTGGCGCAGCAGCTCCGCGACCCTGTCCGCCATGGTCTCGTACGCGAGCGCCGAGTCGGTGTCCGGAGTGTGCCCGTGTCCCTGCGCTTCGATGGCGATGACCATCCGATTCTTGGACAGCGTCGGCAACATCTTCCCGAAATCGGTCGCAATGTTGGAGAACGCGCCGTGCATCAGCACCAACGGAAAGCCGCCACGACCGTGGACCTCGTAGTACATCTTGAGCCCATTCACCATCGCATAGCGACCGCCTGTACCGCGACGCGTCACTCTGCTGATCGGCTGCTGTGCCGAAGCGAGCGCCGATACTAGTGTCATTGTCGCCACCACGATGGCGATGAGCCTCATGTTCCTGCGCACGTCCATCGATCTCTTCATGGGCTTCTCCGCCGCTCAGCGTCGGACCGGAATCAGGCTCCGCACGCGTTCGTCCCGGAAGTATAGTCCGCCCCAGAGCAGCAGCGCGACGTAGACGGGGAACAGCGTCGTGCTGAACAGTGGCGCGCCCACGCGCACCTGTGTCGCGATCGCCCCGCCGAGGTAACCGGTGAGAAGTATCGCGCCCAGTACGCTCGTGCTCGGCAGCAGATAGATCGCCACGCAAATGATCTCGATCACTCCGAGCGTACGCGACGTGCCGAGCGGAAATCCCAGCTGCGCAAACGCATCCACGACCGGCGTGATCCTGAGAATGTGAATCACTCCATCAAAAAGCATGAACAGCGCGACGAGCGCGCTCAGCACGCGGCCAGCCCAAAGCCGCCTTGTCGAAATTGTATTTGGTGCAGCAGTGGTCGCCATTTAATCGATCCTCAGTTTGTTGTGCCCGCCGAAGCTTTGCGTGAGCGCTCGAGCAGCAGCTCTCTCTCGCGCGCGTTGCGGGTAAGAGAGGCGGCGTGCTCGAATTCGGGTTTTGCTTCAGTCAACCGGCCGAGCTTCATCAACAGATCGCCGCGCACACTCGGCAGCAGATGATACGACTTTAGTGCCGGCTCCGACCTCAGCGCATCGACCAGCTCGAGACCGATCGCCGGACCATAGGCCATCGATACTGCGACGGCGCGATTCAGCTCGACGATTGGAGATGGAGTGAGCTCGGCGAGCGCATCGTATAAGGCGACGATTCGCTCCCAATCGGTTTCCTCAGCGGTGCGGGCGCGAGCGTGACAGGCGACGATCGCTGCCTGCAACGCGTACGGTCCTCGCGCGCCTCCCAGCTCCTCGGCGCGCGCCAGCGCCGCGAGTCCACGACGTATAAGGAGTCGATCCCACTTGCCCCGGTCCTGATCGAGCAGGAGAATCGGCTCACCCGAAGGACCGGTTCGCGCGCGCAGGCGCGATGCCTGGATCTCCATCAGCGCCACCAGTCCGTGCACTTCCGGCTCCTGTGGCGCGAGCTCGGCGAGAATTCTGCCCAGCCGCAGCGCATCCTCGCACAGCGCCGGCCGCGTCCAGTCTTCGCCTGCCGTCGCCGAGTATCCTTCGTTGAATACGAGGTAAATGACGCCGAGTACTGACGAGAGTCGGGCATTGCGATCGGCGCCACGCGGAACCTCGAACGGAACTCTCGCCTCGGACAAAGTGCGCTTGGCGCGCACGATTCGCTGCGCCACTGTCGCCTCCGGCACCACGAACGCGCGGGCGATCTCGTCGGTGGTGAGGCCGCCGAGCAGACGGAGCGTCAGAGCAACGCGCGCTTCCGTCGAGAGAACGGGGTGACACGCGGTGAACATGAGCCGCAATAGGTCGTCGCCAATGTCGTCATCGAGTGCGGTATCGAGATCGGACACGCTCATTTCCTGCTGAGCGTCGAGCTCGTGCCCGATCTGCTCGTGCTTGCGCTCGATGCGCTTGCTGCGGCGATGCATGTCGATCGCGCGATGCTTGGCGGTGGCCATGAGCCAGGCGCCGGGATTGTCCGGCACTCCTGTCTGGGGCCACCGCTCGAGCGCAGCGACGAGTGCGTCCTGCGCCAGGTCCTCGGCGAGTCCGACGTCACCGGTGATGCGCGCCAGACCGGCGATGAGTCGCGGAGACTCGATTCTCCAGACGGCATCGATAGCGCGATTAACGTCGGACACGGCTGGCTATTAACGTGCCGTTGATTCTGGCTGCCGAGGTCCGGCATTGGCGGATCGAGCGGTCGATTGGGAGTCGAATGCCGGCTGATCGTGCATCAAGCGAATCTCGCTCTCACCACCACCCGCCACGCGCAGAAAGTTTTTGGTGAGGTCGATGGCTTCTTCCTTCGAGCTCGCATTGATGATGGCGAAGCCACCTATGATCTCCTTCGCCTCTGTAAATGGCCCGTCGGTGATCTTGAAGCTGCCATCGGCGTTCAAGCTCACACGCGCGCCTTTCGAGCTGTGCTGAAGTCCGTCGGTCGCGATCAGCTTGCCCGATTTGGCCATGTCCTCGATCAGCTTGCCCATCGCCGCCATGTGCTCCTGGGTCGGCGGAGTGGTCGTCTCATATCCGGGCCGGTATATCGTCATGAATCGCATTGGTCGTGTCTCCTAGAGTCGGGCCTGGTTTTCTGCTGCCTTGCGGGCGATGCGCTCTTCCCTCGCCCTCGTCTCCGGAGTGAGATTCGCGCCGAAATCGTCCGCTTCGAAGACCTGGCGAATCTCGATCTCTACGCCCCCACCGAACGGAGCGCGCTTGAGCCACTCGATTGCTTCGTCGAGCGATTTGCACTGCCACAGCCAGAAGCCGGCGACCAGCTCTTTCGTCTCCGAGAACGGTCCATCGATGACCGTCTTCTGGTTGCCGGGTCCGAATTTCACGCGGACGCCTTTCGACGAAGCCTGCAAGCCTTCACCGGCGAGCATGACGCCGGCTTTGACGAGCTCTTCGTTGAACTTGGTCATGTCGGTGAGAATCTTCTCGTCTGGAAGGATTCCCGCTTCGGAATCCTTGTTCGCCTTTACTATCACCATGAACCGCATCTGAGTCTCTCCTCTGGTTTCGGTTGGAGCCCGCGGTTTGACGGGTCTTTCAGGTCACTCCCGGCTCTATCAAGGCGACGAACAACCCTTGGCAAAATCGACACGGCAGGTCCGATTTTGCGCCGAGGGTGTTCAAGTTGTTGAGGGATCGTTGCTTAGGCGCGGGAGGCGGGAGGCGGGAGGCGAGAAGCGAGAAGCGAGAAGCGGGGACAGGCAACGGTGCTCATTCTTCAATCTTTCCGATCTCCCGCCTCCCGCCTCCCGCCTCCCGCTTCCCGCTTACGCTTCGCTAACTATCGCGTGGATGTTCCCGTCGGGATCTTTGAACCACGCTGCCTTCGTTTTTCCGGCAACGTGAACGTCACCCTTAAGCGTCATGCCCGGCATGTTGTAGTGCTCGAACGCTACGCCCTTTTCCTTCAGCGCGCGCGCCTCCTTTTCGACGTCGTCGACATTCCAGGTCACGGCGGTTGCCTTGTTGGTCCCGGCAAACTGAGACTGGTAGACGAGAAGCTCTGAACTGCCATTCTTGAAGTTGAGCACTTCCTTTTCGGGCGATGGCAACGGTTTCAGCCCAAGCGTATCGCTGTAAAACTTCTTCGCAGCCGCGAGGTCGCGCACGGCAACAGTCGGGACCGCTTCCTTATCTCCGAGCATTTTTTCCTCCCTGAGTCTTAACGTAGGCCGCCAGACGATCGAAGGTCTGATTCCAGCCATCTTCGTGCCCGGCCCTGTCTTCTTGCGACTTGAAACCTTCCTGCCTGAATGTCATGTCGGTTTTGTCTCCACGCGCAGCAAACTGAACGGTGACCAGCATCTCTTCTTCGGGTGCGGAATCCCAGATAAAAGTGTAAACAGTTTTCTCCGGCGGCACGATTTCGCGATAGACGCCGTGCTGCCAATAATCTTTTCCATCGAAGGAAACCATGTGGGCGCGCCATTTTCCGCCGGGTCGCTGATCCATTTCGACAAATGGCAGCGTGAATCCATTGGGGCCCCACCATTTTTTTGCCTTCTCGGGATCGGACCAGGCTTCCCAGACGAGGTCGCGCGGAGCGTCAAACGTACGTTTGATAACTAGCGCCGGTGGCGGCGACGCCGGTTTTTGTTTTTTTGCGGCGCCGGGAGACTTAGCTGCGGTTGCGCTTTTTGCGGACATTGGATTTCTCTTTCTTCTGAAGTTCCTGCAGATAGCTGTCGAGCCGATCGAATCGTTGTGCCCAGAAGCGACTGGTACCGCTTGAGCCAAAGGGGCGAGGGGCGAGGGGCGAGGGAAGCGGAAAGGCCACGAGGTCACGTTCAGTACAAATCATGTTCCCCTCGCCCCGCTTTTAATTCTCTCGACCCACGCTGCGCTCGTATCCGCGATATCCACGAGGACCTCGGCATCGCTCCGACCCGACGATTTCAACACGTGGAAGCTGTGGTCGGCGCCCTCGACCCAGTGCATCTCCCAAACCGTCTTCACGCGCTTGAGCACTTCCTCCATCAGGCTCGGCGTGCAGAATGGATCTCGCGTTCCGTTGAAGCAGAGCACGGGGACTTTGATCGCCGGGAGATGCGCATCGCGCAGCTGATCCGGTTTCCCTGGCGGATGGAGCGGATAGGCGAGCAGTAGCAGTCCATTGCACTCAAATCCCTCGGCGACGAGCATCGAGCCGGCGCGGCCGCCCATAGACCGACCACCAATTATCAGCGTACTCGGATCGAGCTCCGCGCGTGCACGAGCAACGACGGCTGAGAAGGTGTCCTTGAGCCTCGGCATCGGGTCGGGCCGGCTCGACTTTTTTTCCTTGTAGAGGAAGTTGAACCTGACCACGCCGAGTCCGCGCGCACGGAGAGCGTTGGCGGTCTGCAGCACTCCGCGGTCGGTCATGTTTCCACCGGCCCCGTGCGCGAAAACGAAAACCGTCTCGAGGTCAACCGGGCCCGAGGGCGGCTCGAAAATGGCGGACGTTTCCTCTCCACCGACCGCGACGCGCCACTCGCCGCGCTCCAACTGCTGTCCACGCCCTGGCATGATTTCAAACATATCATTCGTCACTCGTTTGCGTGATTCTTGCGCCCCCATCAGAAGATGAGAAAAAATCTCCTTCTCCTCCCCATAAGTGTCGCGACAGCTCTGGTCGCGACATCGTGCGGAGTGCCGGCGCGAATCCCCATCTCTGCCCAGACTGGCCCCCATCCCGTAATTCCGCGGCCGAAGGAATCACTGATTCCTGTGATGAAGGTCTTTCCAGCCATGGGCTGGCCCGGCGACGAGACGCCGATTGCGGGCGAAGGGTTGACCGTCCGTGCCTTCGCTCGCGGACTGGACCATCCGCGAATGCTCTACGTTCTACCGAACGGGGATGTTTTGGTGGCGGAAACCAATGCACCGAAACGGCCCGATGATGCGAGAGGGATCAAGGGATTTTTCTTCAGATATTTTCAGAAGCTCGCGGGCGGCGGCCCGCCGAGTAGGAACAGGTTGATCCTGCTGCGCGACACCAACGGCGATGGAATTGCCGATACGCGCTCGGTGTTCGTGTCCGACCTGCATTCGCCGTTCGGCATGACGCTGGTGGGTAACGACCTTTACGTTGCCAATACCGACGGCATCGTGCGTTTTCCATATACACCCGACGCGACCAACATCGTCGCGTCGCCTGTGAAGGTCGTCGATCTCCCCGCCGGTCGCATCAATCATCACTGGACGAAGAACGTCATCGCCAGTCCGGACGGCTCCAAGCTCTATGCCACCGTTGGATCCAACAGCAACGCGGCAGAAAACGGAATTCTTCACGAGGAGGGACGCGCGGCGATTTGGGAGATCGATCGCGTGACGGGCAGGCATCGAGTTTTCGCGACCGGGATGCGCAATCCTGTCGCCCTCGCCTGGGAGCCGGAGACGCGCAAGCTGTGGGTTGTGGTGAACGAGCGCGACGAGCTCGGGGCCGACCTGGTTCCTGACTACATCACGTCGGTCCGAGACGGCGGATTCTATGGCTGGCCATACACCTACTACGGCGTTCACGTCGACGAGCGCGTCGAACCGCAACGACTCGACCTCGTCGCGCGCGCGATTCAGCCCGACTACGCACTCGGGTCTCACACCGCGTCGCTCGGCCTCACGTGGTCGGCCGGGGCGAAAGCCATGCCTTCGCGTTTCAGCAGCGGGATGTTCGTCGGACAGCACGGCTCCTGGAATCGAAAGCCGCCGAGCGGCTACAAAGTGATCTTCGTGCCGTTCGTGAATGGAGCACCAGTGGGTCAGCCGATCGACGTGCTCACTGGATTCGTCGGCAATGGAGGAAAGGCGATGGGGCGTCCCGTGGGCGTCGCGGTTGGGGCAGATGGAGCACTGCTGGTTGCGGATGACGTGGGGAATACGATTTGGCGAGTCACTCGGGCAACACCGAGTCAGTAGCGTCCGCAGTAGTCCGCAATCGTCCGCAGTACTCCGCGAACAATTGCGATCTACTGCCTTTGCGGTATCCGAGGCGCGAGACCCATTTCATCGAGGAAGCGATGCCCTCCTGTCGCCCGCTCTCCTCGAGACTTTACGCGAGTCATTACGAGACGATCCTTGGTGCGCGTCATTCCGACGTAGAGTAGCCGCCGCGCTTCTTCCAGCTCCAACATGTCCACAACGCCATCACGTGGAATCGGAATCAGCTGCTCGTCTTCAACTCCAACGATATACACGCGAGAGAATTCGAGCCCCTTGGTGGAATGGAGCGTTAGCAGGTTGACACGATTTCGCTTCGCGTCCGCGCCGTCGTATTTCGACAGGAC
>WNGI01013918.1_pt1 | contig 10184 bp, 15 predicted proteins | sample 5400621 | NCBI WGS metagenome assembly WNGI01 (sample SAMN13153374, study PRJNA577476) | soil metagenome | isolation source: 20 cm soil or saprolite under Garry oak tree replicate 1 | place: USA:California | collected 2016-06-15 | reverse complement strand
GCTGGACATCCGCCGACTCTATCCCGGCTACCTAATCTGGGGGCGATCGCTCATTCGGTTGGCGCTGGCAGCTGTGCTCTATTTCTTGCGGCCGCGACAGAACGTTGAAGGACAAACCTAGAACGCTACGGGGACTTGCACCTTGCATGGTTGGCTCAGTTGGCTCGCCTTTGGCGATCGTAGGCAGGGGTAGTGGTGCACTTTGACGCTTACGCTGATTTTTTGAGGGTACTCGCGACCGCCGCCAGCCAAACCTCGGGGTCATCGGACACGCTGCCGCCATCGGCCTCCGGGAAGCTCTCGGCGCTGTGGAATCGCAGGACGACGACCGGAGTATTAGGATAATGTTGCTTGAACCAGTGAATCATTGCCGCTCGAACAGGATGCGGAGCGGAAAAGCCGATCACAATCGAATCAGCAGCTGCAATCACAGCAGCATCCAATCCAAAGGCTTCATCGTTGCCCAGCACGGATGTGACGTGGTGACCGCGGGATTCAAGCATTCGAGCGCGGGTTACGAGCGGGCCTCGATAGTACGCGACTTGCAGAATGTTAGCCACTACTGGGCTCCGTGGGGACAAAGGGAGCTTACTGCGTTTGCGCCGCCACAACACCTGTTTTCTTCCAGCAGAACGGCTAGGTCACCCATGATCTGCCAAACCAGCTTGCATCGCCGGCACAACTCGCACAAATCCCGGTGGGCATCAAGCTGCACCACTACCAACGGGGCCCCACGGGGCCCTCATTGACACCAGCAGGACGGGCGTCTAGGATTCTCGGCTACAAGGGTTCGAGATGGGGAGGGAGCCATGCCCCAGTACAACTTTCTCTGTCTAGCCTGCAAGAAAGAATTCTCGAAAATCCTGACTATCGCTGAGCATGAGAAGGGCGGGATCACCTGCCCACATTGCAAAAGCAAAGACGTAGAGCAGCGGTGGGCAGCCTTCTATGCAGCGACTTCAAAGAAGAGCTAGAGGACGGACCCTCCATAAGGGACTCGAGGAGAGATTTCCGGCCGAGGCGCCCTCGCTCATGATTGGAGAGCCAGTGGCAAGCGCGAAAGATCTCCAAAGATACAAAGGGCTGTTGCTGGAGAAGCAGCGTGAGTTGTCCTCTGTCAAAGACGACGCTGGCGCCCTGGTACCGGCCGCAGGTGGTTTGGAGGGTGATCTAATTGACCAAGCCAACGCCGATGCGGAAGCGGAGCTTCAGATCCGCTTGCACCAAACAGACAGTCGCATCTTAAGAGCAATCGAAGAGGCAGTCGCTCGGATCAGACAGGGTACCTACGGGGTGTGTGAGGTCTGCAAGCAGCCTATCTCTAAGGCTCGTCTGGAAGCGGTGCCTTGGGCACGCCACTGCCGCGAATGCAAAGAACATGAGCACTCCACCGCTTGACACCGACAATATTGCTTTGAACCGCCAACGGGAATCGGCAATAGCACGTGAACTGTCCGCGTTCGGGTGGGCAGACTCCGTTTCCACAACTGTGAACAGCCCTCAACGCAAAATGCCAGGGCAATTCTTCCTGGTGTCAATTACACGACCACGGAATGGGCGGTATATTTTGCTTTCCTCAATTCCTCTAAGGCGCGAGATGCGTATGCGTATTTCCAGTGCCACAAGCCGCTAGCCCGATGAAACACGACGCGCATCCTCATTGCATTGCGGAATTGCGGAATGCCATCTTGACAACTCTGAGAAATGGCGCAATATGAGCTTTAGGGACCCAAACCTGCCGAGTGCTTTCCCACAGGAAACCGAAAAGGAACGTCCCACAGGAGACCAAACATGAAATCCAAGATTCTGACATTTTCATCCCACGGCGATACGACGCTTCTCGAATACGATCCGGCAACCGCGGACATGGAAGAAGTGAACAGAGTGATTGCCGAGTATGAAGCCAAGACCGGCGCGCAGCCATTTGACATGGCGACCGGTGAACGCCTCGAGAAAGTCACGCGCGAGCAGAACGAAGTCTTGATGGTTCATCCCATCGCAGGCGGCTAACCGTGCGCTGGCCGCTACCGACACCACTCGGGGCAGTGTAAGACTTTGTTGGCATTGGGCTGAATCGGACGCTGGCGGTAGTCCATTTAAACCCGGCGGTACCTGTATGTCGCCTCCAAATCTATCTATGATCGCGTTCCTCGCTCTGATGGTGTGGAGGTTTGTGTTTGCTGGCCTGCGGTGCAGGCCTTGGGTTAGAGCAATTGCCCCACAGCAACAGCGACACAACAACGTTTTATTAGGGGAGGGTCTCGACATCTCAGACCCAGCAGATGTGGCAGTAATTGCGGGCAATCGCTTTGAGAACAGTTCGGATGATCTGGAACCCTTCGACCGAAAGGATCGCGCGAAAGCCTATCTGTGCCGCATCGTTGCCCTCACCGGCGCCACGCAAATAGGTGGTGATTATGTTCTAGATGTCGGCACTGCTAGATTCTATGTGAGCTACAGGTACGTAAGGCGGTTGCGAGACGCAGCAGATCCCAAATGTGCATACGAAGAAACTTGCTTTTATCCCGTGCACAAAGGCATGCCGAAAGCGGAGGAGATTGCTACGGCGCTGCTGCAGCTCACGGACAATCCAGCGCTGTTTGACAAGTGGGCCGTTCAGAACGGGCTGGCGTTTAAGGCGGACGGCCAGGTGTTCACCCATGCGCAGTGATCTGCTCGCGGTGAGAAAGCGAACCAAATGGACGCCTGCCCAGCGCGCCACGAAGTACCTGAAGCGAATTGCTGCGCTGACTGGCGCTAAGCAAGTTTGTGGCGAAAGTTACCGTCTGACAGCTGGCCGTATGCACTTCCTGGTGGACCCTAAATTCGTACGTCTTATCTCCCCCCGCGGCGAATCGACGTGTTTTTCTGTTGCAGCGGACCCAGACATGCTGGGCGCGGAAGCGGTAGCGTCTGCATTACTACAACTAAAGAACAACGCAAAACTGTTTGAGAAGTGGAGAGACTGGCCGGCACATACGTTCAAGGCGAATGGGAAGATGTTCAGGGATGAATATCAACTAATTAGGGATGAGACCTGAAACGTTGCAGCGCCGACTCTATATCTCCGCTGCGCTCTTGTCACTAAGGAGGTCCGATGTGGGGTAACAAGAAACCGGATAGGCCGCAAGGTGCGGACCCGGAACCGAAGAATTTGCAAACGAATCAGCCGCCAAAACCGGCTCCGGCGTCTTGGGAGGGAACATCCAAGAAGCGCTCAGATGCCATGCGTCCAACGGGAGCGATGGCGGACGCCGCAACGTCTTGGCTGGGGTCGAGCCTGCACGTGAAAGGTGAAATCGCCGGCAACGAGGATCTGCATATTGACGGAAGGGTCGAAGGACTGGTCCAGCTCGGCGAGCGGAAACTGACGGTCGGACAACGGCGAGGTTGACGGCTGACATCACCGCCGGTGAGGTGGTGGTGTACGGCAACGTGAAGGCGAACGTACGCGCGAAGGGCCGGATTGAGATCAGGAAGGACGGTTCGGTAAACGGGGATTTGACGATGGCACAGATCATGATCGAAGACGGAGCATACTTCAAGGGCTCGATTTAGATCGAGAAGAGCGCGGAAAAGGAAGCCGACAAAAACGTGCTCTCGCGGACGGCATCTGCACCGGCTACGCCAGCGGCGGGCGCTGGGCCGAGGAGTATCTAATCACGAAGGGACGCTGGGATCCTGCGCTCAGGATAGGGCAACAAGCGGTTCAGCTGAATTCGACTGCTCTCACCTCAGATCTGAGGGGGACTCGCTCCATCCGTTTACAATAGAAGTTCTTCTCGGCTTGCCTCCAGGAGGTTGTGAGCATGGCGCCCGGATGGTACCGAGCGATAGCGGCCAGTGTCCTGTCGCTTCATGCGGCCGACATCACCTGGGTCATCTTCGGCGCATTTTTCACGCGTGGCCGGTCGCGGCTCGCTGCGCTGACACACACAAAGGCGACTGCAAGCAAAGCCTTGGTTCATATTTTCTCCTTTTATCGACGGGAGGACCTTAATGCACCGTACCACTAACCTGTCGGTAAAACATAAGATGTATCCGTTCCTGCGTTCCTGTGCTTAATGAGACAGATGGTCGCGCCATCGGCACCGATCTTCCAGTTATCTTTCAGGAGTAGGTCATTGCTCACGAACGCGGAGGAAACAGAAACCCAGCAGACTTTATGGTAGATTAGCCGCCCGGAGGATTCATGAACATCTTAGCGGCGTTGAAGCACGAGGAGGCGAAGTTACAGAAGCAAGCGGATAAGGTGCGGCAACAGTTGGACGCCGTGCGTGCGGCGAGGAAGATTCTAGGCCGTGAAGTAGCTAGTAGCGGCAAACGGATTGGCAAGAAGAAACGGGTGATGTCTGCGGCTACGAAAGCGAAGATTTCTAAGGCGACGAAAGCGCGGTGGACAAAGTTTAGAGCAGCGAAGGCAAAGGGGAATGGGAGACACTAGGGTCTGATTTTGCACAGCCTGTCCACAGATTTTCACAGGGATACAGTGGGAATTCCATTGACGAGAAGCACTATCTTGACGCCAGATTGAGCCGGGAAGGCCTCAAAAACTTTGCGGCTCAATTGAAAGAGAGCGCAAAAGCTTAACGGCTGATGCGCCCTCAATTTTTTGACCTCGCAAACACCTCACCCGCCAAAGAATTTACTTTGGTACTTCGGCCTTCACTGGGCTCATACTCGCTTCTCTTTTAATCCGCAATTTCAAAGCTTCAAGCTCCTGCTTGGTCATGCCTTGCAGAGCCATCGCTGTGGCCAGATACAAAGCGGGAACGTGTTTCATTTTGCTGCCGTGTGCTATCTGGCGACGGAGTGTCCGTACTTCTGGGTCAGCGCCCACTTTCAAAAACATTTCATACGCATCGGGAATGGACAAAGTTTTTTCAATCAGGCCATGCTTAACCAAAATGCGATGATACGAGGGTACTGTCAACGCAGACGGATGGGTCTGCGGAGCGGGTTTGTTTTGTTTTCGGTGCTTCATTTGCAACCCATGCTGAAGCTTTGGAATTGCAGCGGATACGGAGCCGGAACGGGATAGCGGGCACAGCACTATCTGGCGCTCACCTTGGTTCGGCAACTTTGCGGCGGACTACTTCTTTTCGATCTGGTCTTTCAAGTGTTTAGCACAAGCCTCCGCTGTTGTCTGCTGACCGTGGAGGGTGTTCTTCTTATTGACAGCGTAAGCGAACACGATAGCACCCGTCGTGCGATCCATCATTTGCACGCTCGCGGCATTGTCGGAGTGGAGTTGGCCCATGAAGATGATCTTGGCTGCACCAGGCTTCTTCTCCTCTGACGTGCCCTTCAGGACGTAAGTCGCTTGTTCTTCGCTCCCCACTGGCACCAGAGGCACACCCTTCTTTTGGAATGCGGCTGCAAGGTAATTCTCGAAGCCTTCCATCGGGGAGATGAAGACTGTAGACCCTGAAATTATGCGCGTGCTGATGGGTGTGGAAGCGGAGGTTTGAGTTGGAGCCGGTGCAGGAGTCACCGGAGCGGCCTTAGCCGGGAGGACGGATGAAGCTGGCTGTACCGCTGGTTTTGCATCGACGACATGACAAGCCATGCCGTTCACCAAGTTTTCGTTTGGATAAACCACATTGCCCGAGGTAGACAAGTCGCGGCACTCCATTTTGACCGAAGGCATTGGCTGTTGCTGCTGTGCTGTTTGCTGTGCGAGAGCGCCCGTGCCGAGGCACATGAGCACAAGAACGGCTGCAAGACTTTTCATGGGTTACCCTCCAATAATTACAGGATCGCCAATGAGCACGCAGAAGTGAATCTTGGGGCAGTACTCCTGTGCCCTATGATGGACGCTGGCCTTCGGGACAGGAGACGCACTCGGCGCTGGGCTTCATACAACGTGCAGCGGGATCGAATGCGGGAAACGAAACGTCGGGATGGAAAATATAGTGAAGCTCGCCCGTGCGCTCAAGGTGGACGTGGGCAAACTGTTTAGGGGCGTACACTGATTTTGGAGCGGCCTATTTTACTGTAGGAGACCCAGGGATGTGTGCCGAGGAGTCGCCACTAGCCACTTCTCGCGTGAAACGGTTGACGCTCACGGTTGAATCTCCTTCTTAGTGATGCGAAGTTTTCTATCTTTGCCCGAATCGTCAAGGATATGAACGTAATCTCCTACATGGCCATCTTTCTCTACTCGGAATTTGGTGTGGCCGTTCCGCGTAACGTCTAGCGTTTTGTGAGTCTGCGCCACGTAGACCGTGCCATCATCGAGCTTGAATGAGTAGGAAGTTTGATTCCAGTCGGGACAATGGCGGCACCAAGCGTTTATCGTTTCGATCTTGATTAGCGTCGAGTTCTTCCAATCCGGTCCAGCCCAAGCTGTGAGAGTGAAAATGGGTGGGTGAAAGTTCGTGAAAAACTACCGGCTCAAGTGGTCGATAGATGCTGAAAAATCACAGCGGTCCTTTCCTTCTGCACTACCTCGACGCGGTGGTGTACCCCGATATTCCTCCGAACCTTCTCATTGCGGGCGCTGTCGCCGTCTGCATTTTGAATCTATGGATTTACGCTCGGCGTCTCCATTCCCGACATTCGCTCGGATGAAAAGAGGCCGCGGCGCGGCCTTTAGTAGCGTGGATTGGTGGTGGGTAGGGAAGGCAAGGATTTGTACAGCTGGTCAATCTTTGCGGCCAGGATGAAATCGCTCTCTGTCAGGCCGTTGATTTTGTGCGTCCAGGTCGTGATCCCGACTTTTCCCCAAGCGAGCGAGATATCTGGGTGGTGACCCTGCTCCTCAGCAAGCTCACCTACGCGATTCACAAAGCTGAGGGCTCCGCGAAAATCGGGAAACTTGAAGGTTTTCGTGATGTGGTGCTCTTCGATGACATTCCAACCGTCCACCTGCGTTTCGAGAGCGGCGAGCTGCTCACCCTTGAGCGGGGGCACCCCTCCGCGGCAGGGAACACACCTCTTAGCCGCGAGCTCAGACATCGTAGAACGTATTCTATCACCCCCGGTCAGACGCTCAGTTCACCTCCTTCTGGGCCATCTGAGCTTTTCGGAATGAGACAAGGGCGAGTGCCTCGATAAACCGAAATGATTAGGCTGCACTTGGAAAATGCTGCGTTCGGTCCAGAGACAGGAAAATGAGTTCTGGTAGCGACTGATCGGCCAAGAATATCGCTCGGCGAGTGTATTCTTGGATGCTTAGGGTATCCCATGCAAGCCGCGCTTATGTTTCTCATGGTTCTCCTCGGTACACTCGCCATGCTGCTGGTGGCTGGTGCCGTGTACCAGATCATTGAAACGCGGCGGGACCGCCGACGTTTTCCGCCTCCGGGACGCCTCGTGCGATTCAACAAGAGGCGAATGCATATCCATGTAACCGGAGAAGGGACACCGACTGTGGTCTTCGAATCGGGCATGGGTGCGTCCTGCATGAGCTGGACACAGCAGATTGCGCAAGAGCTGCACGCGCTGCTGGATGCAGCAGCTGCGCCTGGACCATACGTTCTCGTTGGGCACTCTTTCGGTGGCTATGTCGTCAGGGCGTTCGCGCGCCTATATCCCGATGATGTGGCTGGCATGGTGCTCGTGGATTCGATTCACCCTGCTGAATGGGAGATGCCGACCCCGGAGCAATTGCGCGTGATCAAAGTGGGCTTGCGATACGCTTGGATAGCCGCGTGGTTCGCCCGACTAGGTTTCGTACGGTTTTGCCTTGCGCGAGTGGCCGGGGGCTCGCCTCAGCTAGCATGGGCGGCGACGAGTGCGTTCGGCGCCGGCGTATCCTCGGCAGTGCAACGGATCGCGGGAGAGATTCGCAAGCTGCCCGCACCGATCTTGCCGGTCGTGCGCGCATTATGGTCGCAGCCGAAGAATTTCACGAGCCTGGGACAGTACGTCGCGGCGTTGCCTGTCAGTGCTGCGCAAGCGGCTGCGGTGGGCTCGCTTGGGGATTTGCCACTGGTCGTGCTTTCGGGAGACCACCATGCGGCGCCGTACATTGACTGGCAACGCGACCTAGCGCGGATCTCTTCGCGCGGGCGATATCAGGTGGCGAGCGACAGCGGGCACTGGATCCATCTTGATCACCCCGAACTGGTCACTCGAGTTATCCGCGAAGTGGTCACCGCAGCACGATCCGCTGCGCAGATGGAAGCGTCCGCGCAAATGCTCCAAAAATAAACAGGTAAGCTCTCAGCAGGGTTCTAATGCTTGTTCCTCGTTTCACAGAAGACCGACTCGCTGGTCGCCATTGAATCTCTGTTTTCAATGTTCGGAATTGTCGGCGCGGAACATCGACCGGTAGCCCGTGACTTCAGCCCCGGGCTCTTTTCGATAAACTCTGAGGTTCGCTGCTTTCGCGTTGGAATTCGAAATTCTGGCTAATGACGAGAAGGCCTCGGCTGCAATTCGAATTTTATGCCTCGATCGGCGTTTATTTGCATAGTCTTCCCGAAATCGATCCGCTCCAGCGGCACCGAATTTTCGCCGCCATAGTTTGTAACGTAATGCAAGCGCTCTCCCTCGACCCAATAGTCCGTCAAGCCGTACATCGAACCATCAAGCAGTTGTAGCAGCGTCCCCGGTCGCTCGGTTTTCGTCCCCGGCGCAGCCGCAGCGCTGTTTTCCGCGCCGCTCCCCGGCGCAGCCGCGGCGATGTTTTCCGCGCCGCCGCCGCCCGCTCCTCGCGCGCCATTTTGCACCGCTTCCTCGCCACCGGGCCCTGGGTCCCTCATCTGCGCGGCATCGATAGCATCACTCAGGTCATACGAGTCAACGGGCTCTCCAAATTCGCTGAAACCGAAAGGCCCCGGGAAAAATCCCCCAATGAAAAACGGATCAAGGAAGAAGCTTCCTTGAAAGCAATCGAAATCCCTGGGGAAGAAAAGCCGCTCGGGAAAACCACTGAATCCGCAGTACCCAAATCCAAAGTTATTCCGGCGAGGAAAGAAACCAAGCCGCCTTCGAAACCGGAATCCCTCGATTGGCTCTCGGTGCAACCGCCTCCACGCAGAAACCGTAACGCCGCCCGGGTTCGGCATCTGAGCCACTTTCCCATACATCATCACCGCACCCGCCAGCGGAGGCTCCTCGTCCTTGCCGCCCGCGCGCACCGGCCCCTTCCAGTGTGCGCCGTGATGTCCAAAGATGTGACCGAAGGAGTGCCCTACAGAACGACCCATCGAGTGGCCTGAGAAGCCACGTGAGACATGCCCGCCGAACCCGCCCCGCTGCCCGTTCGCTGGTGCTACGGCCCAAACCGCCATAAGGACCGAGATTACCGCGCGGGCCGCGCACTTCATGGCACGTCTCCTGCTAATCTCTACATTACTGCAAATCTACTGTGATTTCCATTCAACCATTCGGCACCAGCAGGCAACAAATTGGGGCCTGCTAATACGATAAAGGCAGATAGTTGTAAGCATTTACGTTTCTCACGAGTTCAGAAGAGAAAGCCCTTGGAAAAATCGCCTTCTTTAGTCGCCGCAGGCGTTGAGGATTTCTCAGGATTCGCTTCCCCTGAAATGTCATGTTGCCGTTCGTTGGGCCCTCGCTTAGGACTGGTTGCCTCGGAACCGCGAGCTGCAGCACTCTCAGGAGCCTCACTCAGTTCATTCAGAAGCTTGCGTTCAAGGCCTGCTAGGTTCCCAGCCCATTGGCCCAACAGCATTTTGGTCTTTGCCTGGTTGTATCCAAGCTGGTGAGTCAGCTCGCAGATTCTTGCGATAACCTCATCCTCGTCATTGGGTGCGACCGAGGACTCGGCAAGTTCGCCACAGGCCGCATTGCCATTCGGATAAAACTCGCCCGCGATCTCTGGTGCACGTTCTGCCTCTGCTTCGCGAATAACGTACTGGGTTCCACCGTTAGACCCAACCGAGCGGCCTTGCTGAAACAATTTCGCTGGCTCCTCCATGCTCGCGAGCAAACTGCGGAGGTCTGGCCCGCCAACTTCGAGGCTGAGGATATGGACGACTGATGTGTGGTTTATTCCGCTCTGGTCCCTGTACCAAATCTTCTCAGGAGTCGCCTTGAGAACTGCCTTGACTCCCACGAGACGACCGCTGTTCAATCTGCGAATCTGCATCAGGCCATTCGATAGATTGCGAACGGATCGGTAGCTGCTCGTGTGAAGCCGGCAGATGGCTCCCAACCTCGGGAATTTTTCCAACATGAAGTAAAGGTCCCCTGACGGACGGCAATCGCCT
>WNGI01013476.1_pt1 | contig 10185 bp, 6 predicted proteins | sample 5400621 | NCBI WGS metagenome assembly WNGI01 (sample SAMN13153374, study PRJNA577476) | soil metagenome | isolation source: 20 cm soil or saprolite under Garry oak tree replicate 1 | place: USA:California | collected 2016-06-15 | reverse complement strand
CCCGAGTTGAAGACGCTTCAAGACCTGCGCGGCAAACGGATCGGCGTGAGTGGACTGGGCGCGACCACCCATACCGCTTTTACTATGGCCGTAGAGAAAACTGGCGCTAATCCAAAGGATTTCGTCGTAGTCGCGCTGGGGCCGCAGCAACATCAGCGCGCGATGGAGTCGAAATCCGTCGATGCCATGATCGTCGACCCGCCGGTGTCGTTCGTGTTACTCAAAAAAGGGTTCAACAAAATCCTCGACATCGGCGCAGCGGTGGAGATGCCGGTGGGAGGACTGACCACGTTGACGAAGACGCTCGATGGCAAACCTGATCAGGTCCGGCGCGTCATCAAGGCGCTCCAGCAGGCGAAAGAATCGCTGATCGGCTCGAGGGAACGATCCGTTGGATTCATCGTCAAGACCATGAACATGGAGCCTGAAATAGCAGTTAAGACTTTTGACCTGATGGCTTTCGCCTGGGCCGGCAGCGGCGTGCCGACCCGGCCAGGGATGGAGAACATCGTCAAAGGCATCCAATCGCAAGGCCGCTTCGCCGACCGCAAAGTTGCGTTCGAAGAAATCGCCGAGCCGCGCTTCGCGCTGCAAGTGGCGCGCGAGCTCGGACATAAGGAATAGGGAACGATAAGAGGTATGTCATGGAACAGCTGACAGCCAACATATTCATTGAGACCGGGTTGAAGGGCGCCAATCACGGGGTCGTCACGACTTCGGATGGGCTGGTGTTGATCGACACGCCGCATAAGCCGAGCGACGCTGTGCGGTTGAAAGGGGAGATCGAGCGGCTCGGTTGCCTCCGTTATATCATCAACACCGAGCCTCACGGCGATCATTGGACGGGCAATGCTTTCTTCGACGTACCGGTGGTCGCTCACGAAGGCGTGCGCTCGCGCATCCTCGCGACTGATTTAACCGCGCACGTCGCGCGCGTGGCTTCCTTCGGACCTGACGAGTCAAAGTTTCTGGAGAACTATAAAGCCAACGCGCCGGTGATCACGTTTCAGAGCGAGATGACCTTGCACGTGGGCAATCACACGTTTCATATGATCCATATGCCCGGTCACACGCCGTACCAAGCCGCCGTGATTGTCGTAGAAGAGGGCGTCGTTTTCACCAGCGACAATATTTTCTGCAAGGTGCAGACATGGCTCCAAGAGGCCAACCCGGATCATTGGCTGAAAGCGCTCGCGTCACTGCGCGCGTTGCGCGAGGATACGTTCGTTCCCGGCCACGGGCCGGTCTGCGATAAGCGTTACTTGGACGAGCAGGGCTCTTTCATCAGCGAATGGCTCCAATACGTGCAGGGCGGCGTCGAGCGTGGGATGAACAAAGACGAGTGCGTGGCCAAGCTTACGGCAATGACGGGGAGATATCCAATGGACGTCGGCCAGGATGGGATGGCGCCGCACGTGATGCGCCTGAACGTCGCCAATCTGTACGACTACCTAACCGGCGCCGGCATCCACAAACCTAGCTAAATATTTTTGGATTTTCGATTGCCGATTTCAGATGGGGGAATCGAAAACATGAATAACAGATTTTGGCGCGCATTTTGGCAGCTGAGTTTGTTTCCTAATCTAAAATCCAAAGCATGTTCTGAGCAACGACGAAGAATCAAAAATCGAAAGCGGATCCAGATTCTTGCAATCGCAGTGGCGCTGCTAGGCCATTGGGCGCGGGTGTACGCGCAGGAAGGAAAAACCAAGGTCAGAATCGCGATTCCTAGTGCGTCCATATGTTGCCTTCATTTGTTTGCCGCGCAGCAGTGGAAAGTATTCGAAGACAACGGGCTCGACGTCGAGATCATTCAAATGCGGCCGCAGGTGGCCAACGCCGCGATGATCGCCGGAGAAATTCATTATTTCGCCGGCGTCGGACCCAATTCGGTCGCTGCCACTCTGCGCGGGATGTCTTCCAGGGCGGTTTGGTTTGCTTCCGATCAGCTGATTTACTCGCTCTTGGCGCGGCCCGAGTTCAAGACTCTACGCGAACTACGCTCGAAGCGTCTCGCCGTGGGCGGCTTGGGCGATACGACTGAGGTGTCGTTGCGGATCGGCCTGGAAGCAGCCGGCGAAAATCCGAAAGACTTCGTTATTCTCGGCGTAGGAAATCCAAATATAATGAGCGCGCTGGATAGTGGAAACGTCGAGGCCGCGCTGCTCAATCCGCCGCTGTTGTACTATGCCAAACGAAAAGGTTTTCGGGAGGTTTTGGATGTCGGAGCGCAAGTCAAGATGCCGCTCGGCGGCCTGACAACGATGACTTCGACGATTCAAAATCGGTCTGCCGAAACGCGCCGCCTCATCCGCGCCATGCAGATCGCCAAGAGAAGTATGCTTCAATCCAAAGAGAAGAGCGTCGACGTGATCATCCGGGTTTTTAAAGTCAACCGAGAAACCGCGCAAGATACATTTATAGATTATCAAAAAACGGTCAGCGGAAACGGTGTCCCGAGCCGCGAGGGAGTCGAGCAGATCGTCAAGTCGCTGCAGTTATTAGGCCAGTTCGGCGGCAGGAAAATCGCCTTTGAGGACGTTGCCGACGCGCGGATCGCCAGGGAAGTGCCTGGATTCCGGCTCGCGCTAGCTGTCGCCGGTTTGGCCGGAATGACGGAACGAATTGCGAATTTTTGCTACACGAGAGAGGATGGACTATTTCATGCCGACCAAGTGGATAATTCTGATCTTCGTTGCCGTGATCGAAACACTCGCTCTCGTGACCTTCTCGGCCGCCCAGGAGCGGCTAAAAAAGATTCGCATTACCTATCCGACGGAGTCGATTGCTGTGTTGCCGCTATTCGCCGCTTATCGATGGAAGACCTTCGAAGACAACGACCTGCAAGCGGAGATTATTCAGGCTCGCTCACAGGTCGCCAACGCGGCGCTAGCGAGCGGCGAGATTGGTTATTTCGCCGGAGTCGGCCCCGCGTCGGTGAGCGCGACGTTGAGAGGTCTTCAATCGCGCGCGGTTTGGTTCGCCAGCGACGAGATTATTTATTTGCTACTCACGCGGCCGGATATTACGAAAGTCCGGGGTCTTCGAAACAAGAAAATTGGACTGACCGGTTTGGGCGGCACTTCCCATGTGGCACTGCAGATCGCGCTGGAGTCGATGGGCGAGAATCCGAAAAACTTTCTTTACATTTCGATCACCGCGGCGCAAACCATAGCGGCGCTCGAAAGCGGAGTTATCGATGCGGCTCTTTTGAGCCCGCCTTACGACTTTTACGCGAAGAAAAAGGGTTTTCGCGAAGTACTCAACGTTGGGACCTACGCACGGATGCCTTTCGGTGGCCTCACGGTAATGGTTTCGACGATGCGTAATCGCGCCGATGAGTTAAAGAAGGTGATTCGTGCCATGCAGGTGGCCAAGCAAGAGATGCTCAAGTCCAAGGAAAGAACCGTGGCGTTGATCTCCAATTTTCTAAGAGTCGACCGCGACGCTGCGGAAAACACCTACGCGGTTTATGGCAAGACCGTCAGCGGCAGCGGCGTGCCGACTCGTGACGGCATCGATCAGATTATGAAATCACTCCAGTTGGCCGGCCAATTCACCGACCGCAAAGTGAGCTTTGAAGAAGTCGCCGACGACCGCATCGCCAAGGAAGTCGCCAAGGAGCTTGGCTACAAGATCAACTGATTGGCGGCGGATATCCATCTGCTAGAGGTTAATTCCTCTTTCCTAGCACAAGACTGTGCCGCAACCAAAAAGTCACAATCAGTGTCATTCTGAACGAAGTGAAGAATCTCGACCGGTTGATGGGCTACAAAAGACGAGATCCTTCGGCTATCGCCTCAGGATGACATTGCCACACGGTCGCCAAAATTTAGCGACGCAAAAGGTGTCCAAATCCGTCTGATACATCCATATTCGAGTGAAATCTAATGATGTCGTTAGTAGCCGCACCTCGCCTTGACACATCAAGAGCATGTCGGATATTTCTGACGAGTGTGGCGCGGTCGAAATCTGCGCCAATCCGGTAGCTTTTTGATTCGGAGAGGGAAACAGTCATGGCGTTGAGTAAAGAAGAGAACGAAATGCTTACTCGAGTGGGACCGGGCACGCCCGCGGGCGAGATGCTGCGGCGCTATTGGCAGCCGATCGGCTTGGCGGCGGAGCTTCAAGACAAACCTAAGCGGAGACGCATCCTCGGTGAAGACGTGGTTATGTTTCGTGATGATCGAGGCAGGGTTGGAGTGTTGGCTTTGCGCTGCATGCATCGCGGCACGTCGTTGGAGTTCGGCCATATCGAAAACGGCGGACTGCGCTGCTGTTATCACGGCTGGCTTTACGACGTCGAAGGCAAGGTTTTGGAAACTCCCGGCGAGCCGCCGGCGAGCACTTTCAAAGAGCGCATTCGCCAGCCGGCTTACAAAGCGCAAGAATTGGGTGGAGTGGTTTTCGTTTATATGGGGCCCGAGCCCGCGCCGCTCTTGCCGAGGTACGATGTGCTGGTCAAAGAGGACGGCGTGCGGGCGCGCCGGGCGCGGACGGTGAATTGCAATTTTTTTCAAATGATCGAGAATTCCGTCGACCAGAATCATTTGAAGTGGCTGCATCGCACGGCGAAGACCCCGGACTGGGACGACGGCGAGATCGATCCGCAACAATTCGAATACGGAATTCTCAACACCTATACACGGCGTGTCGCCGGTAAAAAATGGGCGCACTGTAACTTTTTTGTCATGCCGACGATGAATAAGACCGGCAATGTCGAGGAAGGTCATCCGACCGAACATAGGGCGAGCAGCGCCGGCGAGGTCATGCGCTGGCGGGTGCCGATCGACGACACGCACTCGATGCATTTTACCGTCGAGTTCGGCGCTGTCGTCGATGGCAAGCCGGTTGCCAACATCATGAAAGACGATTCGGCGGCGGGGCTTTGCGAGACTCAGTTCGGCGTCTATAGATGGGATGAATCCATCGGTTGGTTTGCCAGAGGAGATCAAGATCGGGTGGCGCAAGAAAGCCAGGGGCCGATCTACGACCGGACGACGGAACACTTAGTCTATACGGACCGCGGGGTGATTCTCTTGCGGCGCTTATACAAAGAATCCATCGAGGCGGTGAAGCGGGGAGGCGATCCGATCGGAGTCATCCGCGACCCGGAAAAAAATCGGATCATCCGATTGCAGCCGCATGAGGATTTGCTTGACTAAAAGATTGTTCCAGACGTTCCAATTGTTCCAATCGTTCAACACGTCAAAGACGTTCAAAAGTTCAAGGGTTCAAATGTTCAAAGTCGAGACGGAGCGGAGGGCTGAATGAAGGGCCGTAAGCGAATCCTGGTCTGGTCCATTTTTTTCGCTTTGGTCTCAATTCGGCACGGAACCGCAGCGGACACCTTGGACTCATTGATTGCCGGGGCGAAGAAAGAGCCGGAGTTTACTTTTATTGCCGGGGCGCAAACTTTCGGCGGGCAAAAGACTTTGTCGCTGTTGGAGTCCGCGTTCAATAAGAAATTCGGACTCAACTCGAAGATTCGCTTCAGTGCGGGGCCGGAGATGAACGCCATGGCGGCGCGGGTGATCACCGAGCTTAAGAGCGGCGCCAAAGCATCGAGCGATCTGTACCACGGCTCGCAGTCGCATCTATCGCTGTTGCACAAAGAGAAAGCGCTCGAGAAGGTAAATTACTCGGGAATCTTTCCGTGGATTACCAAAGAGATGGAAATTTTCCCAGGCGAAGGACTGCTGATTTTCACTTCGCTGCGCGGGATTATTTACAATTCGAAAATCATTCCAAAGGATAGAGCACCGAAGACCTACGAAGATTTGGTCGATCCGAAATTGAGTCCGGCGTGGGCCGGCAAGATGGCGATCCCGCCGTACGTTTCGTGGCTGGTCGAGCTGTCGATGATCTGGAGCGAAGACAAGGTCAAGAATTTTACCCGGAAGCTGGTGGCGCTGAGCGGCGGGCGGTTGCGTTACAGCGAAGAGGAGCGCGTGGTCAGCGGCGAATTTCCGATCGCGGCCAACATGGGCGGCGCCACTGAACAGATGTGGCAGTGGCAAGCCAAAGGCGCGCCGCTGGTCGCCGTCATGGGCTCGACGCCGGTGCTGCCGTCGTATTTTCAACTCGCCGTGCCGAAGAATACCGCGCACCCAAACTTGTCAAAGCTCTTCGTCGGCTTCATGGCTTCAAAAGAAGCCCAAGCGATTCTCGAAAAAAATGATTTTCGCACTTCGCACCTGGTCGAAGGGACGATCATGGCGAAATATTTGAAGCAAAATAAAGTGCAGTTGCAGGAAGCCAAAGATTCGATCGCGTTTTATCTGCAAGGCGAAGATAGCGGCTTGGAGTTCAAAGAAGAGCTGACGAAGATGCTGAAACAATAAAAGCAATGTTCAAGGTTCAACGTTTAAAGTTCAAAGGATACAACTGGATCAGACGTTGAACCTTGAACCTTGAACGGATTTTCGAGGAAATTATGCTGTCGAAAGAAGAAAACGAACTCTTAACTCGTGTCGGTACGGGCACGGCGGCGGGCGCGATGCTGCGCCGTTACTGGTGGCCGGTGGCGTTCAGCGAAGCGGTGAAAGCCAAAGGTACTCCGGTCAAAGTGAAGTTGTTGGCGGAGGAGTTTGCGTTGTTTCGCGACGGCGCGGGGCAGCTTGGACTCGTCGCGCTCCATTGTTCGCATCGTGGCACATCGCTCGAATACGGGCGAGTCGAGGACAATGGGATTCGCTGTTGTTATCACGGTTGGCTCTACGACATTCAAGGCAATTGTCTGGAGCAACCGGCCGAGCCTGGCGATAGCACCTTCAAAGAACGCATTAAGCACCCGGCATACCCTGCTCACGATGCCGCCGGATTAATTTTCGCTTATGTCGGGCCGGATCCGGTGCCGATGCTGCCGAATTACGATTTGCTCGTCAGAGAAGACGGTTGCCGCGTGGTCGGCGGCGATGAAGAGAATTGCAATTGGCTGCAGAGGGCCGAGAACTCAGCGGACGGCGCGCATTCGATCGCGCTGCATGCAGCGGGTTATCCGAACATGGCATTGAAGCGGCCGACGATTAAATGGGAAGCAACGCGATTCGGCATCAAAGAAACTACCTGGGTCGAAGATGTGTCGAAACCGCGGATTTCCCATTACGTTTTTCCGTCGCACGTGCGCCACTCCGCGGCACGGGTCGGCGAGCAACCGCGCCAGGTGATCCGTTTCCGCGTTCCGACCGACGATGTCACGACAACCACGTTCTGGATCGATTTCTATCCGCACAGAGAGGGGCAACCGACTAGACCGATGCCGTTGGCCATCAAAGGATTTAGAAAAAGCCAACCGGGCGTTTACGAGCGAGTCCAAGACGGTTGGTGGAATCTTCCTAACCGGGAGCAAGACCGTGTGGCTCAGGAAAGCCAGGGCCTAGTCGCGGACCGCACCAAGGAACATTTAGCAACCTCGGATCAAGGGATCTTGATGCTGCGTAAGATGATTCGAGACTCGATCGACGCGGTGCAACAAGGCAAGGATCCGATCGGCGTGATTCGAGATCCCAATGACAACGGACCGATTACCTTCGACTCCAGCAGAGATGCCGTCGAGGCATTGAGTTGAAGCCAATACGAGTCGAAGATCGAGGATCGCAATTGTCCATCGTCCATTCGCGGCCGCATTGCCGAGAGAGGTGAAACTGATGCTCTATATCATAATCGTCTGCGTCGTCTTTTTGCACGCGCCATTATCCGCTACATCCGCGCAGGCGCAAAAGCTGGAGCAGATCATCGCGGACGCGAAGAAGGAAGGGGAAGTCATGCTGGTCGCCAGCGCGTCGACTTTCGGCGGCAAGAAGGGATTTGCCGAGCTCGAGAACCTGTTCGCCAAGCGTTACGGTTTCAAAGGCAAGGTCAGTCTCACCGGCGGCCCGAGTTTTCCTCAAGTGGCTGCACGCATCATCGCCGAGCAAAAGGCGGGAGCCAAATCGTCCACTGACATGTACTTAGGGTCCGACGGGACTTATGTGACCATGGATCAAGAAAAGGCGCTGGAGAAAGTGAACTGGTCGGGAGTCTTTCCCTGGGTAACCAAAGAAATGGAAATTTTTCCGCAGCAGTCGGTGCTGATCTACGCTTCGTTTCACGGCATCATCTACAATTCGAACGCGATCCCGAAAAATAAGGCGCCGAAGAGTTACGAAGATCTGATCGATCCGGCCCTCTCGCCGACTTGGGCGGGAAAGATGGCGATCCCTTCATATATTCACTGGCTGCTGCGCGTGTCGCCGATTTGGGGACGGGAAAAAGTTTTGCCTTTCGCGCGCAAGCTCGCGACTCTGGTCGGCGGACGATTGCGCCAGGGAGAGGAAGAACGCATCGTCAGCGGAGAGTTCCCGATCATGGCGAGCACCGGCGGTGCGCTGGAAGCGATGTGGAAATGGCAAGCCAAGGGTGCGCCGCTCGTCGGGCTGCCCGGCTCGACGCCGGCGACAAGCTCTTATTATCAACTGTCGGTGCCGAAAAATTCGGTTCATCCGAATATGGCCAAGCTATTCATCGGGCTCATGGTGACCCGAGAAGGCCAAGCGGTGCTGGAAAAGAACGACATGCGCAGCTCCTACCTGGTCGACGGCACGCTGATGTCGAAGTACGTCAAAGCCAACAAGCTTAAGCTGCAAGATCCGCGCGAGCTCAACGAAGTTTTCCAGAAGGAAGACACCAGCCTCGAAGAAGAGTTGACGAAAATCCTATTAAAGTAGGAGCTGGTTTCAACTTCGACTTTTTACGGCTAGAGCGGAAACATACAACGCTTCATGTCAACACAAGTTCTCACTATTGATCAACCGCGGCCGCTGGTGAATTGGTCGAAGCTAGGGCTCTTGGCGATAGCCGGTTTAGCGGCGCTCTCGATTCTCAGTCTGCTGGGGATGATCATCTGGATGAGCCTGCGCACGGGCGTGCCCGGCCAGCCTTCGGCGTATACATTGAAGAACTACGCGGCGCTGCTCGGCGATTCCTATACCTATCGGGTCATGACCACCACACTGATTTTCGCGGCGATCACGATCGCGGTTTCGGTGCCGCTGGGATTCATCTTCGCCTGGTTCATCGAGCGGACCGATATACCATACAAGACGGTGGCGATGAGCGTGCTCAGCATCGGTATCTTGTTCCCGACGTTTCTCAAAGCGATGGGTTGGGTGTTTCTGCTCCATCCGCGTATCGGCGTGATCAATATTTTCTTGATGCAGCTCTTCGGTCTGGCAAACGCGCCGCTCAATATTGCGACGCTCCCCGGAATCGGTTTCGTGCAAGGCATGACGTTAACCCCGCTCGCCTACGTGATGATCTCGGCGGCCTTGCGCAGTATGAACCCGGCGCTGGTCGAAGCCGCCAGCGTCCACGGCGTGAGTCAATGGCGCACGCTCGTGCGCATCGAGCTGCCGCTCATCTGGCCGGCGTTGTTCTCGGCCGTCATCTGGATGCTTACGGTGGCCATCGCCGCCTTCGACGTGCCCGGCGTGATCGGCATGGCCAATAATATTTTTACCTTCAGCACGGCGATCTACTTCATGATCAATCCCAATGAAGGCTTGCCGCGCTACGGGCTCAGCGGCGCCTACGGCAGCATCATGGTCGGTTTGTCGTTGATCCTGATGATTCCCTATTTTCGGGCTTTGAAGCAGAGCCACCGTTACCAAATCATCTCGGGCAAGTCGTATCAGTCGCGGCCGGTGGCGCTCGGGCGCTGGTGGCTGCTCGGTTGGGGCTTGCTTGGTTCCTATTTTCTGCTTGCATTCGTGTTGCCGCTGCTGGCGATTTTCTGGGTGTCATTATTGCCTTACGTTCAAGCACCGTCGTGGCACGCGCTATCGGTCATCTCTTTCGAACGCTACACGCAGATCGCGGTCGACCGAGCGCTTTTGGAGGCGGCGCTGAACACGATGCTGTTGATGGTTACCGTGCCGACGGCCATCGTGATCATTTGTTCAGCGATTTCCTGGATCGTCACGCGCTCGCGCATGCGCTGGCGCGTCGTGCTCGATGCCATTGCGTTTTTGCCCCATCCGGTGCCGCACCTGCTGTTCGCGCTTTCGATCGCTTATTTGGCATTGCTGATTTCCAACGTCATCCCGCTCTACGGCACGATCTTCGTGTTGATGGCGGTCTACGTCGTGTGTTGGATCAGCTTCGGCACGCGGGTGCTCAACAACAGCATGATTCAAGTGCATCGCG
>WNGI01007178.1_pt1 | contig 10186 bp, 9 predicted proteins | sample 5400621 | NCBI WGS metagenome assembly WNGI01 (sample SAMN13153374, study PRJNA577476) | soil metagenome | isolation source: 20 cm soil or saprolite under Garry oak tree replicate 1 | place: USA:California | collected 2016-06-15 | reverse complement strand
ACGGCGTCACCACAGAGGGCCCAGTGCTCGACCTTGTTTACAAATCTTTCGTCGGGCTTCATTCGATTCCAGTGCGCCACGGAAAAACAATCGGCGAGCTGGCGCAGCAATTTCGAGACGAAGCGTTTCCCAAATGTCGGTTGTGGATTTTGCCGATGAAAAATTGGAACCGCCAGATGTGGTTCGATCAAACCGGCCTCCCGTGGATCATGCCATCACCGAACATGCCGACACTCGAGACTGCAACCGTGTATCCCGGTATGTGTCTGCTCGAGGGGACGAACATCTCCGAGGGACGGGGCACAACACGACCATTCGAAATTTTCGGCGCGCCATTTATCGATGCTGAGGGCCTTTGCAGCGAACTAAACGCCTTAAACCTGCCAGGCGTTTTCTTTCGCGAAAATTATTTTCAGCCAACCTTTCACAAATTTGCCGGTGAACTCTGCGGCGGCGCACAAATTCATGTAACAGATCGTAACGCATTTAGCCCATTTCGAACGGGCATCGAAGTCATTCGTTGCATTCGAAAACTGTATCCTTGCCAATTTGCATGGAAGCAACCGCCCTATGAATACGAATACGAGAAAATGCCGATTGAAATCCTGCTGGGCGGACCGTTAACGGAATTCTTCGACGATTAATGATCAAGCAACCGCGCTTTTCCAAACTGTCATTCGGAGCGATCAGGCTTCTTCTTGTTGGATTTTCGATGTCGATCATCCCTCAGCTGCGTGCAGACATTCCATGGCCTGAAGTCATGCAGCGGCTTGCGTATGAGAATGAAAAACTGGCGCGGCGCCCACAAGGACATAACGGTGAATACTTCGTGGTCTGCACGCTCTATTACACGCCGAAGGAATCCGGTTTCACGTTTGAACGCGGCTTCGATACGACGCCAGTCACGAAACCAGGTTTACACGGTCGAACCTATCCGCGCGATTTTCTTCGCTCGGTCAAGAAGGAAGGATTCGGCCGCATAACGACTCCAGTGAATGGACGCAATTACATTCGCTATGACAGCGGTGGTTCGTACGGCTTTGCATCGCACCCGATGGGTGGAGGCGGTGTTTTGGTTGATCGGTATTCAGCAGCAATCAAGTCAGCCCAGGGCAGCTTGCGCCACGGAGCCATTGTAGAGACCTCTTCGCCAGAGGTGCAAAAGGTCTTTGGTAGCACTCGGTGGAAGATTATGGATACGGGCGGCGGCCTGCGCCGATGGCAAATCGACTGCTATTTCGGAGAAGACGAACCTCTTGGCCCGGGGAAGTTACAAGGTCGGCCGCGTGCGACTACTTTCGAATACGCGTATGCCAACGCACGCATCATCAATTGATTTGAAGCCGTTCTCTGTTCGGCTCCATGTTTATGGCGATCTGGATTTTTTTCTCGGGCGAACAAGACCTCGTCGAAACATCGAGCGCAGGCTGCGGGAAAAGACCTCGGTAAAAGACGTCATCGAATCGTGCGGCATCCCGCATCCAGAGATCGATTTGATCTTGGTAAACGGAGAAGCCGTGGATTTCAATTTCGGCGTCGCTAGCGACGTCGAAATTGACGTTTATCCACTGGGGAAACAATACCAGAAGTTTAGTGAAAAAAGATTGCAAGTGTCTAGAATCAGGCAATTTGTTGCAGACGGACATCTTGGCAAACTTACGCGCAACTTGCGCTTGCTTGGCTTGGACGTCGCTTATCATCCACAAGCGAACGACCGACAGTTACTTGACGTAATGAAGCGCGAAAACCGGGCCCTGCTCACGCGGGACAGGCGCTTGCTGATGCATGCGATGGTAAAGACCGGTTACTGTCCGCGTTCTCAAAACCCCGATGAGCAAACTATTGAAGTAATCCGCCGCTTTGATCTTTTTACACTGATAGTCCCATTTACGCGGTGCCTTCGCTGCAATGCGCCGCTACAAGGGGTGGCCAAGGCGGATATAATTGCGAAGCTCGAGCCACTTACCAAGATCTATTACCAGGAATTCCGGCGTTGCGCGGGCTGCGGCCAGATTTACTGGGCTGGATCACATTTCGAAAAATTGCAAAGCCGAATCGGGGTCATTCATTCGCTTCTCATCGGGAAGTAAAGTCTTAATCGGTGCGCCATATCGATGAATTCAAATCGTCGAGGAATCCTGCTTGCGCTTGCTGCCGTTGCGCTTCGCGCTTCGACTTTTGCTTACGGCCCGGTGGGACATGAGATCGTAGGCGCGATTGCAGACGAACGACTCGCGAATACGCCGGAGGCTGCGAAGGTCAACGCGCTACTTGACGGACTTACACTCGAAAAAGCGGCCGTAATTGCAGATGAGATCAAAGGCTGGGACAAGAACGGTGCGAACGACCCAAGGTCATTCCGTTATTCGGCGCATCGAAACATTGACCGGCAACTGCGCGATTTCTGGAAAGCAAATCATCCGACGCACGAGATGAATTCGGCTATTCCATCGCACCACTGGTTTCATTACACCGACGTCCCAATCCTGCCGCCCCAAAAATATCGAGATGGCTCCGCCGGTCGTAGCGAATGGGACATCGTGCACATGATTCCGTACTGCATCGAGGTGTTGCAGGGACGCGTGCCGGAACAGAACGAGCGCAAAATCACGAAGCCGGTGGCGCTTATTCTGTTGGCACATTACGTCGCTGACATCCATCAGCCGCTCCATGTTGGCGCCGCGTACTTCGATGAGCAAGGTCGCTTCGCCGAGCCAGAGAAAAACAAAGCGGCCCTCGCGGACGAAGGTGGAAATACCTTCACGTTGGAGTTAAGCGATGAGCCGCCGCGGCGTCGCGGCATTCACAAGAAAAAATTCCACGGTTTTTGGGATTATGACGCAGTCAACGCGCTTTTCGCAGGTGTTCCAAGGTACCTGCCGAGCAAAGAATTTCCGGCGCAGATCGAACCAATGAAAAAAGCGCTGGTGGATGACATGGCACGGCAAGAGCCGCGAAACTGGCGAATGCCCTCAAACATTTCTGTCAACAGCTACGCCGAGATTTGGGCCGACGAAATCTTGCCGATCGCACGCGAGGCGCATGCACGGTTGGAGTTTAGAAAAGTAAAGCCGTTCCTGGACGGCGACCGCACCGTTGCGACAGGAGAAGCGCTCGAAAAACCAGCCCCTGATAAAACTCTTTATCGGAAATGGGCAAGCATGGTCGCGCGCGAGGAACTGCACAAAGCCGGTTGGCGTCTTGCCGATCTACTGCAGAAGATCTTGTAGCGTGAAAGTGGTTTGAAAGGGTGCTGACGTCAACGCCTCGTAGATTGTCGTTCAAAAGAAAAACGCGCCGGAATTTCTTCCGGCGCGGAGGTATTTTCAAAAGCCGTCAAAAGGCCTAGCGCTATCAGATCTGAGGTTTAGTCGCGCCTGCGGTTTTTTCGCATTGCGCTTTCAATTGGGCGAACTGCTCGGTAGAAAGAATGCCTTTGGCGCGGCTTAGGAAAGTCTTGCGGCTTTCCTTGGTACAGCCTGCTTTCATGCATTCAGTCCGCCACGCTTCGATTTTGGTCTTTTGATCTGCCGTCAGGTTCAAGCTTGCCAGATTAACACAAGCAACCGAACTACGGTTTGATGCGCCTTTTGCACAACATGCATGTTCCCCTGTAAACGCACTGGACGCAGTCAGCACCGCAGCTACGACTAAAACGGTAGTAGTAATTTTCATCATGGTGCCTGCTGTGACACGCGCCGCGTACGCACCGTTCATTTTTATTCGGGGATGATTAGTCCTTGTCACTCTGGTGTCAGAATTGAAAAGCTCATCACGACCACTGGTAACTGTCCTTGCCGTGATATAGGTCTTTTTCGGGCCGCTATTTTTGGTTGCCTAACTGCGCCTGTGCGCGGCGCAGATTGTCGGCTGCGCCCTTCAACTCCGGTTTCAGATGCAGTGCCGCTTCGAATTCGGGAATGCTCTCTCGCGCTTTGCCGGACGCGAGCAGGGCCAATCCCAAATTGTTGTGATTCTCGGCGCTATTGGCATTCAGTCGGAGCGCTTCTTGAAGTTGCTCGATGGCCTCCGGTAGTCTGCCGACCATTGCCAGCGCTAGTCCAAAGTCACCCCGAATGTCTGGGTCTCCGGGCGCAGACTGTAAAGCGCGGCGCATCTCCTCCAGCGCCTCTTGGTCGCGGTTCTGTTCCCACAGTGCATGGGCAAGTTGCACATGTGCTTTCGGCGTGTCCGGCTGTAGACGGATCGCGGCCTGGAAATACTCGATAGCTTCCGGCATCCGGCCCTGGTGTGCACGAGTAACACTCATGGCCACCAGGCCGTCGTAGAAATTGGGGTCGATCTGCAATGCCTTTTCAAAATGCACCGCGGCCTCATCGAATCTGTTAATAGCGCCAAAGGCGACGCCCAAATTGTGTTCTATGCGAACATTAGGTGGAGTGACCGCGAGCGTGTACTCAAACAGAGTGAAGCTGTCACGCCAGCGTTGAATTTGCGCATTCGCAAGAGTAGCGAGAACGAGTAGAACCGCACCGGCTATTGCTGCGCAGAGCGATGGCGCAACACGCCAACTCGTGACGATCTCCGCCAATCCGAACACCAGCGCAATGAATAAACCGATGGACGGAATATAAAAGTAGCGGTCTGCCATGGTTTGCCCGCCCACCTGAACGAGTCCTATAACAGGAACCAGTGTTCCGAGAAACCAAAGCCAGCCTACAATGAGGTACGGCCGGATTTTCCTCTGTATGAAACAGAACGCCGTAATTCCAATCAGTAGGAACGCTGCGCCAACGATCTGCCAGCTCGGTATGCCTCTCGGGGCAAGCGGATAATACACCGCCAGATGATTTGGCCAAAACGTGAGCAGCAAGTATTTCGCATACGACACAAGCGCGTTTGAGAGCCGTAGCGCAACAGGCTCATGGGCGAGTGTCCGCAAAGCTCCTCCACGAGATTGCGCTATCAAAGTAATAACCGCTGACGCGGCCACTAAAATGAAGAACGGAATTTTTTCGAGGATGAGCTTTCTCAGTTTCCCTGTTTCCGCTTTGCCCTTCGCACTTTGCCATCTTCGCAACGGCCAGTAGTCGAGCAGCAACATTACGAAAGGCCAAGTGACTAGCATCGGTTTGGCCAATAACCCCAGTGCGAGCGTCATGCCAGTCCACAGGTACCGGATGCCCGAGGGTGCGTCTACATAGCGCACGTAAGCGATCAGGGAGAGCAATCCAAAAAGTGTAGAGAGGGTATCTTTGCGTTCAGACGCCCACGCGACCGATTCCACGTGCAAGGGATGCAGCGCAAAAAGCGCGGCGACCAGCGCGCTCGGCCAGCGGGTGTGTGTTGTTCGCAACAGAAACCAAAAGACAAGCGACGTGTTTGTCGCATGAATCAGCGCGTTGACCAGCAAGTGGCCGCCGGCGTTCAGGCCAAAGAACTGACTATCGATCATGTGTGAAATCCAAGTCAGTGGATGCCAGTTTGCCACATGAAAGGTGGTGAACGCCCAGGTGAGTCCCGCGAGTGTAACACCCCGCTTCACCATTGAATTTTCCTGGATATACGTGGGGTCATCGAGAGTGATGAATTGATGCCCGATGACTTGCGCATAAACCGCCAGCGTCACTACGGCCAAACCGGGCAGGATGAGGAGATCAGATCGCCCGAATGTTACAGCATAGCTCAGCGGAACGGCTTTTCGTGTGTTGGCTGCGGTCAAGCCAACACGCTTTTTCTTTTGCGCTGTCCGTTTGGCCATCGAGCTGGAGAATCTTTTCGCACCACTATCTTTGCGAACTTAACTGCGCCTGCGCGCGCCGAAGATTGTCGGCTGCGCCTTGCAATTCCGGGTTAAGGCGCAGTGCTGCCTCAAATTCGGGAATGCTCTCGCCGGGTTTTCCAGATTCAAGCAGGGACAAACCCAGATTGTTATGAGCCGAAGCATTGTAAGGATTCAGCCGCAGCGCTTCGTGAAAATGATCGATAGACTCCGGAATTCTGCCAAGCCGCGCCAGCGTCACTCCAAGATCCTTCTGAATGTCCGCGTCGTTCGGCGCCAACTCTGCTGCGTGGCGCATTTCATCGAGCGCGGCTTCGCCGTGGCCCTGCATCGCCAGCGCCATGCCCAGCAGGTCGTGCGCTTTAGGCGCATCCGGTCGCACACGGAGTGCCGATTGACAATACTCAATAGCTTCTGGCAGCCGGTTTTGGTAAAAGCGGGTAATGCCCATGTTTAACAGCGTGTCGTACAACAGCGAGTCGTAGTGAGCGGGAATGATTTGCAGGGCTTTCTCAAAATGCGCCCCGGCTTCATCGTGCAGACCACTCCTGCTCAAGGCAGAACCCAGATTGTTTTCTATCATGAGATTAGGTGGAGTGACGGCGAGCGTGTGCTTAAACAAGGTGAAGCTGTCACTCCAGCGATGAATCTGCGCATTCGTAAGGATAGCAAGAGCTAGTAGAATCCCGCTGGCTACTGCCGCACTGAGCGACGGCGCAACGCGTCGCGTTTTCGCGATGTCCGCCAATCCGAACGCGATCACAATGAACAAACCGATCGACGGAATATAGAAGTAGCGGTCCGCCATGGTTTGCCCGCCCACTTGAACGATGCCTATAACAGGAACGAGTGCCCCCAGGAACCACAGCCAGCCGACAACGAGGTACGGCCGACTTTTCCGTTGGAAGAAACAGAACGCCGTAATTCCAATCAGCAAGAACGCTGCGCAGATGATCTGCCAAGCCGGTGTGCCCGCCGTTGTGTACGGATAATAGACTCCCAGATCATTCGGCCAGAACGTGAGCAGTAAATACTTCACATACGACACCAGCGCGTTCGTCAGACGGAGCGCAATAGGAAAATCTTGGAATGTACGGACAGCGCCTCCATGCGATTGCGCGATTGTTGTGATAACCGCAGAGGCCGCCACGAGAGCAAACAACGGGAACTTCTCGCGCAGCAGTGGCCAAAGTTTTGTAGCCATCTCCTTGCGCGGAGTAAGATCGAAACGGCGCAACGGCCAATAATCGAGTAGTAACATTACGAAAGGCCAGGTCACCAGCATCGGTTTGGCCAATAATCCCAGCACGAGCGTGATCGCGACCCATGCGTAGCGTCTGATCGAAGGCCCCTTCGCGTAGCGCACGTAGGCAATCAGCGACAACAACCCGAAAAATGTGGATAAGGTGTCTTTCCGTTCAGCCGCCCAAGCGACTGACTCCACATGCAATGGATGAAGCGCAAAAAGCGCCGCGGCCAGCGCGCTCGGCCATCGGGCGTGGGTTGTTCGAAACAGAAACCAGAAGACAAGCAGCGTATTTGCTATATGAATCAGTGCGTTAACCAGCAAATGGCCACCGGCATTCATGCCGAAGAGTTGGCTATCCATCATATGTGCGATCCAAGTGAGTGGATGCCAGTTCCCCTGATCAAAGGTGCTAAAGGCCCAGGCGACTCCGGCGAGTGTAACGCCGCGATTCACCATTACGTTCCCCTTGATATAGGCATCGTCATCCAGAGTGATGAATTGATGTCCGATTACTTGCGCATAAATCACGAACGTCATTACTGCCAGGCCTAGCAGGATGAGCAGATCGGGTTGCCTAAATGTCGTAGCAGCACTGCGCGGCACAGCGCTTCGCGCTTTGCCTGTTGTTCTAAAGCCAACAGCTTTTCTTTTATGCGCTGTTCGTTTGGCCATGCCGTTTGTGAGTCTACCAGAGCGTTCGGTTGCGCGTGGTCAAAAAAATATGGCTGGCGCGAACTGCTTCCCGCGCTAGAACAACATCCACAATGTCCGCTATCCCGGAACCCGTTCGTCCAATTCAACTCTCTGAAATAAAAGAGGCACGCAAACGAATCGCAAAGACCATCGTGCGCTCGCCGCTCATTCGCCTCGAACTCGGACCAGAATTTCCAGACATCCGACTCAAGCTGGAGAACCTGCAGCCTATTAATGCTTACAAATTACGTGGCGCTGCCAATGCAGTGGCGATGCTCTCTGAACAGGAACGCGCGCGCGGAGTTTGGACAATCAGCGCGGGTAACGCGGGTCAAGGCGTGGCCTACGCGGCGAGGGCCGCAGGCGTGCCGTGCACGGTTGTTGCCGTGGAAACCGCGCCGAAGTCGAAGCTGTCGCGGATGCAAGCGCTCGGGGCAAAACTGTTTCCCGTACCATACGAGATCGCTTGGAGGGCACTCGATCAACGCTCATTTTCAGGCGTTGACGGAACCTTCATTCACCCGTTCGATGATGACAATTTCATCGCTGGGCATGGCACGATGGGCCTGGAGATTCTAGAAGACGCGCCGGACACTGCCGCTGTGATCGCCAGCATCCGCGGCGGCGGACTGATTACCGGCTTGGGGAGCGCAATCAAAGCGCTCAAACCGGAGATAAACGTATTCGGAGTCGAGCCGGACACGGCTGCGCCTGCAGCGCTCTCATTTGAGAAAGGTTCGCCACAGCTATTTGAAAACTGGAAAGCTTCATTCGTCGACGGTGCCGGCGGCCAAAGCATGTTCCCGCGCATGTGGGAACGAATGAAACCAGTCGTGGACGGTTACATTGTCGTCACCCTCGAGGAAACGAAAAGCGCGATGCGACTCATGGCCGAAAAAGCGCGGATCATCTCCGAGGGCGCAGGCGCATTGCCGCTCGCCGCAGCGCTAAGCGGCAAAGCTGGCAAAGGCCCGATCGTCGCGATCGTTTCAGGCGGCAACATCGATCTCAACAAGTTTTGTGAATTGGTCTCGCAAGCCTGATATTGACTTTTGCTGTCGAATTAAAATAGCCTCCTGCAAACAAAAATAGGAGGAAAAACAAATGAAGATTGGAGACATAGCGCCAGATTTTGAAGCAGAAACGACGGAGGGCCGGGTCCGGTTCCATGATTGGATTGGCAACTCTTGGGCGGTTTTATTCTCGCATCCGAAGGACTTCACACCGGTTTGTACAACTGAGCTCGGTTACATGGCCAAAATTAAGCCAGAGTTCGAGCGCAGAAACGTGAAGATTATGGGATTATCAGTCGATTCCACAGGCGATCACAAGGGATGGGCCAAAGACATTGAAGAGACGCAGGGACACGCGCCTAATTATCCAATCGTCGGTGACGCTGACTTCAAGATCTCAAAGTTGTACGGGATGCTTCCCGCCGAGGTCGAGGGTGACCCGAAGAAGCGCACACCGGCAGATAACGCGACCGTGCGGAACGTTTACGTCGTCGGCCCGGACAAGAAGATCAAGCTGATTCTCGTCTATCCAATGACCACGGGCCGCAACTTCAACGAGGTGCTGCGCGTGATCGATTCCTTGCAACTGACGGCAAAACATCAAGTGGCGACGCCCGTTAACTGGAAGCAGGGAGACGATGTGATCATCGCAGGTTCGGTTTCGGACGAAGAGGCGAAGAAGCGTTACCCGCAAGGCTGGAAAGCGCCGAAGCCGTATCTGCGGATCGTGCCGCAACCGCAATAGTTGTAGCACAGTCATCGTGGCTATGAGGCTGGCGACGGTCTCGGCTGCTATCGCCATCACATTAGGACCGTGGTTCGGCGGTAGGGACAGCGCGGTGTCAGTACCAACCTGCCGGCTCAGCAGAATATTCGACTGGATCCTGTCGGAAATACTCTTGCAGTTGGGCGTATAGATTTGGGTGATAAGCGCGCAACGCACATGGTCGCTCGAAGAACGCCTCGACTGATACCGCGAAAAACTCGACGGGATCAGTGACTCCGTAGGTATCGAGTAACGTCGGGATGCCACTTTCATCAGCAGCACGCAGGGACGCAAACTCGGACTGCATAACTTCGCTCCAAGCCAGTTGCTCTTCGCTCGTTGCCAATGCCGGCACCCCGTCGGCTGCATGATTTTCGTAATCGAGTTGGTGAGCGAATTCGTGAAGGACAACGTTCTTAGCGTCGGAAGCATCAGCCGCGCCGTGTTTGACCGCGCCCCACGCCAGGACCAACGAACCCATTCGACGGCCAGTCTCGCCAAGACGACTCACAGTTCCCTCTTGCCAAACATGTTCGGCAACCTGCCGTTTTTCTTCCACCACGTATGTCAATGGATAAACAAGAATCGTCAGCAAATCCGGGAAATAATCTGTTTCGCGGTGCAGCAAAAGAAGACAAGCTTGCGCCGCGATAGTCACGCGGACCTCATCCGTGATCGCGAAACCGCCGCATCCTTCGAAACGCTTTTCGGTAAGAAATACC